>ENA-OSAE01000075-OSAE01000075.1-marine-sediment-metagenome-genome-assembly--contig:-NODE-75-length-72587-cov-24.989191_pt1 | contig 72587 bp, 69 predicted proteins | sample MGYA00237870_ERZ529317 | MGnify/ENA primary metagenome ERZ529317 (study PRJEB26369, sample SAMN03142812) | marine sediment metagenome | biome: marine; feature: borehole; material: sediment... | reverse complement strand
ACGGTACGTACGGTGGTGTGGGGGGACGGGGGCTAGCCGCCCCCTCCTACCCGATTCTATTTCCTGGGAAATATCCGGAGTTTCGACAGCGCCACGGGCCCCCTTCAGAGAGGTGATGGACTGTGGAGCCACGAGTGAGGGTAGAGGAGTGGGAGGAACGGTATCTCTCGCCTGGAGCGGCCCGCAGCGCGGCTAGCCGGGGCCGCCTGCGCCCCGAGCCACCGTGTTCGGTGCGCACGGCCTTTCAGAGGGACCGCGACCGCATCATCCACAGCAAGGCCTTCCGCAGGCTCAAGCACAAGACCCAGGTCTTCATCGCCCCGGAGGGGGACCACTTTCGCACCAGGCTGACTCATACCCTCGAGGTGGCCCAGATAGCCAGGACGGTGGCCCGAGCCCTCAGGCTGAACGAGGACCTCACGGAGGCCATCGCCCTGGGGCACGACCTCGGGCACACGCCCTTCGGTCACGCCGGGGAACAGACCCTGGACGAGATATTCCCCCCGGGCTTCGCCCACAACGAGCAGAGCCTGCGGGTCGTGGACGTCCTCGAGGGCCCCGGAGGCCTCAACCTCACCTGGGAGGTCAGGGACGGCATCCTGAATCACTCGGGGAACCTCCAGCCCGCGACCCTGGAGGGACGCATCGTCAAGATCTGCGACCGCATAGCCTACATCAATCACGATATCGACGATGCCCTGCGGGGGAGATTGCTCGAACCCGAGGACCTGCCGCGGGAGCCCATCGCGGTCCTCGGAGAGAGACACTCGGAGCGGATCAACACCATGGTCCGCGACCTGATTGAGAACAGCACCGACGACGACATACGCATGAGCGAAAGGGTCCGGGCCGCCATGGACGAGCTGAGGAACTTCCTCTTCGACAGGGTGTACATAGGTTCTGCGGCCAAGAGGGAGGAGTCCAAGGCCAGGCGGATGTTGCGGGAGCTCTATCTCTATTACCTGGAACACCCGGAGGAGCCCCTGCGGGCCATCGGCACTGATCGCAGGCCCACCCCGACCGACGTGGTCCTGAGGCCGGAGGACGGCTCGGCCGAGCGGCGTATTCCCGACCGTGACCGCGGGGCGAGCCCCGTCGAGCGGGCGGTGGCTGACTACGTGGCCGGCATGACCGATCGGTTCGCCATAGCCAGCTACAGACGGCTGTTCCTGCCCAGCCCGTGGCGTTTCGAGTAGCAGGAAAAGGGTCGCCGCCGGGCGAAGGTTAGATTAACGAAGAGCCACGAGGGTGGGAACCTTGAGGGGTATAAGTGAGGAGATCATAGAGGAGGTCCGGGCCCGGAGCGATATAGTCGACGTGATATCCGATTACGTGAACCTGAAGAAGAGCGGGAGGAACTACCTCGGTCTCTGTCCCTTCCATAAAGAGAGGACCCCGTCCTTCAGCGTCTCGCCGGACAAGCAGATGTTCTACTGTTTCGGGTGTCAGGAAGGGGGAGACGTTTTTAGTTTCCTCATGAAGCAGGAGAACCTCACCTTCCCCGAGGCGGTGAGGGAGCTGGCCCGCAGGGCGGGAATTCACATCCCGGAGGGGCGTGAGGCTGGCGCCGGCGACGAGAAGAGGGACAGGCTCTACCGGGTGTTGGAGTGGGCCACCCTGTACTTTCACCATATCCTGACCAAGCGGCCGGCCGGCCGGGGGGCTTGGTCCTACCTAGAGCGCCGGAACATATCCCCCGAGACGGCCGACCGTTTTCAGCTGGGTTACGCCCAGCCCGACTGGGACGACCTCCTCAAGGTCTTCCTGCGCAAGGGGGTTGACCTCGCTGACCTCAAGGAGGTGGGCCTGGTCTCCGAGGGCCGGAAGAGGCCTTACGACCGTTTTCGGGACAGGCTCATGTTCCCCATTCGCGACCGCCGGGGACGGACCATAGGCTTCGGGGGCAGGGTGCTCGGCGAGGGCGAGCCCAAGTACCTCAACTCGCCGGAGACCCCCCTCTTCAACAAGCGGCGGGTATGGTACGGCCTGGACCTGGCCACGCAGGCGATCCGCAGGGAAGCTCGGGCCATCGTGGTGGAGGGCTACATGGACTGCATTGCCCTGCACCAGGCGGGGTTCGAGAACGCCGTGGCGTCCCTGGGCACGTCGCTCAGCCGGGAGCAGGCCGAGGCGCTGGAGAGGATGTGCGAGGAGGTCATCATAGCCTACGACGCCGACGCGGCCGGGGCCAGGGCCACCCTCAGGGGCTTGGGCCTCTTCGACCTGGATAGGGTGCGGGTGAAAGTGGCCCGCATACCCGCCGGCGAAGACCCCGATTCCCTGATCAGGAGGGGCGGGACGGAGGCCTTCCAGCGGGTGGTGGACGAGGCCGTCCCCCTCGTAGAGTACGTCATCGACCTAGCGGACGAGACCTACGGCCGGGAAGACGTGTCGGCGGTTATGAAGTGCGTGGAGATGGTCGTTCCCGTCCTCGCCGCCTACCGCAATGCTGTGGAGCGGGATATGTGGATCGCCAAGACGGCAGAGGCCCTGGGGGCTAACGAGACGGCCCTGCGGGAGGAGGTACTGCGCAGGGCCCGCAGCCCTCGACGTGGTCACGGGGATAGAGACGGGGATAAGCGGCATAATAAGGGCAAGAAGAATATAGAAAAAATTGTATTGAATGGGTTGCGGGTGGAGCGTTGTGAACGTGATTTGCTTAAGATAATTATACAGTACCCGGAAGTTGGGCCGAAAGTACGCGAGCTGTGCCAAGAGAATGGTGTAATGTTCCGAAAAAAGGTCCACGCCGAGCTGTTTGACGCTATTTTTGACCTGTACGGGAGGAATTATACCGAGGGAGATGGAATACCTAAGGTCGTGGCTAAGATAGCCGACAGGGTCGGCGAGGACGCCCGGAGCCTGCTCGGCCGGTTAAGCGTCGAGGAGTTGCCGTACACTGAGGAAGAGGCCCTTGGGATCGCTCTAGCGCACGTGGGGACTCTGGAGAAGGAGCTGGCCCGCCAGAGGCTTCGGGATATCGAGCGGGAGATTAAGCAACTTGAGAGCCAGGGTCTAGAGGTAGATCGAACCGCCCCTGAGCTTTTGAAGGAGTATATAGACCTGACGAAGAAACTAAAGGGCACAGAGGATGTAGGAGGGAGCCCCGGTTAGAAGGGGGGAGAGGAATTGACGGAATACATGGAGCTAGAAGAAGTTAAAGAGCTCTTCGAACGGGGTGAGAAGAAGGGGGAGCTCACCAGCGAGGAGATCATAAACGCCCTTCAGGAGGTTGACTTGTCTCCTGATGAGATAGACGAGATTTACCAGAAGCTTTCCCAGCGGGGTATAGAGGTCGTCGATGACGGGTCAGAGGATAAGAAGAAGCCCCTCGATGGCGAGGACCTAGACCTGCCGGAGGGGATCTCTCTCAACGATCCCGTGCGGATGTACTTGAAGGAGATCGGCCGCATCCCTCTCCTCACCGCCGAAGAGGAGGTCGAGCTGGCCAAGCGAATAGAGCAGGGCGACGAGGAGGCCAAGAGGCGGCTGGCGGAGGCCAATTTGCGCCTGGTGGTCAGCATAGCTAAGAAGTACGTGGGACGCGGCATGCTGTTCCTCGACCTCATCCAGGAGGGGAACCTCGGTCTTCTGAAGGCGGTTGAGAAGTTCGACTACCGGAAGGGCTACAAGTTCAGCACCTACGCTACCTGGTGGATACGCCAGGCCATCACCCGCGCGATAGCGGATCAGGCCAGGACCATCAGGATTCCCGTACACATGGTGGAGACCATCAATAAGCTTATCCGGGTCTCCCGCCAGCTCCTGCAGGAGCTCGGCCGTGAGCCCCTTCCCGAGGAGATCGCCGCGGAGATGGACATCTCCGAGGAGCGAGTTCGGGAGATCATGAAGATCGCCCAGGAGCCAGTATCCCTGGAGACGCCGATAGGAGAAGAGGAGGACAGCCACCTCGGTGATTTCATAGAGGATGAAGATGCGCCGGCCCCGGCGGAGGCCGCCTCCTACTTCCTGTTGAGGGAACAGCTGGAGGAGGTCCTCGATACCCTGAGCGATAGGGAGAAGAAGGTCCTGAGGCTGAGGTTCGGCCTGGACGACGGTCGCGCCCGCACCCTGGAGGAGGTGGGCCAGGAGTTCGGCGTCACCCGAGAGCGGATCAGGCAGATCGAGGCCAAAGCCCTGCGGAAGCTAAGACACCCGAGCCGGAGCAAGAAGCTCAAAGATTACCTAGAATAGTAGGGAGCCCAGAAGGGCTCTTTTTTGTGCCCGATGTGCGAGCAAAGGCCACCTGGCGCGAAGAGGTAGCGCTGGTGAAGGAGAACTTACGGACGCAGTAGGGGGATATGTACCTGGTAATCACCGTTGGGTCCTCGCGCCCTGTCGGCGAAGCCCAATGCCCAGGTGCTGAGGAGGTGATTCGCCGGCCAGGACACGAGGGCCCGAATTCCTACGGCATTCTTCGGTAACGGCTCCACAAGGTGAGAGACGGCCCATGAGGGCCGTCTCTGGCGTGATCTACGTCCCGGCAAAGGATGATAGGTTCGCAATTAGCCGTGGATCAGGGCCGGCAGACACTTGACGCACACCCATATGCTGGCGCCCTGCTTTCTAATAGGGAGCAGGGCCCTGTCTTTATCGTCGGCCCCACAGTTGAAGCAGGATATGGCCGCGGCGTCCTCAGGAGCGGTAGGACCTCCCGCCCTAATATGTTCTTCGACGGCCTCCTCGTCAAAGGGCTCGGCCTCACGCTCCTCGATACTCAGAGCACCGGTGGGACATACCCCGATGCAGAAGCCGGCGCCGTCACAAAGCCGCTCATCGATCACTTTGGCCACGCCGTCGATGATCTGGATGGCTCCCTCTGCGCAGGGGAGGACGCAGTTTCCGCAGCCGTTGCAGAGATCTTCATCGATCTTGACGATCTTCCTGACTACCTTTCTGCTCATATATACCTCTCCTTTCTGAATACAATTATACCGCAGCCCCAAGTGACCACTGTAACGAGCATCACAAAAGGTCATCTATATTGCCCGCACAGAAACAGTGTACCCGCCGAGACGAGAGAGCGTGCTTACATCGCCACCACCCTCATCATCATGAGAACTCTTGGACTGGACCCAAGCACCCCTGGAGTTATGCCGCGCCCGGGACGGGTGCGGGGCCAATGGCTAGACGAGGTGGGGAAGGGGAATCCGGACCAAGGAGGATGTGCATGTCATGAAGGGGAGGTTGGATCAGGTCGGAAAGCTGGCGACGGAATTGGCCATTGATACGGCCATCAAGTACGTGCGGAGGGATCCGGACAGGAATCTTGGGACGCTCCTCGACTTCGCCGACCGGCTGGCGTCAGAGGAACAGAGGGAGGGCGTCGCCAGGCTCCGGGACAGGCTCGTTGGCGACCCGGCGGTCATGGAGCAGATACGAAGGGTGGCGAAGAACCCGCGGATGCTCCAGAAGTTCTTCTCCAACTGGGTGGTCAATTACCTGCTCTTGGGCCCGCGGCGCAGGAGGGAGCTTGGTGAGAGGCTCGGCGTACACATACCCAATTTCCTGCTCATCGACCCTACTTCCGCCTGTAACCTGAGATGCAGCGGGTGCTGGGCCGGCGAGTACCCACCTGACACGTGGGAAGTGGAGCTCTTTGAACGCGTCCTCTCGGAAGCCGAGGAGCTGGGGATATCCTGGATCGTCCTCTCCGGCGGCGAGCCCTTCGCCTACAAGCCGCTCCTGGAGGGCATCGAGCGCCACCCTAACCTCGCCTTTATGGCCTATACAAACGGGACCTTGATCACGGAGGAGGTGGCCGACCGGCTGGCGGAACTCGGCACCTTGTCTCCGGCCATAAGCCTTGAGGGTTTCAAGGAGGTCACCGATTCCAGGCGGGGAGAGGGGATCTTCGACCAGGTCGTAGAGGTGATGGATAGGCTCCGCGAACGCGGCGTACTCTTCGGGGCGTCTGTCACGGTAACGCGGCAAAACGTAGAGGAGCTGTTCAGCTACGACTTCATCGATTTCCTCGTCGAGAAGGGCGCCGTCTACATATGGAGCTTTCATTACATCCCCGTGGGGCGCAATCCGGATCTAGACCTCATGCTCACGACCGAGCAGAGGTTGTGGCTGAAGAGGCGGGTAGATGAGTTGCGCGCCACCAGGCCCCTGCTGATCGCGGACTTTTGGAACGACGGGTACGCAGTGGGTGGGTGTATCGCCGGTGGGCGGATGTACCTTCACATCAACGCCGCCGGCGAATGCGAGCCGTGTGCCTTCGTCCACTTCGCCACGGACAACATCAGGGAGAAATCGCTGCAGGAGGTTCTGGCCGGACCGCTCCTCCGGGCCTTTCAGAAGCGGCAGCCCTTCTATCCCAATCACCTGGCTCCCTGCCCGATCATCGACAACCCGGAGATGCTGCGGGAGATAGTCGCCGAGAGCGGCGCTCATCCGACTCATCCCGGCGCGGAGGAGATACTGCGCGGTGAGACGGCGGCCTTCCTCGACTGCCGTGCGGCCGCCTGGCGCAGCGCAGCCGATAACCTCATGGCTGAGCAGGAGTCGAAGGTAGGCTAAGCCTGGGGCGCCGCTCATGCGGCGCCCCAGCCAAGGTCCCGCAATCGACGGGCGAAGAGCGGTCTCTTCGGGGTTGTGATGTATTACATTGGGAGAAAGGAATACTATAGGTGGCGGAGCAATTTTTTGGCGGATGACTCTATCAACAACAAAACCCTCGGGCTCAGTTTCGCGACGGCAAGCAGCTTTCCCAGCGGAATAGCCAAGGGTCTGCGCGGCGCGGAGAACCTTGACCGGCGCCTGCACTGTGTGTATAATATTAAGCGAATCAGCGTTCCACGATAGCTCAACGGTAGAGCATCCGGCTGTTAACCGGAGGGTTGCAGGTTCGAATCCTGCTCGTGGAGCACAGGCCCCGCGTGATGAAGGCGGGGTTTTTCATTTGTCCTAATGCCGGAGGAAAGGGTCTTGGAGATGTTGAAGCTAATGCTATCTAGAGGGTGATGATCTTGGGCCAGAGCGAGGCGCCGTTATGGACGGCACTGGAAGAGTACCGCGCGAAGGTGAGAGCGAGGTTTCATATGCCGGGACATAAGGGAGGGGCTGGCGCAGCGGGGCCGCTGGTGGGGAGCCTCGGCCGAGGGGCGCTCGAGCTCGACGTGACGGAGTTAGCGGGCCTTGATGAGCTGCACCGTCCCACAGGTCCCATCGCCCGTGCGCAGGCGTTGGCGGCGGAGCTCTTCGGAAGCGACCTCACCTTTTTCCTGGTAAACGGCGCGTCGGCCGGCCTCGTGGCGGCCCTTCTCGCCGCGTGCCCGGCAGGCGCGAAGGTCATCCTGCCGCGTCATTCCCATCGCTCGGTGGTTACGGGCTTAATCCTTGGGGATCTTGAGCCCATATGGATAGATGTATCCTTGCAACCTGAATTCGATATCACCGTGGGGTGCGAGCCGAGAGCACTTCTGCTGGCCATAGAGCAGGCGCCGGATGAGGCCAAGGCTGTAGTGTTGCAGCGGCCCACATACGAGGGCGTGATAGAGGACATCGAGAGGGCTGTGCGCCTGGCGCATGAGCGCGACATGGTTGTCATCGTAGACGAGGCGCATGGGACTCATCTACGCTTTGACCCCCAACTCCCGCCGAGCGCCCTAGAGATGGGCGCTGACGTGGTCGTCAACAGCCTGCACAAGACGGTGGGAGGACTCACGCAGACGGCGATGCTTCACGTACAGGGCAGCCGTTTGGACGTCGAGAGGGTCAGGCTTGCGCTGAACATGATGCAGTCTACGAGCCCCTCGTACCTACTCATGTCCTCCATCGACCTCCTCAGGCGGGAGCTGGCCCTGGAGGGGGCGCGCATGGTGGAGGATGCGCGCCAGGCGGCGAGCCAAGTGAGAAAGCTCTTCAGAGAACGCTTTCGCCTGCTTGAGGCGAGAGATCTGCTCGCTGGTTACGAGCTCGACTACACGAAGGTTCTCGTCCTGACAGGTTCGGGCTTTCGACTGCGCGATTCGCTGGCTCGAGCGGGGGTCTTCGTGGAGTATGCTCGTCCCCGGACGGTGCTGCTTATTGTGACCCATGGCGATGGAGCTCAGGATGTCTCGCAGCTCCGTCAGGCTATATATGCTCTTCCGGATGACGGTGAGGCATCCGTTCCCAACGTGCCCTATGGGCGGGGCGAGGTCGTCCTGTCACCGCGGCGGGCCTTCGAGGCCGCGACGCGGGAAGTTCAGCTGCGGCGGGCGGTCGGCGAGATCTCCTGGGCCGGCATAACCCTCTACCCACCGGGGGCCTACGCAGTGCTGCCGGGACAGGTCATCACGGAGGAGGACGTTGAAGCGCTCCTGCGGTGTCTAGAGGCGGGCTGGAGCGCCCACGGCATCTTGACGTCGGGGGGAGAGCCGAGAGTTAGAGTTGTGAGAGGAGAGGACTGCTGCCCACGATGAAGAAGAAGGGGCTATTCATCACTTTCGAGGGAATAGACGGTTCGGGGAAGACAACCCAGTACAATCTCCTGAGGGGTCGGCTGCGCCGCCGAGGTCTGGACCCGGTCTGTGTCCGGGAGCCGGGTAGCACTGTCGTCGGTGAGGAGATCAGGTCCATCCTGCTCTCCTCCGACGACCGACCTATGACGCTCCTGACGGAGGCGTTGCTGTACGCTGCCGCTCGGAGCCAGCTGGTGCGTGAGGTCATCGTACCCGCGCTGGAGGGCGGGAAAGTGGTCCTGTGCGACCGATTCCTCGACTCGAGCCTCGCCTACCAAGGTTACGCTGGCGGCCTAGGAGTCGATACTGTGATGGCCGTCAACGCGGCCGCCGTACGGGGTATCAGGCCTCATCTAACCCTGGTCTTCGACCTGTCGGTCTCCGAGGCGCTGCGCCGGGAGCGAGGCAGGAAGGCCGACCGTATAGAGAGCAGGGGGGCTGAGTACCTGCAGAGGGTCAGAGAGTACTATTTGGAGCTGGCCCGTAAAGAGCCGGACCGGGTGAGGGTGATCCCGGCCGCCAGAGACATCGCCGAGATCGAGGCCGACGTCTATCGAGAAGTGAGCGAGGGCCTCGCGGCTCTCGGCATCGATGGGAGGGGGTGAGCCCTTGAAACTGATCTTCGCCGTCGTTCAGGACAAGGATGCCGGACGGTTAATCGATCAACTGGTGCAGCGCAATTACAGCGCTACCAAGCTGGCGTCCACAGGTGGTTTCCTGCGGGAGGGGAACACCACTCTCTTGATCGGGGTTGAGGATGAGGATGTGGAGGAGGTCCTCAACATAATCAGAGACACCTGTCACTCTCGGAAACAGGTCGCCCCGCCCGTCTCTCCCGTGAGCGGCCCGGGGGATGCCTACGTTTCTTACCCCCTTGAGGTCGTCGTGGGGGGGGCCACGGTGTTCGTGCTCACCGTAGAAGGATACATCAAGATCTAGCGGTCGTGGTATGGCCTTTTGCGAGACAGGGGGACGTTTACCTTGGGCCAAGACCTCATTAGGCGCGCGATGGAGTCGCGAAGGTTAGCTCACGCCAACATGTTCACTGGGGAGGACCTGGAGGAGAAGCGGCGAGCAGCGCAGAGCTTAGCTGCGGGGCTCCTGTGTTCCAACAGGCCGGGGACCTACGGCGGGTGTGGGACCTGTCGGGAGTGCGGCCTCATCTCAGATCAGGCTCATCCCGATTTCATTGTCGCACGGCCAGAGGGCGCAACGATTAAATTGGCCCAGATCAATGCCCTACGGCGGGAGGCAGCGATGCAGCCGGTCCGCGGCGAGGTCCGCGTGTTCGTCATAGAGCAGGCGGACCTGATGACGAGAGAGGCCGCAAATGCCCTGCTCAAGACCCTTGAGGAGCCACCTGGCCACTCCTATTTCATCCTCTTGGTCAAGGAGCCGGCCCGCCTTCCCGACACGGTCCGGTCAAGGTGTGTACCGTTCGACTTCGGCCCGCTGCCCGTAGAGAGGGCGGCCGATGTGCTGGCGGACAGGCTCGGGCTGCCACGGGATGAGGCCCTGATGCTCGCCTCGCTGGCCGGTGGTCGCGTAGCTCGGGCAGAGGAGATGGCCGCCGAGGAGGCCTTCCTCGAGCTCAAGGAGAGGGCCGATTCCTTCTTGGAGAGGGTGCCGGGGCTGAGTGCGGAGGAGGTGCTGGCCTTAGCGGCGGAGGTCGCCGGGAACAGGGCCGACGCCGACCTATTCATCTCCCTGCTGCAACACGGGATCAGGCTGCGGCTGGGCCGTGCTCTAGAGCCGCTTAGCTGCACGGACGCGATCTTGCACTTGGAGAGGATCAGGTCTCTCCTCCAGTCTAACGTGAATCCGCTCCTAGCCATCGAGGCCCTGCTGCTCAGCTTGCGTTCTGGCCTCAAGAGGGTGTAAACTTGAAGGTGATTGAGGAGATGGTAACCGTGCCGAAAGTAGTCGGCGTTAGGTTTAGAAGGGCTGGAAAAATATATTACTTCGACCCGGCCATTGAGCAACTGAAGCCGGGCCATAAGGTGATAGTCGAGACCGCACGCGGCGTGGAATTCGGCGAAGTCGTTGTTGGCCCGAAGGAGGTCGAAGAGGACGAGATAGTGCAGCCCTTGAAGAAGGTTATTCGAAAGGCCACCGCGCGCGACCTACAGCAGGTGGAGGAGAACAAGGAGAAGGCCCGCAAGGCCATGGCCATTTGCGAGCGCAAGATCCGAAAACACGGCCTGGACATGCGGCTGGTGGATGCCGAGTACACCTTCGATAACAACAAGGTCATCTTCTACTTCACCGCTGACGGCAGGGTCGACTTCCGGGAGTTGGTGAAGGACTTGGCCTCTGTTTTTAAGACCCGGATAGAGCTACGGCAGATAGGCGTGAGGGACAAGGCCAAGATGCTCGGGGGCATCGGCCCCTGCGGGCGGACCCTCTGCTGCGCAACTTTCTTGGCTGAATTCGAGCCTGTGTCCATCAAGTTGGCCAAGAAGCAGGACTTATCCCTAAACCCCGCCAAGATATCGGGCATCTGTGGCCGCCTGATGTGCTGCCTGCGATACGAGGCCGAGAGCTACGAGGACGCCATCAATCAGCTCCCCGAAGAGGGAGAGGAAGTTGTCACGCCTGAAGGCCGGGGCGTAGTGGTGGGCCGGAACCTCCTGCAGCGCACTGTGTCCGTGGAGCTCAGCGTCCAAGGCCTGGTGCGTGATTTCCCAGTGAGCTCGGTCAGGCCGACCTGTGGGGGCTGCGCCGATCAAAGCTGAGGTTGGTGCTGCCTTCGGCAGCCCTGTCGCATGGGCCCGCGGAGCGCATCCCGCAGACACGCCTCAGCGCGATCCATCCCCTGTGCCCCCAAGAGCAGGACGGTATCATGCCGCCGCGCGAGGTCTATTGCCCGGGAAATAGCGGTGGTTAGGCGTGGGTGAAACTCGTAGGGTACGCCGGCGCGTTCCAGCCCCGCCAGGAAGGACTCCTTCTCCGCCAGCGTTACTCGATCCTTTGCCCCCACCGCGTCGGAGCTGCTGGTGACGATCACCTCGGAGGCGGGAATGCACGACGCCCACTTCGCCAGGGCCCGGGCGTTGACGGCGTTGATCTCAGGTCCCCTGTTTCCCCGAATGGCAACAACGATGATCAGTCGAGCCGGGTTTTGTTCGGCTATGGCCTCCAGAACCGCTTCGAAGCTGGCGGGGTTGTGGGCGAAATCATCGATGACCCGGAACTCGCCGTCGTACACCACCTCCATCCTCCTTCGGACCCCCTTGAAGGCGGCGAGGCCTCGTTGCACCTCCTTGGCCGGCACTCCGTAGAGAAGGGCAAGGGTTCCCGCCAATAGGGCGTTGTACACGTTATGAGCCCCGGGTATGCGCAGTCGTATGGGCACCCTGAGGGGCCCCACCGCACCTCCCCCTCTCTTGGGAAGCGGCCGTAGGAGCGCGAGCTCAAAGGACGCGCCGCCGCTGGTCTCGACCTTGTCAGCCAGCACGTCGACGTCAGCGTTCCGGAGCCCGGCGCGAATAAGCCGAGCCGACGTGCGGCCGGCCACCTGCCGCCAATTCGCGTCGTCGACGTTCACCACCGCCACGGCGTCCGGGCCCAATATCTCAAAGAGGCGAGCCTTGGCCCGCACATAGTCCCGCCAGCTACCGTGAAAGTCATAATGGTCGGGCGACATGTTCGTGAGGGCCGCCGCGTCGAAGCGAACGTGATCTACTCTGGCCAACTCGAGCGCATGGGAGGAGACCTCCATACACACGTGGGTGACCCCCCTCTCGACCATCGTGGCCAGGGCCCCGTGAATGTCGGGGGCGTCAGGGGTGGTGATGGAGGAGGGAGCATACTCTCCGTCGATCTTCTGGCACAGGGTGCCCATTATCCCAGTCTTGGCCCCCTTCCGCTCCAGCAGAGAGGAAAGCATGAAGGTGGTGGTGGTCTTGCCGTTAGTGCCCGTAACCCCGATCACCTGCAGGCGCCGCGAGGGGTGTCGGTAAAAGCTGGCGGACACGGCGGAGAGAGCCTGCCTGCCGTTCCTGACTTGAGCCCACGGGATATCGGGCCGCGACAGCCTCCGTTCACACAGGACGGCGACGGCTCCTCGGCTTACGGCCTCATCTATAAAGGCGTGGCCGTCCTGCCTCAGGCCACGGAAGGCCACGAAGAGGTCTCCCCGAGAAGTGCGCCGGGAGTCGAAGGAAATCCCAGTTACGACGGGGTCAGCCTCCGGTCCGCCCGAGGATAACACCTCGAGCTCCCCGAGCAGAGAGGATAGCGGACGGTTTGGGGACATGCTTTCACCTCTTCCGGGAGAGGGAATTCGGCCATCCAAGGATAATTTCTGCTGTGGCGAGGGAATTTATGCCCAAAATGGGGGTGAGAGGCATGGACTCGACGGGGGAGATATACATCTGTGCCACGCCCATCGGTAATTTAGAGGATATCACCCTGAGGGCCCTGAAGACCCTGCGCCAGGTTGACCTAATCGCCTGTGAGGACACGCGGAGGACCCGTCGCCTACTCGACCGATTCAACATTCACACGCGGACAATAAGCTATCACGAGCATAACGAACGGAGCAGGGTCAAGCAGCTGGTGCAACTGGCCAAGCAGGGGAAGCGGATAGCGGTGGTCAGCGATGCCGGCACGCCCGGGATCGCCGACCCAGGCTTCACGTTGGTGCGCGCAGCCGTGGCGGAGGGCATCAAGGTATCAGTCCTGCCCGGCCCGTCGGCGTTGGTCGCGGCCTTATCGGTGTCTGGCCTGCCCACCGACCGCTTCACCTTCTATGGCTTTCTGCCCAGGGACCGCCTGGAGCGAAGGCGCGTCCTGACCGAGCTCGGCAGCAGGCCGGAGACGCTGATCGTCTACGAGGCGCCGCATCGGCTGCGGGACACAGCTCACGACCTGGCGGACTTGATGGCGGAGCGTACCGTGATCGTGGCCAGGGAGCTGACTAAACACCATGAGGGGGTCCTTCGCACCACCGCTGTGGCGCTACCCGAGAAGGTCGCCGAGCTCGAGCGCAAGGGCTCCCTCAAAGGAGAGTTCACCCTAGTAGTCGAGGGAGGGGCCACCGCCGTCAATAGCAGGGCCTCGCTGGATATCCGGCGCCACGTGCAGTACTTCGAGGACCTGGGGCTTGACAGGAAGCAGGCGATGAAGGCCGTGGCCAAGGAGCGAGGGATGTCGAAGAGGGATATCTACAAAGCACTACAAGAAATATCGAAATAGAGGGGCGCCCCGGCACGCCCCTCTAGTTCCGAAAAATTCTCCGCCCCACTAGGATTTTACCCCGCCTGAGCCATGCTGGCGAGGCACTCGCGACAGACGTTCTTGCCCTTGAAATTACGAACATCGTACGCGTTTCCACAGAAGATGCAGGCAGGTTCATACTTGCGAAGGATAATGCGGTCTCCGTCGACGTAGATCTCCAGAGAGTCCTTCTCCGCGATGTCCAACGTGCGCCTGAGCTCGATAGGGATGACCACCCTCCCGAGCTCGTCCACCTTCCGGACGATCCCTGTGGATTTCATCATCGGTGTCCCCCCCTTCCAACAGCTTTCGACAACCTGAGTAAACGATACCAAACTTGCCAGAAACAGTCAATGCCAAGGGCCCAAATTCTGCATTTCAAAATTTTGCAACTTCCGGGCCCTTGCTTGGTGCTCTGGAACCTCACGCAGAGGAGATTCGGAAGGAGAGGCAAAATAACTCACAGAGGAGACGGAGAAGCGATGCACGCACAGGAGGGAAGACATGTATTTCGATACCCACGCTCACCTTGATTCACGACGGTACAGGGGGGAGACCGGCGCTGTCCTGGATCGAGCCCGTAGGGCTGGCGTAGACCGAATTCTCTGTGTGGGCTTTGACCTTGACAGCTCCAGGACGGCGGTTCGGCTCGCCTCCCTTCACGAGGGCGTCTATGCCTCGGTGGGAATTCATCCTCACGTGTCCGGCGAAGTCGACGACACAGATCTGTCGACTTTAAGGGGGCTCGCTGAAAGGGCAGGGGTCGTAGCCCTCGGAGAGATGGGCCTCGACTTCTACCGAGACCTGTCTCCCCGCGCCCTTCAGATTGAGGTCTTTCGTCGACAGCTAGCAATAGCACGAGAGCTGAACCTGCCCGTTATCATCCACGACAGGGACGCCCACGAGGAGGTGATGGACCTCCTGGAGCGGGAAGCCCGCGGCCTTAGGGTGGTCATGCACTGCTTCAGCGGTGACACCGAAATGGCTGCCGAGTGCGTCAGACGTGGCTATCTTCTGTCCATAGCGGGCCCAGTGACCTACCCGAACTCGTCCCTCGTTGAAGTCGTGCGGTCTGTGCCCCTGGACAGCTTGCTCATAGAGACCGACTCCCCCTATCTTCCCCCCGTGCCCCACCGCGGCAAGGTCAACGAGCCCGCCCTTGTGCGCCTGGTGGCCGAGAGGATCGCCGCCATCAAGGGCATCTCACCGCGTGAGGTGGGGCGTGCGACTACTCAGAACGCTCTGTCAGTATTTGGGATTGGGGATGGCTGATGTGGCGGTGAGTTTGCGTGAGGTGCGCGCGGCCCTCGAGGATTTGGGTGTGGCGCCCCGAAAGAGATGGGGACAGAACTTTCTCATCGACCGCAATGTTCGGGATTTCTTGTTCCGGCAGCTAGGAGTCGAGGAGGGGGACCGCCTCCTAGAGGTGGGGCCAGGACTAGGCGGCCTTACGGTGTCGCTCGTGGAGAGCCAGGCCCAGGTCTTCGCGGTGGAGATCGACCCGGCCCTGTGCGCCTACCTCGAGGAGCAGTTCGCCGGTCGTGACAACTTTACCCTGCTTCAGGGCGACGTTCTGCAGGTCGAGCTCCCGGAGGCCACCAAGGTGGTGGGCAACCTGCCCTATTACATCACCTCCCCCGTCATCTTCCGTGTGCTGGAGGAGATGAGCCCGGAAGTGATGCTGTTCGTCGTGCAAAGGGAGGTGGCAGAACGCCTCGTGGCCGGCCCCGGAGGCAAAGATTACGGGGCCCTCAGCGTTATGGTTCAAGTTTTCTGTCGTGTGGAGCTCTTGAGGGTGCTGCCCCCCGAGGTCTTCTACCCGAGGCCCCGTGTCGAGTCAGCCGCTGTCAGATTTACACCATCTCCAGACGCTCCCGACGTTCCTCCCTGGTTCCTACGCCGGGTCGTCGCGGCGGCCTTTCAGCAGCGGCGCAAGACGTTGATCAACAGCCTCAAGGGCTCCGGTATCCTGCGGCTGTCGGAAGCGGACTTGGTAACGGCTCTACGCGCGGCGGGGATCGATGGCAGGCGGAGGGCCGAGAGCTTCAGTCCAGCGGATTTCCTGAGCCTGGCAAGGGAGTTCCTGCGTGTTGGGGCAGCCGTTGAGAAGTAGTATAATGAACGAGAGAATCTGAAAGGGGGAGACTCCCTTCGACGCCGGATTGACCGTCGACCCAGTCCTGCAGGATAAGTTCGTAAGCCCCACTCGAGGTGTCATCAGCTTCGAGGCGATGTTCCAGGATATCTTGGATTATATAAAGGAGAGGCCTAACGAGGATTACCGCCTCATCATCGGCACCGACTCGCAGGTCAGAGACGACGTCTGCTTCGTCACAGCGGTTATAATCCACCGGACCGGCAAAGGCGGGCGTTATTATTACCAAAAGCGAAGGATGCACAAGATACACTCCCTGAGACAGAAGCTCTTTTACGAGACCTCGCTGAGCCTTGGGTTGGCGAGCAAGCTCGCTGAGCGGATCGCAGCCGACGGGGTTGCCCACCTCAACCTAGAGATTCACCTGGACGTTGGGGAGCGGGGCCAGACCAAGGAACTCATAAAGGAGATAGTGGGGATGGTGGTCGGAAGCGGCTTTGACGCCAAGATCAAACCGGAATCCTACGGTGCGTCAAAGGTGGCCGATAAATACACGAAATGAATAATTAGGCCGCGGTGATGCAAAAATAACTGAAGAGCCACAGCCCAAAGGTAATGGGCACGAAAGGGAGTCACGCGGAGAGCGGGGGAAAGCTCCGCGCTTTTTCGTAAAATTTTTGACCTTGACGTAATGAGCTAGGTTTGGTACACTATAAAATCTTGCACTTATGCTCCTGACGTGGTAAAGTATCCATAGAAATGGGCGGAAGGAAGTGACAGCTTGAGTGGGCAGAGCGTCATCTCAGAGATAAAGAGGGACCTTGACGAAATAGTCGGCATGAGGATACGAGTGCGGGCCAATCGAGGCCGGCGGCGGATCGTCGAGCGAGAGGGCACCCTTGAGAGGACCTACGCTAACCACTTCTTGATCAGGCTCGACGACAAGCACGCTGGGAATCGGCGGGTCTCATATAACTACGCCGATCTGTTGACGGAGGTCGTTGAGCTCACCGTCTGCGGGCAGGATGGCGAGAGGAAGCTCACATACCACGGACAGTAATACCGTGGTCGACCCCGAGCAGCACTCTTAGCGGGGCAGGGGATTTCCCTGCTCTTTCCATGTTCCCCGTCCCCGGCATCACGGCCCCCGTGCGGACTGAATAGGATAGTCTGAAGTCCGTACACGGAGGGGTTGTGATGGACGGAGTTCGGAAGGCCCTGCGAAAGCACCGCACGAGGCTTCTCGCACTGGATAACGTTGTCGGAGTAGGTATCGGCAGGAAGGAGAGGGAGGGTAGGTCTACCGGGCAGCTCGCAGTTACCGTGCTCGTGACCAAGAAACTGCCTCCTGAGCAGCTGCCCCGAGATCATATCATTCCCAAGACGCTCGAGGGGGTCCTTACCGACGTTGTGGAGGTCGGCCATATCAGGCTGGTGGGCGACGATCCTGTGCGACGGTCTCGCAATCGGCCCGCCTTTCCCGGCGTGAGCATCGGCCATTACGGCATCACGGCGGGGACCTTCGGCGCTGTGGTATATGATCTCAAGACAGGCCGCAAGCTAATCTTATCCAACAACCACGTCCTCGCCAACCTCACCAACGGCCGGGACGGCCGCGCCAACGTGGGCGACGCCATTCTGCAACCCGGCCCCTATGACGGCGGCTCAGAGCGAGACAGGATCGCCACCCTGCTGCGATTCGTGCCCTTGGAGAGGAGCCCGACTGCTGCCACCTGCGCCCTCGCGCGCGCGGCAGAGCGGGCCGCCAACTGGCTCCTAGCGAGAACCGCTCCGGCTTACCGAGCGCGGCTTTACCGCGAGGCGGCTCACGAGAACCTGGTGGATGCGGCCGTCGCCTTGCCGGATTCGCCGGAGCTCGTCAGTGAAGTGATATACGAGCTTGGCCCGGTCACGGGCAAGGCCAGGCCCGAGATCGGCATGCGGCTCTCCAAGAGCGGGCGGACCACGGGGGTGACCACCGGCGAGATCAAGGTGGTGGAGGCCACCGTACGGGTCTTCCTCGGAGACGTGGGGGAGGCCACCTTCAGCGAGCAGATAGTGACCACGCCCATGGCTCAACCGGGCGATAGCGGCTCGTTAATGGTAACTCAGGAGGAGAACCTGGCGGTCGGCCTCCTCTCCGCTGGCAGCGAGCGTGTGTCCATAGGTGGCACTTTTGAGAACGTGGAACGCCTCCTCGGCGTCAGCATCCTCCCGGTCTAGCCCTGTCTCTAGCCGCGAGGGCCCCTGAGCGCGGGAGCGCTGCCTCCGGCGTTAGCTTCGCCGAGACAGCGCCCCTAATCGAGCATGATTCCTCGAAGTTACCTTGTTGCGGACAAGCCGTACAGGGACGCGATGATTCGATCCTACTTTGAGCGGATACCCTATATATCAAGGAGGACATGAGGGGTCGGGCTTTGATGTCGTTGAACGGTAGTTCGTCTCATAGTTATACAGCAACCCCTTGGGTATTTCCGGCAAGGTCCATTTGACGGGCCCAGCGCCCCCTTCAAGAGAGGATTCGCCTCGCCTGACGTCGAAGCATAGGCCAAGACTTCGCGGAGTAGGGGGAGCTACACTGGAGCTGGTGATTCCCGCCAGGGCGAAGGTCAACCTAACCCTGGAGGTGCTGGGGCGGCGGCCCGACGGATATCACGAGATCTCGACTGTTTTCCAGAGCCTTTCGCTGCAAGATAAGATCTGGCTGAGGCTTCTGCCCGAGCGGGAGATCCGCTTGCAGTGCGACCATCCGGCTCTGCCGACCGACGGGCGAAACCTCGCCTATCGAGCAGCCGAGCTTATGATGGCTGAGGGTTACGTCGGCGACAGGGGCGTGGAGGTAGTCATAGAGAAGAGAATACCCGTCGCCGCCGGCCTCGCCGGAGGAAGCTCGGATGCGGCCGCCGTACTAGTGGGCCTCAATGCCCTGCTGGGCTTGGGCCTCCCCGCAGCTCGTCTGAGGGAGCTGGGGGCCCTACTGGGCTCAGATGTTCCCTTTTGCATCACCGGAGGTACCGCCCTGGGCACCGGACGGGGTGAGAGGCTGCGCTTTTTGCCAGACCTTTCCGCGGAGACTTTCGACGTGGTCTTGGCCACGCCGCCCTTTGAGGTGAGCACTCGGGACGTGTATTCTCGCTGGCGGCCGAGGTGCAGCGCGGGGGCCTGCGGGATGATGGTCAGCGCCATAGAGAGGCGGCGGTGGGCGGCGCTGCCTAGCCTTCTCCACAACGACCTACAGGAGATCGTGCGGGAGAGGCATCCGGTTATCGGGCACCTCATTGAGGCGGCCCTCGAGGGCGGGGCGCAAGGGGCGTTGATGTCTGGGAGCGGCCCCACCGTCTTCGCCCTTGTGCCGGCGGGAGACAGGCGTCGGACCAAAGAGGTGACGCGGCAGATGGGACGTTACGCCGACCTCCTTTGGGTTTGTCGCCCCGAGGGGTTTGTTGATCCGGGTACGTTCATGCAAGGGAGGGACTGACATGACCAACGCGCTCGTTCTCGCTGCGGCTCCTAACAACGGGAGGTTGGCCGCAGTGAGTCCGGCACCTAATGAGGCCCTGATAGAGATAGGTGGCAAGCCGATTATACGATATATCGTGGACGCGCTGCTGGACGCGGAGAGGATAAACAGGATCGTCCTGCTCGGCCCTGCGGAGGACTTGTCCGTCCTTTTCCTTGACGACGAGGGCGTCGAGGTCCTTGACAGCCGTGGCTCGGTGACCCACAATCTCCTCAAGGGGTGCGAATTCCTCGGCTTGGACGAGCGCGTGTTGGTGGTCACCTCCGACATCCCGCTGCTCACGGGGGAGATGGTGGATGATTTCATCTCTAGATGTGGACCCGAGGGAGACTTCTTCTACCCCATAGTCAGAAAGGAAGTGTGCGAGGCCTCCTATCCCAACGTCAAGAGAACGTATGCCACCGTGCGCGAGGGGACTTTCACCGGAGGCAACATATTCCTCATCAACCCGAGCGTCCTGCCGAAGATGGCGAAGACCATGGATGAGATCTTCAAGTACCGCAAGAACCCCCTTAAACTGTGCTCTATTCTCGGCTGGGGGTTCGTGCTTAGGTTCCTGCTGCGTAGAGTAGCCATTTCGGAATTGGAGGCCCGGGTGAGCGACTTGTTTGGCGTTAAGGCGCTGGCCGTCGAGACGCCTTACGTGGAGATCGGCCTCGACGTCGATAAACCGGAGGATTATAAATTAGTTGTCGGGCTTCTCGGGGGCGAGACCGCGTAGCGGCAGCCCCTTTTCCGCTTTTTCTGGGAGGGGACAGAGCCTTTGGACAGGCTGCCGAAGACAGACCGGTTGATCCTAATCCTCAAGGACCTTCTTGACAACCCTGGGAGGTTGTTTCCGCTCAGCTTCTTCTCCAACCGGACGGGGGCCGCCAAATCTTCCATCTCCGAGGATGTAGCCCTCATCCGTAAGGCGCTTGAGGCCAATGGCCTCGGTCAGATCCGGACGGTACCGGGCGCCGCAGGAGGCGTCCTCTACCTCCCCGGGGTCCGGGAAGAGGAGCGAGCATCCCTGTGCCGCGAGTTAGTGACGGCGCTGTCTGACCCCAGACGAATACTGCCGGGCGGTTTCCTGTATACGTCGGACATTATCTTCTCCCCCACTTGGTCCAATAGGATCGGTAGGGTGTTCGCCAGTTGGTTCGCTGAAGAGGCCCCTGATTACGTCATCACTGTGGAGACCAAGGGGATACCCCTCGCCCTTATGACTGCGCGAGCACTGGGGGCCGGGTTGGTTATTATCCGACGGGACAGCAGAGTGACCGAAGGGCCGGTGGTGACCATAAACTACCTCTCCGGCTCCTCGGGCAAGATCCAGACCATGTCCCTACCCAGACGAGCGCTGCGCAGCGGCGCCAAGGTGCTCATCGTAGACGACTTCATGAGGGCCGGCGGAACCGCGGCGGGAATGCTGGAGATAGTGAGGGAGTTTGACGCCCGCGCCTGTGGTATAGCGGTGCTCATCCAAACGGCAGAGCCCTCGGAGAAGATGGTACCAAAGCCTACATCACTCCTAACCCTAAAGCGTATTGATGTCCAGAAGGGACAGGTGGACATCGAGCCGACGCAGGTTTAGCGCTACCAAAAACAGGAATTAACCCCTGCTTGTCGAAGAATATACTTGCCGCGGTAGGGAAAGGGGTGAAGCCGTTGCCGATCACCGACGTGCGCATCCGGCGCATCATGGACGACGGGAAGATGAAGGCGGTAGCTACCCTGACCTTCGATGATGAGTTCGTGGTTCATGACATAAGAATCGTGGAAGGACAGAACGGCCTATTCGTGAGCATGCCCTCCCGTCGCACGGCCGAGGGGGGCTACCGCGACATCGCCCATCCGATTACCGCCGAAGCCCGGCAAATGATCCACGACATCGTGTTGCGGGCCTACCATGATGCGATAGGTGAATAAGGTCTCCCGTCCTGCCGCCCCCCACGGGCGGCCTTGTTCTGCCCCCTTTGCCACGGGGGCGCCTCGCTAACCCCCTTGGAGGAGATCCCCAGGGGGCGTTGAATTAATCTCAAGGTCCAGAGATAATCTTAGAATGCTCCGATTTTCACGTGGAGGTTTGATAATGGCAGATACAGCCACGGCCCTGGTCCTGGCTGCGGGCCAGGGCACCCGAATGAAATCCAGACTGGCCAAGGTCCTTCACCCCATCGCCGGTAAGCCGATGCTGGCCTATGTGACCTCTGCTGCCCGGGCAGCCGGAGCGGAGGACATCGTGGTGGTAGTGGGCTATCAGGGCGAACGGGTAATGGAGGCCATGGGTGAAGGACTTCGCTTCGTGTGGCAGAGAGAGCAGAAGGGCACCGGCCACGCGGTCTTGCAGGCTGAGGGCTTGGTGGGGAAGGGCGAGGGGCCACTCCTCGTCCTCTACGGAGATACCCCTCTGATCACCTCGGATTGTCTCGCGGAGTTACTAACGAAGCACCGCCAAACCGCCGCCACCGTAACGATTCTGACCACTGAACTTCCGCGTCCACGGGGATATGGACGCGTCATTAGAGATGGCGCGGGGCGCGTTACGGGCATCGTCGAGGAAGCCGACGCCACACCGGAGCAGCTGGCCGTCAAGGAGGTTAACACGGGGATCTACTGTTTCGAGCGCGAGGCCCTCTTCGACGCCCTGCGGGAGGTCAGGCGAGATAATGCGCAGGGCGAGTATTATCTCACCGACGTTATAGGGCTGATCATGGAGCGCGGTGGGAAGGTGGAGGCCCTGCAATGGGAGGACAGCGAGTCGGTCCTCGGGGTGAACGACCGCATTGACCTGGCGCGGGCCGCTGCCCTCTTGCGGGGGCGGATTTTGGAGAAGCTCATGCTCAGCGGCGTAACCGTCGTCGACCCTACGAGCACCTATGTGGACGCTGAGGTTCGAATAGGTCGTGACTCGGTCATTTACCCCATGACGGTCCTTGAGGGGCGGACGGTGATCGGGGAGGGCACTGTTATCGGGCCTGGCGCCAGGATAAAGGACACGGTGATCGGTTCAGGCGTCAGGATCGTGGATTCGACGGTAGAGGAAAGCCGGATCGGGGACGGCGCGACCGTTGGCCCCTACTCTCACCTCCGGCGAGGGACGGTCGTTGGCGAGGGCGCGAAGATCGGTAACTACGCCGAGATCAAGGGAAGTGTCATCGGGGCCCGGTCCAAGGTCTCCCATCACAGCTACATCGGCGACGCGAGGCTCGGCGAGGGGGTTAACATAGGGGCTGGGGTTGTGACCGTGAACTACGACGGCTTTGATAAATACCAAACGGATGTCGAGGACGGGGCCTTCATAGGCTGTAACGTCAATCTCGTGGCGCCGGTCAAGGTGGAGCGCGAGGCCTATGTTGCCGCGGGCTCGACGATCACCAAGGACGTACCTGAGGGGAGCTTGGCCGTGGCCCGGGAAAGGCAGTCTAACATATCGGGTTGGGTAAGGCGATTCAAACGGAGAAAGAGCCGGAACGACAACAGAGATTCCTAGGGGGGGGGTTCCCGTGGGCTTTAACGACCGTCTCAAGGTCTTCGCCGGCAACGCCAACCCCGAGCTGGCGCAGGAAATAGCTGACCATCTGGGGATGGCCCTGGGCGAGGTGGAAGTGGACAGGTTCTCCAACGGGGAGATACGGGTTCTCATCAACGAGAGCGTTCGGGGCACGGATGTGTTCATCATCCAGCCGACGTGCACGCCCGTCAACGATAGCCTCATGGAGCTTCTGATCATGATCGACGCCTTTAAGAGGGCGTCGGCCGGGCGAGTTACAGCGGTAATACCCTTTTACGGGTACGCGCGGCAGGACAGAAAGACCAGGGGCAGAGAGCCCATTACGGCGAAGCTGGTGGCGAACCTCATTACCACAGCCGGTGCCGACCGCGTCCTCACCGTTGACCTCCACGCGGGCCAGATCCAGGGGTTCTTCGACATTCCCGTGGACCACCTCTCGAGCGTCCCGCTCTTGGCCGAGTACCTGCGGGGTCGAGGCCTGGGTGACAACTTGATAGTCGTCTCCCCGGACCCCGGCGGGGTGCCCAGGGCCAGGGACCTCGCCAGGCACCTGAAGGCGCCTATCGGCATCATAGACAAGAGGCGGCCTGCACCGAACGTCTCTGAGGTGCTCAACGTTATCGGGGAGGTCGAGGGTCGGACGGCAATCCTCGTGGATGACATCATAGACACCGCCGGATCCATCACCCAAGGGGCCCAAGCTCTTAAGGACCTGGGAGCGTGTAACATATACGCCTGTGCCACTCATCCCGTCCTCTCAGGTCCGGCGTGGGAGAGGTTAAACAATTCGCCTATCGAGGAGCTTATCGTCACCAACACCATACCAGTTAACGGGAAGCGGGAAAAACTGACGGTGTTGTCCATGGCCCACCTCTTGGGCGAGGCCATCCTGCGTATACACCAAGATCTCTCCGTGAGCAAGCTCTTCGACTAAGCCGACTTTTGACCGAAAGCGCAGAATTAGGTATTATAGTGTCTTGGATACCACCACCGGGGTTTCGGATAAAGGAGTGAAGGTTCATGCAGCAGATTGAGCTGACCGCACGTAAGAGAGAGGCCGGCAAGAACGCCGCGAAGCGGCTTCGCAGGAAGGGCTTGCTCCCCGCAGTCCTTTACGGAAAGGATATAGAATCCCTGCCTATTGCGCTGGACGCCCGGGAGTTCACTAGGGCTTATGAGTCCACCGGGAGAAACGTCCTCATCACCCTCACCATCGAGGAGGATGGTGAGGCGAGCAAGCATACGGTTATGGTTAAAGAGGTGCAGCGCCACCCCCTGCGCCGAGAGATAATTCACGCCGACTTCCATCGGATATCCCTCGAGGACAAGATCACCACGGTTGTGCCCCTTGCCCTTGCGGGAGAGGAACAGGTGGAGAAGGCCGGCGGTATTCTGCAGCACCAGCTGTGGGAGATCGAGGTCAAGGTGTTGCCCACTGAGATACCCGAGGCCATAACCGCCGACGTGTCCGAGCTCAGGGTAGGCGACAACCTCACCGTTGGAGGCTTGACAGTCCCGGAGGGCGTAGAGGTCCTTACGCCGCCTGAAGAGGTGATCGTGTCAGTGGTGGCGCCGAGGGTCGTGGAGGAGGCCCCCGAGGCCGGCGAGGAGGCCGCGGAGGAGGGTGCGCCCGAAGCCGAGGAGGCTCCGGAGGAGGAGGAGTAGGTCCCACTACCCCTAGGGGGATCGCGGTGTGAAGCTCATCGTAGGGTTGGGCAACCCTGGCCCCGAATACACGGGGACCCGCCACAATATCGGGTTCGCCGTGGTGGAGGAGTTCGCCCTCCGCCACCGGCTTTCCTTTGACGACGCTCCCTTTGCCTGGGTTGCTGAAGGGACCGTCTTAGGGCAAGAGGTAGTTCTCCTCAAGCCCAATACCTTCATGAACAGGAGCGGCAGGGCCGTCAGCTGGGCGCTCGGGCATTATCCAGCCGAGCCCGCCGACCTCCTGATAATCTACGACGATATGGACCTTGAGCTCGGGAGGATCAGGATCCGGCCCCGCGGCGGAAGCGGAGGGCACAAAGGCCTCGCCTCCGTCCTGCAGGCTATCGGCCACGAGGACGTCCCGAGGCTTCGTCTGGGGATCGGGCGCCCGCAACCGGGTATGGAGGGGCGTGATTACGTCCTCAGCCCCTTCGCGGCGGGTGAGGAGGATAGGGTGAAGGATGTACTCCACCGCGCCGTCGAGGCCTTAGAGACCTATCTCCAGCGCGGCATTGATGCCGCTATGAACGAATACAACAGCACGGCGTAATGCCGCCTTATCCCCTCACATATATCTATATATAAGCAGGGCTTTGGCCCCTCTCGCCGCCGAAGCCCTTTTGATGTGTTAACGAGAGGACGATGGTTATGAACCCGCTTGTGCTCTGGGACGAGCTCCCGGAGTTCCGCTCGCTCAAGGACAGCATAACGAAGGGCTGGCATATTCAGGTCTACGGCCTGGAGGAGTCTGGGCGCACCTTCCTGGTCGCGGGGGTCGCCTCCCGCATGGGCCGGCCGGTGTTTCTCATCACCCCTGACCTCAGCAGGGCCGAGCGGCTTCAGCGTGACCTTATTACCTGGCTGGGCACCCGGGACGTCCTCGTGCTCCCGCCGGTAGACCTGATGCCGTACGCCGTCTTAGCCCACAGCAGGGACCTGGTCGCCGCTAGGATCCACGCCCTCCACAGGTTGCTGACCGACCCGCCGGCCGCCGTGGTCTGTCCCGTCGCGTCCCTGCTGCGGGAGGTAATGCCTGCTGACCTCTTCCGGAAGCTCCCTTTCAGCCTACGCGTGGGGGAGATGGTTGATTTTTCGGACCTCGTCAGGCGGATAGCCGGCCTGGGGTATCAGCGTACCGAGCTGGTCGAGGGCGTAGGCTCTTTCGCCGTACGAGGCGGAATCATCGACCTGTACCCTCCGGGCTTCGAGCGCCCGCTGCGAGTTGAGTTCTTCGGCGACGAGGTCAGCTCGATCCGCCTCTTCGACCCGGACGATCAGCGTTCCGTCGCCAGCCGCACACAGGTTTCCGTGCCCCCGGCCCGCGAATTCCTGTTTCCCCCTGAGGCCGTGCCGGAAGGCGTGCGCGCCATACGCCGACAGCTGGAGAGCCAGCTCACGCGCCTGGCTTCCCTCGGCCAGCGTTCTGTGGTCGAGAGGTTGAAGAGCAAGGTGGAGGAGCATCTCGCCAGCTTAGAGGCGGGCGAGGTCTTCGAGGGGATGGAGCAGTATGCCCCTTATTTCTACCCCAGCATGGCCTCGGTGCTGGAATATCTCCCCGAGAACAGCGTGGTCTTCGTGGATGAACCCGGGCGCACCTTTGAGGCTGGTAGGGCCGCGGAGGATGACCTGCGCGAGAGGGTACAGGCCTGGTTGGAGCAGGGTAGCTTTCTACCGGGCCAGGCTGACGCCTACAGGAGCTTTGCCGCCGCCCGGCGGCCACTCCTGAGGAGGCCGACGGTTTACCTGTCCACCCTTCTCACCCAGGTGCCGGACGCCAGCCCACGAGCCCTGTTTTCGCTCTCGATGCGGCCCGTCCCGTCTTTTCAGGGGCAGTGGGAGGTGCTCGCTGAGGAGGTGCGGACCTGGAAGAGGCGGGGGCATCGCACCATCTTTCTCACGCCGTCGGAAGACCGGGCGAAGAGGCTGGCTGAAGTTCTCGGGGACAGAGGTATTGATGTGGTCTGCACGCGAGAATGGCGGCTCAGCGCCCCCGGAACAGTTCTCATCGCCGACGGAAGCATCGGCAAGGGGTTTGAGTTTCCCGCCCTGGGCATCGTTGTGCTCGGAGACGGTGAGCTAACGGGCAGCCGCAGGTTGACTCGCAAGCGGCACGAGGCCAGGGACGACGCGCGCCGCCTGCTCTCCTACGAGGAGTTGGAGCCGGGGGATTACGTGGTCCACGTACATCACGGTATAGGTCGTTACCTCGGGATTAAAACACTGGAGGTTGACGGTGCCCAGAAGGATTACCTGTTTCTGAAGTACGCCAAGGATGACCGACTTTACGTACCGGTTGACCAGATAGAGCTCATACAGAAGTACGTAGGAGTGGACGGCAAGGAGCCCAAGCTGAGCAAGCTGGGAGGCTCAGAGTGGAGCAAGGTCAAGCGGAGGGTGAAGGAATCGGTCAGAGAAATGGCGGAGGAGCTTCTGCGGCTGTACGCCACTAGGGAGAGGATACAGGGGCATAGCTTCAGCGAAGACACCCCATGGCAGAGGGAGTTCGAGGACGCCTTCCCCTACGAGGAGACCGAGGACCAGATCAAGGCCACGGCGGAGATCAAGGCGGATATGGAGAGGCCACGGCCGATGGACAGGTTGCTCTGTGGGGACGTAGGCTACGGCAAGACAGAAGTCGCCCTCCGAGCGGCTTTCAAGGCCATTATGGACGGCAAGCAAGTGGCCTTCCTGGTGCCCACGACCATCCTGGCCCAGCAGCACTACCATACCTTCCAAGAGCGGTTCCGGGGCTACCCGATCGTGGTCGAGATGCTGAGCAGGTTCAGGAGTCGTAGCGAGGTCAAGACCATCCTGGAGAAGACCAGGCGAGGCGAAGTGGACCTGCTGGTCGGCACTCACCGTCTGCTCCAGGAGGACGTGGCCTTCAAAGACCTCGGCCTGTTGATCGTTGACGAGGAACAGCGCTTCGGCGTGGCCCATAAGGAACGGCTGAAGCAGCTGAAGACCAGCGTGGACGTCCTCACCTTGACCGCCACTCCCATTCCGAGGACCCTACACATGGCCCTCGTCGGGTTGCGCGACATGAGCATGATCGAGACGCCGCCGGCGGACCGCTACCCGGTTCAAACCTACGTGGTCGAGTACGGTCCGGCTTTGATCAGAGAGGCCATCCAGCGGGAGCTGGACCGAGGCGGTCAGGTCTATTACGTCTACAACCGCGTACAGGGGATCGACGCGGTCTACCGCCGCCTGTCCATGCTCCTGCCCGACGCCCGCATAGCGGTGGCCCATGGCCAGATGCCAGAGGGCCTTCTGGAGCGGGTGATGTTGGACTTCCTCGCCGGAGAATACGACGTCCTGTTATGCACCACCATAGTGGAATCCGGGCTGGATATCGCCAACGTCAACACCCTCGTGGTTGAGGACGCCGACCAATTCGGCCTCTCCCAGCTCTACCAGTTAAGAGGTCGGGTGGGACGGTCCGACAGGCTGGCCTTTGCATACTTTACCTACCGCAGAGACAAAGTATTATCGGAGGCGGCCCAGAAACGTCTGAAGGCGATCCGCGAGTTCACCGAGTTCGGTGCGGGCTTCAGGATCGCGCTGCGCGACCTGGAGATCAGGGGCGCTGGGAACATCCTGGGGCCAGAACAGCATGGGTTCATAATCTCCGTCGGCTTCGACCTTTACTGTCAGCTCCTGGAAGACGCGGTGAGGGAACTGAAGGGGGAGGCGCCGCGTGATGAGGCTCCCCCGACTTTGGAAATCGGCATTGATGCCTACCTGCCCTCCGACTACGTACGCGACGAGGGGCAGAGGATCCAGCTCTATAAACGCATCAACTCGATATCATCTCCAGAAGAGCTCCTGGAGCTCCGAGAGGAAATAGTAGACCGCTTCGGGCCCCTGCCGCCACCCGCCAAGACGTTAATGGCTCTCGCGAAGCTAAGGTTGTTCGCAGTAAGATGTGGCATATCCAGTGTGCTCCGCAGGAACGGTCAGTTCGTAATCAAGTTCAGAGACGCTGGTCGGATCGACCTCGAAGAGCTGGTTAGGATGGCACAGCGAAACCCCGATAAGGTGCGGCTGATGCCAGGGGACGATCCCTCCCTGGTCTACCGGGTTAACTCTCAGGGCGTAAGGGCGGTGGAGGAGGTCACGGCCTTCTTGAGGTCAGTACAGGGAATCGGGCTTGGGGTAGCAGGCCCCAGCGACGCGAGGATAAACGAATAAAGCTGAAAACCAGGCTATATACTATCACTGAAAAGGAATCTCTGGTGATAAAGGAGGGTGGACGATGAAAGCAACAGGAATCGTCCGCAGAATTGACGACCTCGGCCGAGTAGTTATACCTAAAGAGATCAGGCGCACCATGCGGATTCGCGAAGGCGATCCCTTGGAGATCTTCGTGGACCGCGATGGTGAGGTCATCCTTAAGAAATATTCGCCCATCGGTGAGCTGAGCGAGTTTGCGCAGGAGTACGCGGAGTCCCTTAATGAGGCCGTCGGCCACATAGCCATCATCACAGACAGAGATACAGTGGTGGCGGTATCCGGCGGGCCGAGAAAGGAGTATATGGACAGACCGGTTGGGCAACTGCTGGAGAGGGTGATGGAAGAGAGGAGAACGGTCGTGCTTAATGACCCCGGACAGAATAGGGATTACCAAGGCTCGATCATCGGCCAAGAGGACGACCAGGAGAAGTATTCCTCTCTGGTGATGTCGCCGATCGTGGCCGCAGGTGACCCCATTGGCTGTGTGATCCTCCTCTCCAAGGAACCCGGCGTGAAGATGGGCGATCTCGAGGTTAAGCTGGCCGAAACCGCGGCCGGCTTCCTGGCCAAGCAGATGGAGTAGAGCAGGCTCGGAGCTACCGTTCCTTTATCACCGGAGTTGTTCCTATACAAGAAGTAGCGGTTCCCTTCGTCCCGCTACTTTTTTGTTTCTAGGGCCTCTCTGGAGCTGAGCCTCCCCTCGTCCTCGCCCCCAGTCGGGGGACCCGACGCCAACCTCTGGTTATTTCAACCTAGCCCTTCGAAAAGGGCTATGGTAACATTAACAGGAGAAGTCTAGGAAGGAGAACTAGGAGAGTGAGGTCGTCCCAGTCCTTCGTTAAGGGTGCAATCATCCTCACCGTAGCAGCGGCCGTGAGTCGGGCCCTTGGGGCTATCTACAGCATTATCCTGCCGCGAGTTATCGGGCCTGACGGCTTCGGCCTCTTTCAGATGGCCTATCCCGTGTACAACATAATCTTCTTTCTCGCCGCGGGCGGCCTGAACGTGGCCATATCCAAACTGGTAGCCGAGAAGCTAACCCTGGGTGACAGGTGGGGAGCCCTCCGCGTCTTCAGGACGTCCCTATTCGTGTTGGCCCTTCTGGGCTTAGTCTCGTCATTGGGATTGTACCTCGGGGCGAACTTCGTAGCGGTCGAGATAATGGGTGACCCCCTGGCGGCCCCGTCCATCGCCGCCATCTCCCCGGCCATCTTCTTCGTGGCCGTGATGGCGGCGTTCCGCGGTTTCTTCCAGGGGATGCAGCGAATGGAGCCCACCGCCCAGTCGCAGGTGCTCGAACAGATCATGAGGGTCTCCACCATGTTCGTCTTGGCCTACCTGCTGCTCCCCCGGGGCGTAGAGATGGCCGCTGCCGGCGCTGCCTTCGGCGCCGTTACCGGTGCTGTGGCCGGCCTGTTCTTTCTCATCTTTCTCTTCGCCCGCGAACGGGTCCGCTGGAGACGGACCGCTCCGCGCAGCAGGCGTGGTTCGGGTGAAGACTTAATGGAGCTGGTCAAACGCCTGGCGGCCCTGGCCATTCCCATATCCCTGGCCGGCATTATCCTCCCCATAATCCAGTTCGCCGACGCCGCCATTGTGCCCTCGCAGCTTCAGGTTGCAGGGCACCCGGTCGAAGAGGCCAGAGCTTTGTTCGGTTTCCTGGCCATGGGATTCAAGGTGGTCTTCATGCCCACGATTGTGACCGCGGCGCTATCGATGAGCCTGGTACCTGCGGTCTCGGAGGCCAACGCACTGGGGCACATGAGCATCGTGAGGTCGCGTAGCATGGCGGGACTGAGGTTGACCTTCCTCTTCGCCCTACCGGCAGTGGTGGGTCTGTACCTCCTGGCGGACGACATCGCCACTCTGCTATGGCCCCAGTTCCCCGAGGCGGGAGGGCCAATTGCGTGGTTATCTGCGGGCCTCCTGTTCATAAGCGTGCAGCAGACCAGCTCCGGGATACTTCAGGGCCTGGGCAGGCCGGTTATACCCGCCAGGAATCTGTTCATCGGCGCCTTGGTGAAGGTCCTGCTGACTCTGGTCCTGGTGCCACGGCCCGCCTTCGGTGCCATGGGGGCGGCCCTCGCCACCGTGCTTGGCTTCCTGGTGGCCAGCAGCTTGAATGTAGCGTCGCTCCACTTACTCGTGGGGTTGAGGCCTAACCTGGGCCTGCTGGTGGTGAAGCCGGCCGTCGCCATCGCCACCATGGGAGTGGCCGTGCGACTGATTCAGTCGTCCTTCACGGGCTTTCCCCTGCCCCATGAGGTGGTGACCCTTGCGGCCGTGTTCGGGGGGGCCGTGGTTTACGGTTTGACTCTGCTGCTGGTGGGTGGGCTCACGGTACAGGACCTACACCTCATTCCCAGAATTGGGCCGAGAGTAGCGGCGATCCTAGAGAGGGCCGGCTTAGTCTCGCGAGACTGAGGGGTGCGAACGGTGAAAAGGGATAGGGTTATAGTCGCGGGGGCTGGGCCCAACGGTGAGGCCAGCCTCACCTGTGAAGTGCGGGAGCTAATCAGAGAGGTGCCGCGCGTCCTGCTGAGGACGGAGCGGATACCACTGATTGATTTCCTCCGGGCCGAGGGGATCGAGTACTCCTCCTACGATCACTTCTACGACCAGGCCGAGGATTTCGCCGAAGTATACCAGAGGATGGTAGAGGCCCTTCTGTCGGAGGCCGCCGTCCATGGGACCGTCCTGTTCCTCGTGCCGGGCCATCCTCTGGTCGGCGAGGCGGTTACCTCAGGCTTGCTCGAGCGCTCCCGCGCAGGCGTAGTGGACGTCAGGGTGTTGCCAGGGGTGTCCTCCTTAGACAGCCTGTTCGTAGAGCTGGCTTTAGACCCCGCGCACGGCATCCAAGTGATAGACGCTCTGAGCATGGACAAACAAAGGCTTAACCCGGCCTTGGATCTAATTCTGTTACAGGTATACAGTCGTAAGATAGCGGCCCTCATCAAACCGATCTTGATGGGCTCCTACCCTGATGACCATGAGATATGGGTGGTCCGCGGGGCGGGTACGCCCGCCTGTGAGAAGGCGAGGATACCGCTCTTCGAGCTGGACAGACTTGATTGGGTCGACCACGCCACCTCGGTCTACGTGCCGCGCTGCCTCGAGGGCGACGCCATGGAATATTTCATAGGTATTGTCCGTCGGCTTAGGGGGGAGGGCGGTTGCCCGTGGGACAGAGAACAGACGCATAAGAGTTTACGGCCCTACCTGCTGGAGGAGACTTACGAGGTGCTCGAGGCTCTGGACGCAGGTGATATGAATAAGCTGAGGGAAGAACTGGGAGACTTACTACTGCAGGTGGTGCTGCACTCGGTGATCGCGGAGGAGGAGGGCGAGTTCACCCTGGAGGAGGTTGCCGCCGGGATAAGCGAGAAACTCATCCGACGTCACCCGCACGTCTTCGGGGACGTCCGGGTCTCAGGTACCGGCGACGTGCTCCGTAACTGGGAGGCCATCAAGAGGAGCGAGAGGGGAGAGAGACAGGAGTCTTTACTGGATGGCGTACCGAAGTACATGCCGGCCTTGAGTCGAGCCTTCGAGATCCAAAAGCGGGCCTCACGGGTAGGCTTCGATTGGCCTGATCTTCAAGGCCCCCTGGACAAGATCCGGGAGGAGATGCACGAACTGGAGAGGGCCCTCAAGGAAGGACCTTCCGAAGCGCTGGAGGAGGAGGCCGGTGACCTCCTGTTCTCGGTGGTGAACCTGTGCCGCTTCGTCGGGGTCGACCCTGAAGCCGCCCTGCGAAGCACCGTGGAGAAGTTCGTCCGACGTTTCCAGCACATCGAGCGTGAACTGGCGCGGAGGGGGCTTACCCCCGCTGAGGCCACTTTGCACCAGATGGATGAGCTTTGGGAGGAGGCCAAGCCAAAAGATTCCATGTAAGGCAGGATTTCTAGGGCTTTTGGAGAATAGCGAAGATCGGACTGATTAGAATACCTGAGGAGGGAAGGCATGAATAAGTCAGAACTCATTTCCCGGGTAACAGAGAAGGCCGGACTTACGAAGAAAGATTGCGAGAAAGCCATTAATGCCATGATCGAGGTTATTGAGGAAACGCTGGCTGCGGGGGACAAGGTCTCCCTCGTAGGGTTCGGGACCTTCGAAGTGCGCTCGCGGGCGGAGCGTAAGGGCCGCAACCCCCGTACTGGGCAAGAGATCACCATTCCCGCGAGTAAGGTCCCGGCCTTTAAGGCCGGCAAGGCCTTTAAGGAAGCCGTGGATAAGTAATCTAGGCTTGGCCATGGAGGGGAGCTCCACCTAGGGTGAGCTCCCCCTTTTTCTATGGGAGGGGTAACCTTGAGGCTGGATAAGTATCTGAAGGTGAGCGGACTCGTTAAGCGGAGAACCGTAGCCAAACAGCTCTGCGATGCCGGCAGGATAAGGGTCAATGGCAACCCGGCGAAAGCCGGCACGCGCGTAAAGCAGGACGATGAAGTTGACTTGTTTCTCGGGAGAAGGAGGTTGAAGATCAGGGTACAGAACATCGAGGCCGCCCCTACATCACGTGCCGAGGGGCTTTTTACCGTCCTCCTTGATGAGGTTACAGAGGGAGACTAGAGCTTATCGAGACCCGTTCTGGAGATAATAATAGAAGAGTTGTCCGGAACGGGAGGAGCGAAGATGTCGGCAAAATTCAGGATCCTGTTCGTGCTACTGCTGTGTGCGGCCATGATCCACGGCTGTACCCTAATCCCCTTCGGCAAGTCCAGAGAGCCGCAGCGAGAGCCCACCCTCACCCTGTTCGATCACGAGACCGAAGAGAAGAAAGAGATCAAGATGGAGGAGTACATCGCGGGGGTAGTGGCCGCTGAGATGGACCCGAATTGGCCCGTAGAGGCACTCGCTGCCCAGGCTGTCATCGCCCGCACCTTCACCCTCGGCGAGCTCCAACGTAAGGGGGGTGTCCGCGACCTACATCAGACGGACGTCTGCACGAGCCCCGAGCACTTCCAGGCATACGATGCGTCCCGGGTAAACGAGCGTGTGAAGCGTGCCGTTGAGATGACACGGGGGAAGGTCATCACCTACCGGGGCAACCTGGTCCGGGCGTGGTTCCACTCGCACTCGGGCGGGATAACCTCGGTGCCTGAGGAAGGGCTTGGGCTAGGCGATGTTGATGCCCCTTATCTCAAAGTGATGAGGGATATAGATCTGCCACACGAGGCGCGCTGGACGGCATCCTTCACAAGGGAGGAGATCATAGAGGCTGCCTCTGAAGTCGGTGTCTCGCTGCAAGACGTCAAATCGGTGAGACTTGGAGAGAAAGGCCCTTCTGGTCGCATACGGACGCTGATCATAGACGGTAAATCCATCCCAGCCCCGGAGTTCCGAGTGGCCATCGGGAGCAAGAAGATGCGGTCCACCCTTGTCGAGGAGGTCCGGATCGAGGGCGGAGCGGTCATCATGAAAGGCAGGGGGTTTGGGCACGGGGTCGGCATGCCTCAGTGGAGCGCCAAGACCATGGCTGAACAGGGCAAGTCGCCCGAGGACATCATCAAGTTTTACTACAAGGGCGTGGCCATAGAGGACAGGTGGAAGTAGAGGCCGTGGCATGGAGAGCCGCCGCCATCGGCGGCTCTTCTTATGCCCCCTCCCCCGGTGGCATAAACCCGTAGCCGGGGCATACCCATGAAATAGAATGCCTGAAAGGGGGTTGCTGCGATTTGGAAGAGAAGGGCTACGGGACTGACAACCATGAAGTGCTCATCGTGAACCGGGAACAGGTCACCATTCGAGGGGTCCTGCACGTAGACAGCTTCGATGACCAGGAGATCATCCTCGATACCGACCTCGGAACTCTCATAGTTCGCGGCGAAGACCTCCACATCAAACAACTCAACCTAGATGACGGAAGCTTCTCGGTGGAAGGGTTGATAAGCGGCATACAATACACCGCCGGTAAGGCTAAGGGCACCAAAGGGAAGGGGCTCCTCGACAGGCTGTTGCGTTAGGGGGCAGCAAGTCCGAAGATGCCTTCGCTTAACGAGCAGATCCACGGGTTCCTCGTTCTCTTTCTCTGCGGATGTGCCCTTGGCTTACTGTTTGACCTTTACCAGGGCGTGTTAAGGGCGGTACGGCCCAGGCGATGGATGATAACCATCGGCGACGTTCTCTTCTGGGTAGGTGCCACGGCCCTCATTGTCGGCGCGTTGTTGTTCAGTAGCCGCGTCGAGCTCCGCGGCTACGTCTTCATGGGGCTGATCTCGGGCACCCTCTTCTACTTCTGGGGGGCGAGTCCGCTCGTCCACGTAGGAGTCGGCAGGTTGACTTCGGTGGTAATCAGAGCGGCCAACACTGTGGGTCGAGCGGCTTCGAAGCCCTTCAGATGGGCGTGGCGCGGCAAGGACTTCCTCCGGAGGGCTCGCTGACCTGTGACGGCACCGAGTCTGCAGGAAACAGGCAGACGACTAGCAGGGATCTTAACGTCTTTGGCGAAGTGTATGAACCCCGTACAAAATCTGTACACAATTTGTCCACATATCCACAACGGGTGGTCGGCAGAGTGAGAGTAGAGATCCGGGGGATAGAGAAGCTAAGCTTTCGCGAACGACAGGTTGTCGCCCTCAAGGAGACGGGGCTTAGCAACGAGGAAGTGGCGAGGCGGCTGGGTATCTCAACTGGCACCGTGGCCACTTTGTTCCACCGTGCCCGCTCCAAGGGGTATGAAGTGGTAATCGTTCTCGCAGGGGACCCTCTGGCTCTATTTGACACCACAGAGCATGAGGAGGCTGACGATGTCTAGGTTAGCGTCCGAGGAGCTTTTAAAGCTGCGCGATGAGGTCGCCCAAAGGGCTTTGCCCGGCAGGAGTGCCCGGAGAAAGGCCTCCTACTCGTCGCGCCCCTTTCTACGCCGACGTAAGATGCGGACAAGCACGCTTTTCCTGCTGCTCATAATGACTTATGTCCTCGGGACCCTTGGACTACAGGAGCTGGAGCTGCGCCGGCTGGACCGTGAGTACAGGAGCATCCAAGCCCAGATCCACCAATACGAGGCCGAAAACCGGCAACTGGAGGCCGAGATCGAGCTGCTGCATTCTGACTCCTACCTGGAAAAACTCGCTCGTGAAGAGCTAGGCCTGGTGCGCGAGGGCGAGATCCCCTACATCCCCGTAACGCAAGATGCCCCCTCCCAATGAGGAGCTCCGCTCGTCCCTTGGGACCAGGAGTTCTTGTGCTCGAAGGAGAAGGAGGTCGTGCGGGCCTACTGGTCCTTGACATCGGTTGAGCGACGGATATATAATCGTTACGATTAGATCATTTGCGAAAAGCGTACGGGGGGAATTTCCCAAGCATGTCAATCGAAGTAGGAAGCATCGTAGAGGGCGTTGTAACAGGTATTACCCGCTTTGGCGCCTTTGTACAGTTGCCGGGAGGAGAAACCGGCCTGGTACACATCTCGGAGCTCGCCGATGCCTACGTAAAGGATATCAGGGACTATATCAAAGAAAACGAACGGGTTAAGGTCAAGATCTTGTCCTATGATGAGAAGAACAAACGGATCGGCTTGTCCATCCGCCAGGCCATGCAGCTGACCCCCCGTGAAGGTAGAGAGGCCCATCGCCGGAGCCACCGTCGGGGTCCGGCGTCTTTTGAGGAGAAGCTGGCCAGGTTCCTGAAGGAATCAGATGAACGGCAGGCCGACTTAAAGAAGGGCATGGAAGGCAAGAAGGGTAGACGCAACTCCCGTGCCTGGTAGCCTTGCTGTTGACTTCCCCTTGAGTCCGATACTATAATCAATCACGCCACCATAGGCCAGCGTTAAAGCGCCGGGATGGCGGAACTGGCAGACGCCATGGACTTAAAATCCATTGGGCTACTCAGCCCGTGCGGGTTCGAATCCCGCTCCCGGCACAACTTCCCGAGCCCCTTGATGGAGGGGCGTTATTGGTTCTCGCGCTCCCCGGTGGAAAGCCTCCCTATCGCGCCGGCGGCGTGATGGGCTCCAAGAGGGGCCTAAAGCGGTATCCGGCCGCTATTACTGAATCAACTATCACCTCCAGTTGCTCGGCCACATCCTGAGAAGTTCCGTGTAACATGATGATGGCCCCGTCATGCAGGTAGTTGACGACCCCACGCACTGCAAGCGACGGATCCTCCATCGGCACCCAATCGACGATAGCGATGGTCCAAAAAACGGTTGAGTAACCCAGGTCCCGTGCCAGCTTCAGCACCCGCTCGCTGAACACTCCAGCGGGCGGCCTGAAAAGCCCGTGTGTATCGCCCACGAGGTCGCGTGCGGCCTCATCCCAACGCATGATCTCCAGCCTGACCTCCTCGTCAGACAAAGCTGTGAGGTCCTTGTGGCTCCAGGAGTGATTACCCAATAGGTGGCCCTCCTGCACAACTTGTTTTGCCAGGGCGGGAGCTGTTTCTAGCCAATGACCGGTGACGAAGAAGGCGGCTCGGATCCCCTCCTGCTCGAGGACTTTAAGTATATCGTCTGTGTAGCCTGCCTCGTAGCCCAAATTAAAGGTCAGCGCCACCGTCCTATTCCCGGTAGTGAGCATGTAAAGCGCCCCGTACTGGTCCGCCAGGTCGGTAAGGGTGCGGTCGATGAGGGGCGGCTTGCCCGCCCCTCTCTTGACGAATCCCCACGAGAGTCGCGTGTTGTCCACCCCTTGCTCGCGGCTGACGAGGTCGGTTCCTGCCGCCGCCCAAGCCACGGCTAAAAGGACGGCCAGGCCGGCGATCAATAGCCATTTTGCCTTACCCAACATCATCAAGTTAACCTCCTCAAGCGTATCCTGCTACCCAAAGCCCTAGAACATGCAATTAACGTGAGGTTGCCACGACCCCGGCCGCGGATAGATAACTTCTTGACTGAACGCAGCTGGCGAGGTATTATCTTGATGCCGATGGCCGGTTCGCACACCCTTGCAAAGGTCGGCAACGTCGTATATAATAATACCTGCTGAATCTAGGCGGCGTAGCTCAGTTGGTGAGAGCACACGGTTCATACCCGTGGAGTCGCTGGTTCGAATCCAGCCGCCGCTACTGGTGCGGGCCAGTAGCTCAACTGGTAGAGCAGCTGACTCTTAATCAGTTGGTTGAGGGTTCGAGTCCTTCCTGGCCCACAGTCCAAGGCCCACCCCGTGAGGTGGGCCTTTTCCCTGCCCCCATCCTTCGACGCCTCTGTCGTATTTTTTGGGGCGATACATGCCTTGAACCGACAAACGTCTATTCACGCCTAGTGTAAAATTCCTCCATGGATATAGTTCTCCGGCTCAAGGCCACATTGCGAGAGACCTTGCGGAAGAAGATCCCGAAGGACCTCGTAGACGCAGTGGGCCAGGGAATACTAGCGTTCTTCCTGGCGCGGGCGAGTATAGGAGGTTGGTTGAGCCCGTTCTTTCCCGCCTACCTGGCAGTGCTCAGCGCAGGGCCACGCGCCGCCTTCATCGCGGGTTGTCTTGGCGCCTTGGCCGGTGCCTATGGCGGAGGTGACTTCGTCGGTGATGTCGTCACCGCCGGCGGTATAACAATACTCCACCTCTTGCCACGCCTGAGGAGCGAGATGCGTTCGTCGCCGGTCAGGATGGCGTTGCTCGCGGCGGCGGTGGTGATGATAACGCGAGGGGCCACGGGAGTCCTAGCGGACCCCAGAGTCGCTATGCTTACGGGGTTGGCCGAGGGCCCCTTCGTCCTGGTGTTGGTGCTGGTCTTTCGAAGGGGGCTGGAGGCTCACCACGATTTCGACTCCGAGCGTCTGGTCTGTCGGTGTATCGTGTTCGCCGCAGGGGTGGCGGGGGCACACGGTCTCCAATTTATGGGCCTATCGTTGCAGTCGTTCCTTGGGGCCCTGTTGGTGATGGTCGCAGGCCTTTCACGTGGAATGGGCTTTGGGGCCAGCGCGGGCACCATCATCGGGCTCCTGGAGGCGGTGGCCGGAAACCTCGTCCCGATGCGCATCGGCTTCCTGGCCCTAGGAGGCCTGCTCTCGGGCGCATTAGCCGGTTTGGGCCGTGTGGGCGCTGCGGTGGGATTCTCGCTCGGAACGGTCTTGCTCAGGATATCGCAGGGGCTACAGCCCTGGGAGGGCCTCTGGGAGGTCTTATCCGCCGGCGCGCTGCTATGGGTAGTGCCTTCTCCCTTTGAGCAACCCGAGGACGGACAACGGCGAACGCTCCATCAACGCGAAATACACGGCCTTTCGACGGTCTTCCGGGAGCTAGCTGCGGCCTTTGAAGAGGGGAAGGCCAAAGATCAAGAGCCTGGGCCACGTAATCTGCTGGAAGCGGTTATAGATAGGGTTTGCACGGGGTGCAAGGGCTACGTCCTCTGTTGGAACCAGAACTTCTACCAGACATACCGAGGCTTCTTGGACCTTCTGGACAGAGAGGGCCAGCCCGACTTGCTCATGGTGCGCAGGAATGTGCCTCAGTGCGGGCGGCCCGGAGAGGTCGCTACGGCAGTGGGCCATATCATGGAGCTCAGCCATCTTGACCTCTTCTGGCGGCGTCGTATGGTTGCAAACAGAGAAGTAATGGCCAGACAGCTGCGAAACATGGCGGAGATAATAGAGGACCTCAATCTCCAAGGCCGCGGCCCGCGCGAGGAACGAGGGGTACCTGCGCTGAGGGTGAGGACGGGAGCTGCCGAGGCCTCAGGAGAGCGGGTCTCAGGCGATAGTTACCTCATCCGCTATCTGTCTGGGAAGAGGCGGGTGGCCCTGGTCTTGAGTGACGGTATGGGGACCGGGCCCAGGGCAGCGGCGGAAAGCCGCCTGGCTACGGCCCTGCTAGATAGGCTATTGGTCACGGGGTTTGAACGCAAACTGGCCATTGACACCGTTAACTCCGTGTTGTTGCTGAGGTCGCAGGAGGATTCCTTTGCCACGTTGGACGTGGCGATGGTGGACCTCGTCCGCTGCCAGGTGGAGTTCCTCAAGGTCGGGTCGGCCCCCTCCTTCGTGGTCAAAGAGGGGAAAGTATGGGTCATTCGATCGACCTCCGTTCCGGTGGGGATCCTCACGAGTGTAGAGTTGGAGAGCGTGGAGGTCGACGTGGGACCGGGGACCATGTTGGTTATGGCCACGGACGGCCTCCTATCAGGAGTTGAGGACCCGGCGGAAGCCGAGAGGTGGATCTACGCTTACTTAAGGAGGGCGGACTCCGCTGAACCCTCGGTCGTAGCCAGGACCCTGTGCGAGGAAGCTGCGTCGAGGGCTGTGGATGACGATATCACGGTCTTGGTGGCTTCTTTCTTCTGAGACAATTCCTCTCCCCAACCCATCCTCTGGGTGTGGCGTAAGCCACACCTCTTTTTTTGAACCTTCAGCGCACGAGAGAGAGCCAAAAGCACCCTTCACCTGACCCTCATTTATAACTTCGTGCCCAATGGGTTAAAATGCCAACAGAACCAGAGTTGGAGGAATATACGGTGGGTGGGTAGAAGAGGCTGAGATAGGCCGGTTAGACGGGTGATAAGATGAGGAGTTTCCTTGAGAAGGTCTACCGTACCATCAGACGTTTTAGGATGATAGATAGAGGGGACCTGGTTGTGGTCGCCTATTCGGGTGGGCCCGACTCTATGGCCCTGCTGCACGCTCTCTACGAGCTACGGGAGCGCCTATCCTGTCGACTGCACATAGCCCATCTACACCACGGGATGCGAGGGGAGGAGGCGGCGAGGGACGCCCGGGAGGCCCTCAGCAAGGGTTGGGAGCTCGGCGTGCCCGTAAGCATCAAGTACGTCGAGGTGCCCCGCATGGCAGAGGTCTGGGGAGTGGGGGAGGAGGTTGCCGGCCGCAGGGCCCGGTACGATTTTCTCACCGAGGTGTGCCGTGCCCGAGGGGCGACCCGTCTGGCCACGGGCCACAACCTCAACGACCAGGCCGAGACGGTCCTCCTTAACCTGTTCCGGGGGGCCGGGTTGGACGGCCTCGCCGGCATCCCGGCCGTAAGGGACTTGACCGAAGGGGTCAAGGTTATAAGGCCTCTGCTAGAGGTCTCCCGGCAGGAGATCGAAGAGTTCTGTAGAGCCATGGGTCTGAAGCCCATCATCGACCGCACCAACATCGAGGCGGATTACGCACGCAATAGGCTTAGACAGAGGCTCCTGCCCGTTATCAAGGAGGAGTTTGGCCCGACTGCCTTGGAAGTTCTGTCCCGCTTGGCTGCGCAGGTGCGCGACGAGCTCGGTGTGCTTGAGGGGATGGCGGAGGAAGCCGCCAGCCAGATCATCCGAGAGGCCGGTGAGGGGCGTGTTGTACTGGACAGGGCGACCCTTGCTTCTCAGCCGAGGGCAATAGCCCGTCGGGTCGTGAGGGCGGTCCTCAGAAGGATGAGGGGAGGGCTGGAGGGGTTCACTTTTAGTCACGTAGAGGCCGTATTGGCCCTGGTCGGCAGCGCTGAGGGTTCACGGGAATGTCGGCTGCCCTTTGGGATCGTCGTCCGACGAGAGTACGAACTGATTACCTTTCTGAGACGGCCAAGTCGTCAGATCCCAGAGCCCAAGCGGGTGCTGCCGGTTCCGGGCGAGGCTCCCTGGGGGAAGGCGGGCGTAGTAAGGGCGAGAGTGCTTTCGCGAGAGGAGCTGCCTCCGGACTGGCGAGAGTACTGCACCCAGCGGGCCTATATAGACCTCACCGCCGTCACCCGTCCATTATATCTTCGGTCACGAAGGCCGGGCGACACCTTTCATCCCCTGGGGGCGCCTGGTAGGAAGAAGTTGAAGGATTTCTTCATCGACGAGAAGGTTCCGGCCGCCAGGAGGGACATGGTCCCCTTGGTGGTAGACGAAGAGGGGAAGATAGTGTGGGTGGTAGGGCACAGGATTGACGACAGTGTACGGGTACTGGAGCATACGTGGGCAATTCTGGAGTTGAGTTACGTCAATTGTCAACGTGGGCTGAAATATGATACAATAAAGCAGCGTCCGCACAGGTCGAAAGCCCGTTGAGTATCCTGTGGCGGGCCATTAATTATTGTCAATTGCGTGGCTAACTCAAGGGCCGAAGAAGGGATGGTGGCGGGAGATGCAGAGGCTCCTCGGAAGCGTCCTGTTCTATATATTACTCCTTTTCCTGACGATGTCGATAGCCAATTATCTAGTTGGCCAGAGTACGCCTGTTAAGGATATTGATTACGACGACTTCATCAAGCTCGTGACCGAGGGCGAAGTGGACAGCGTTGTGATCGTCCAACAAACCGAGGGCAACGAAGTACAGGGCAAGCTGGCCGATGGGACGGAGTTCAGAGTAGTCCTACCGAAGGACCCGGCCCTGTACACCATGCTCCGGGAACGTGGGGTGGACACACGCTTTCAACTAGAGAAGGGCCCTCCCTGGTGGAGCACGCTCTTGTTCAACATCCTGCCCATCGTGTTAGTGGTCGGAGCGTTATTCTGGATAATGCAGCAGAGCCAGGGCGGCGGCAACCGGGTGATGCAGTTCGGCAAGAGCCGGGCCCGTCTACACACGGGGGAGAGCAAGCCCAAGGTTAGCTTTGACGACGTCGCCGGGGTCGATGAGGTGAAGGAGGAGCTTCAGGAGATCGTCGATTTCCTGAAGCATCCCAAGAAATATCTGGACCTCGGGGCCAGGATCCCAAAGGGCGTGCTCCTGTACGGTGCGCCGGGCACCGGCAAAACCCTCTTGGCACGGGCCATCGCCGGTGAGGCCGGAGTGCCCTTTCTGAGCATCAGCGGGTCGGACTTCGTGGAGATGTTCGTCGGTGTGGGCGCCTCCCGCGTGCGGGATCTCTTCGACCAAGCCAAGAAGAACTCGCCCTGTATAGTCTTTATCGACGAGATCGACGCCGTAGGTCGGCAACGAGGTGCCGGTTACGGCGGTGGACACGACGAAAGAGAACAGACCTTGAACCAGCTCCTGGTCGAAATGGATGGTTTCGGCGTTAACGAGGGTATCATCGTCATGGCGGCCACCAACCGGCCTGACGTGCTCGACCCGGCCCTGCTGCGCCCGGGCAGGTTCGACCGCCAGATAATTATCGATAAGCCCGATCTCAAGGGTCGGGAGGCCATATTCAAAGTCCACGTCAGGGGTAAGCCGTTGGACGACGATGTGGACCTCGAGGTCCTGGCCAAGCGCACCCCGGGATTTACGGGCGCCGATATCCAGAACGCCGTCAACGAAGCCGCGTTGTTGACGGCCCGCAAGGGCAAGAAGAAGATAAGCATGGAGGAGCTGGAACAGGCCATTGATAGGGTCGTGGCCGGCCCGGAGAAGAAGTCCCGGATCATCAGTGAGAAGGAGAAACAGATCGTAGCCTTCCATGAGGCGGCCCACGCTTTGGTCGGAAAGCTCCTTAAAAACACGGATCCGGTGCACAAGGTCTCCATCATTCCGAGGGGCGCGGCGCTGGGTTACGTGCTGCAGCTTCCCATAGAGGACAGATACCTGATCACTAAATCAGAGATCCTCGACCGAGTAACTATGGCCTTGGCCGGGCGCGCTGCTGAGGCATTGGTCTTCGAGGAGATCAGCACAGGAGCTCAGGATGACCTCGAGAAGGCCACTAAGATGATCAGGAAGATGGTCACCGAGTTCGGCATGTCCGAGGAGCTGGGCCCCTTGACCTTCGGCAACAAACAGGATACCCCCTTCTTGGGGCGTGACCTGGCCCGCGACCCGAATTACAGCGAGGAGGTAGCGGCGGCCATCGACCGAGAGGTCCGTAACATGGTTAATTACTGTTACAAGCGCGCGCAGGACATCCTGGCCAAGAACAGGGCCGTTCTGAACAAGATAGCCAACACCCTCATGGAGAAGGAGACGCTGGAGGGCTCGGAGCTCGAGGCCCTGCTCAGGGAGTCGGCAGAGAGGGCCAGCTAGCTCGTTGCTCCATGGACCGGTACACAGGGTTTGCGAGGATCTACGATAAGGTGATGGCGGCCGTCGATTATGAGGCCTGGGCATCCTACGTGGAGAGGATCCTCGCCCGTGCAGGTATATCCTTCTCCTCCGTATTGGATCTGGCCTGTGGGACGGGGAATACGTCTTTTCCCTTCGCGGCCAGAGGACACAGGGTATACGGTGTGGACTTATCGCCCGAAATGCTCCAGGTGGCCGCGGAGAAGGCCGCCCGCCTAGGACTAGACGTGCGCTTCCTCGAACAGGACATGCGGGAGGTGAGGTTGCCCGAGAGGGTCGACCTCGCCCTTTGCCTCTACGACAGCATGAATTACATGCTGACCTCTGAGGACCTGTTCAAGGTGTTTACCTCCGTCTTTAGAGCCCTCAACCGGGGCGGCGCCTTCGTCTTCGATATGAACTCGAGTTACCAGATAAGGACCGTCCGCCCCGACATAACCTTCTTTGAGGACGATGATGTAGCGCTGGTGTGGGAGGACCGTGTCTCACCCGACGGTAGGCTGTGGGAAGTGGAGCTCACGGTCTTTGAGAGGACCAAGGGTGGCCTGTACAGGCGTTTCAAGGAGACGCATACCGAACGAGGCTACGAACTAGATGAGGTGTTGGAGCTCGCTGCACGGGCAGGTTTCACCAACTTGGCCCAATATGAAGCCTTCACCATGCATCCGCCCTGCGAACAGTCCCGCCGCATTTACTTCCTGTGTCAGCGACCCTGAGAGGAAACCCGACCGTCTTTGAGGAACCTAAATTTAAGGACGTTAGGGGGGAGGCCGATGAGCCGGCTGTCCAGGTTGCAAGGCCTTTTGGCCGAGGCTAAGGTCGACTGTGCCGTCATTGTGCCGGGACCGAATCTCTATTATCTCGTGGGGATAGAGGTAGGCGTGAGCGAGCGGGCTCTGTTCTTTTTCGTGCCGAGAGAGGGAGAGCCCATAGTGGTATGTCCAGAGCTGGAAAGCCCTAAGTTTCGTGAACATGGGTATGCCGTACATGAGTACCCCGACTCCGGGGGGCCGCTGGCCGGGCTCTGGAGGGTGGGTAACGACTTGGGGCTACGGAACAGCTGCTTGGGCGTAGAGTACCTTAACATGCGGCTTCTTGAGTGGGATTACCTCGCCAAGGCTCTGGGCAGTTTTGACCTGAAGGATGTCATTCCCTTGCTCTCCCAACTTCGAATGATTAAGGATGAAGACGAGGTGGCCGCTATTCGGGAGGCCGCCCGCATAGCTGACCTGGGCATGGCGGCGGCGAGCGAGGCAGTGAGGCCGGGCGTGACCGAGCGGCAGGTGGCCCGGACAGTAGAGGAGCAGGTACGGGGCAACCACGGCGCAGTGGTAGGGGTTGCGGTTGCCTCGGGCCCTCGCGCGGCCGTGCCCCACGCTGGGACGTCGGACAGGGTGATCCAGGCGGGCGACGTGGTCTGGGTTGACTTGGTGCTCAAGTTCCGCGCGTACGTGGCCGATATCACCCGTACCTTCGCGGCCGGCGAGCTCGACGGGGATATGGTCCGAGCCTGGCGGACGGTGGAGAGGGCCGCCGCCGCTGCGCGCGAGGCGTGCCGGCCGGGCGTGAGCCTCGAGGATATCGATGCGACGGCGAGGGGGATAATAGAGGAGGAGGGCTTCGGGCCAAACTTCACCCATCGCACCGGACACGGCATCGGCCTAGAAGTACACGAGGCGCCCTATGTGGTGGCCGGGAACCGGCAACTTCTGCGAGCGGGGATGACCTTCACTGTGGAGCCGGGGATATATATTCCGGGCCTCGGAGGGGTCAGGATAGAGGATGACCTCCTCATCACAGAAGAGGGAGTGGAGGTCTTGACTTCCTTTGAGAGGGGCAGCGGAATTTGAGATGGTACGGGCAGAGGCCGCCCACCGCCGTGGTGGGCGGCTTTTCCATTGGTTAATTGTTTAACCAGTTAAAGCGAGGTACGGGGGGACCCTTGATGGCGCACATCCTGCTTGATGGACAGAGCTTGGACTTACAACAACTGGTGGCGGCAGCTCGGAGCGGCCAGGAGGTTGAGATAACTGCTGCCGCCTTAGGGAGGGTCGAGAGGGCCAGCGCCTTCGTAGAAGACCTGGTGAGGAGAAGGGCGGTCGTATACGGCGTCACCACCGGGTTCGGCAAATTCAGCGAGACCGTCATCTCTCCTGAGGCCAGCGCCGAACTACAGGTTAACCTCATCAGGAGTCACGCCGCTGCTGTGGGGCCGCCTCTGCCCGAAGATGTGACGAGAGCCGTGATGTTGCTACGGGCCAACGCCCTGGCCCGGGGCCTTTCGGGGATCAGGGTTGAGACCCTGAGGCTACTGGTATCCATGTTGAACAGGCGGGTACATCCAGTGATCCCCTCGCAGGGCTCTCTTGGGGCCAGCGGCGATCTGGGCCCTCTGGCCCACATGGCCCTGGTGATGATAGGAGAGGGACGAGCTCGTTTCGGTGAGTCGGTGCTCAGCGGGGCGGAGGCGCTCAGTAAGGCCGGGCTCCGACCCGTGCAACTCGCGGCCAAGGAGGGCCTAGCGCTCATCAACGGGACTCAGGTCATGACCGCACTGGGCGCCCTGGCCCTGTGTGATTCCGACATCATCCTCCGTACCGCTGACGTGGCTGCGGCTATGACCATGGAGGCCCTGCGGGGAATTCCGGCGGCTTACGACAGCAGGATTCATGCCGCCAGAGCCCACAGGGGCCAGGCTCAGGTGGCCGCGAACCTCAGACGTCTTCTGGCAGGAAGTTCGCTCACGACGAGACCGGGTGAGGTGCGCGTTCAGGACGCCTACGCCTTACGCTGTGTGCCTCAAGTTCACGGGGCCTGCCGCGACGCCTGGGAGTACGCGCGAGGGGTCTTGGAGGTTGAGATGAACGCAGCCACTGACAACCCGCTCGTCTTCGCCGACGACCAAGAGATCCTCTCGGGCGGGAATTTCCACGGTGAGCCGGTGGCGCTTGCCCTGGACTTCCTGGCCATAGCCCTGGCAGATCTCGGGAATATCGGTGAGCGGAGAGTGGAGAGGTTGGTCAACCCCCTTCTAAGCGGGCTCCCGCCCTTCCTCACCTCGCGGGGAGGTCTGAACTCCGGCTACATGTTGGTACAGTACACAGCGGCCTCGCTGGCGTCGGAGAACAAGGTCTTGGCCTCGCCGGCCAGTGTGGACTCAATTCCCTCATCGGCAGGCCAGGAGGACCACGTGAGCATGGGAACCCTGGCGGCTCGCAAGCTCGCCGCGGTGGTTGAGAACGTCTTGCAGATCGTCGCCATAGAGCTGCTCTGCGCCTGCCAGGCTGTCGAGTTCGTCGGCCCCGACGGACTAGCCCCTGCCACTGCCGGAGTGTATGCCTTGATCCGAGAGGAGGTGCCCCCTTTGAGCGTGGACCGTCCGCCTTCGCCGGACATAGCCAAGGTGGCGGCTCTCATCAAGTCAGGCGCGATAGTGCGGGTAGCCGATGAGGTCTGCAGGGGGTAATATAGGCGGGCCCTCCTTAATACCAATTAGGCGTGGACCTTGTGTCGGAGGGAGGGTCTGCCTTGCTGGTCCAGCTCGGGGTCTTCAACATCAGACGGCGTTCCCTCTTGTTCGGGTTCGTCGTCACGGCGCTGGTACTAGCCGCGGTCTTCGCCTTCGCCGTCGACAGGGAGTATTTCTACGAACGCGGGCCGAGCGTCGAGCTCAGATGGGGCCGGGGACCAGGCGCCGTTGGCCGGGGGATGGGCCTTGACGGTAGGTCCCTGGGGCCCGAGTGCATCGAAGGCCAGGGGACCAAAGCTTACATAGCCGACACCTTTAACCAGCGGGTTTTCGAGGTCGATCTCCTCTCGGGGGAGGTGAGGGCCTTCGAGGGAGTTGCCCCCGGACTCCTGGCCGTCGCGGAGTCCTCGCTGTTTCTCGCAGGCGAAGAGTCGCTCTGGCAGATCGACCTCTCGTCGGGGGCAACGGTGGCACGGCCCTTGCCAGGATGGGATCTGGGCCTTCCCGAAGAGGTCGCCGCTGCCCTGGGACCGGTCGTATCGGCGACAACGCTCGGCCTGTCCGTGACCTCGGGGGGAGTTTTGATTCATCAACAGGCCCTGTTCGACTCCCTGCTTCTGGATCGGGTGGTCCTGATGACCGAAGACGGGGGCGCCAGGCTCATCGCGGGCTTCGCGGCGGGGCCGACGGTCCCGACTACGGGTTACGGGACCGTGCCCCAGCGCGCCGATTCTTGGCTCCTGACCCCATCAGCCCTTTACGCCCTGAAGGAGGGCGAAGATCCCTTTACGTTGAACCTCAGGACCTTCGACCCCGAGACCGGCGAGTTGCGGGACTCCTTCGACCTGCGGTTGGAACGACCGCAACGACGTGCGAGGTTGGTCGGATGGAGGGGCAGAGGGCGCGTGGTGCTGGAGATTATCTACTACGACGGGTCCGGCAGCGTACTGGAGATCCAGGACAAGATCGCCGTCCGTGAGTGGCCCTTGGAGGACTCGCCCATCGACACCTATCACCGCTCCTCTGTGGACGACGCCGGGAACCTCCACTTCTACACCCCGAACCTGGAAGGGCTCAAACTCGAGGTCTACTTTCTAGTTCGGAAATGGCGACTCAATTTTTTATCATTAAATACAATGTTCTGACGTTACCGAAAAAGGGAGGAAAATAGAACAGGGCTAGGGAAAAATAGAACTTGGACCCTTGGGAGAAGGCGGTTCGCCCAAAGGCCAGAGACCAAAGGAGGCCCGTGGAGGGGGTCCTTCCACGTGGGAAGAGCTTAACAATATTTGAGCAAAGGAGTGAGGTGCAGCATGAAGTCGGACCTGGAGATCGCACAGGCGGCGGAGATGGAACCTATAGTCAACATCGCCGCCGAACTGGGCTTGGAGGAGGACGAGCTGGAGCTATACGGCAAGTACAAGGCCAAGGTGAGCCTAGATGTACTCGAACGCCTTAAGGACCGCCCCAACGGCAAGTACATCGTCGTCACAGCTATCACACCAACTCCCCTCGGAGAGGGCAAGACGGTCACTACCATCGGGCTCGGACAAGCTTTGAACTACATAGGCAAGAAGACCGTAACCTGTATTCGCCAGCCGTCGCTCGGCCCGGTGTTTGGCATCAAGGGTGGGGCTGCCGGTGGCGGTTATGCCCAGTGCGTCCCCATGGAGGATTTCAACCTCCACTTCACCGGTGACGTCCACGCCGTGGCCATCGCCCACAACCTCCTGGCCGCCTTTATCGACTCCCACATTCACCACGGCAACAAGTTGAACATTGACCCCTTCAGCATTACCTGGCCGCGTGTAGTGGACGTGTCCGACCGCGCTCTGAGGAACATCATCGTCGGACTGGGTGGCAAGGCCAACGGAGTTCCGCGTGAGACGGGCTTTGACATCGCCGTAGCCTCCGAGGTCATGGCCATCTTGGCCCTCACCACGAGCCTCAGGGACCTGCGGGAGCGCCTCGGCCGGATAGTCATAGGGTACACCAAGGACCGCCCGCCTAAGCCGGTTACCGCTGAAGACCTGCAGTGTGCTGGGGCCATGGCCGTCCTCCTCAAGGACGCCATCAAGCCCACCCTGATTCAGACCCTGGAGAAGACCCCCGTGCTGGTTCACGCTGGCCCCTTCGCCAACATAGCGCACGGCAACAGCTCCATCCTGGCCGACTACATCGCCCTCAAGCTCGGCGATTTCGTGGTCACGGAGGCCGGCTTTGGAGCGGACATCGGCGCCGAGAAGATGTTCAACATCAAGTGTCGCTACAGCGGGCTTAAGATCGACGCGGCGGTCCTGGTGGCCACGGTGCGAGCCCTGAAGATGCACGGCGGTGCCTTCAAGGTAACGCCCGGCAAGCCCCTCGACCCCGAGCTTGTGGCGGCGCCGAATCCGGAGGCCCTGGAGCGAGGCTGCCAGAACCTGGTCAAGCAGATCGAGAACGTCAGGCTCCACGGCGTGCCGGTTGTAGTGGCCATCAACCGGTTCAATACCGACCACGACGACGAGATCGAGATGGTGAAGCGGATCGCCCGTCAGGCCGGCGCCGTTGACGCCGTCGTCAGCGAAGTGTGGGCCAGGGGAGGCCCCGGCGGCGAGGAGCTGGCCAGAGCTGTGGTCAAGGCCTGCGAGCAGCCTAGCGAATTCAAGTTCCTCTATCCGGATGACATGCCCATAGAGGAGAAGATCGAGACCATCGCCACCAAGATCTACGGCGCCGACGGGGTTGAGTTCGAGCCCCTGGCCAAGCGGCGCATCAAGCTGTACACCGAACTGGGGTACAGCCAGCTGCCCATCTGCATGGCCAAGACGCACCTGTCTCTGTCGCACGATCCCAAGCTCAAGGGCCGTCCGACCGGGTTTACGGTGCCCATTCGCGACGTACGGGCCTCCGTGGGCGCTGGGTTCCTGTACCCGTTGTTGGGCGAGATGCGCACCATGCCCGGCCTGCCCTCGGTCCCCGCGGGAACCAAGATCGATCTAGACGAGGAGGGCAAGGTCATCGGGTTGTTCTAGGCAGAAGGAAGCCTCACGGCAAGCGCAGCGGCGACCCCAGAGGTCGCCGCTGCTTTTGCCAGAAGCGAAGGAGGGTTCGACCGTTGGTCCTACTAGATCTGAGAGAGGCCACCGGGCTGCCGATCTCGCTAACTGAGGGCGGGCGGCTCATCTGCGACGAGGGGGTGAAGTGTGAGGAAGTATCCGAGCGCACCCCAGAGCAGGTGAAGCCCTTTCTGCTGGACCCTAACTCCGTACCGGACGGCGGGGCGCTGTACGTGATGCACCGTGACGTCTATGCTCGCGAGCACCGGGAGGAGCTCCTTCGCGCTGGCCTGCGTTACGACATCACCTGCATCAGGCCCGGCATCCTGGGGGAGGAGCATGTGAAGACCGTGGGCCACTATCACCCCCGCAAGCCGGGGTCTGATGTCACCTACCCCGAGCTATACGAGGTGGTTTGCGGCCAGGCTATCTTCCTGCTACAAAAGCCCGGTGGGGGTGCGGGCGATAGGATCGTCCGTTTCATCGCCGTCTGGGCGCAGACGGGCGACAAGGTCGTGGTGCCGCCCGGTTTTGGGCACGTGACGGTTAACCCCGGGGATACCTGGCTGGTCCTGGCCAACTGGGTCGCGCGGGGATTCTCCTCCCTCTACGATGAATTCCGCTCCCTGCGTGGTGCTGCCTACTATTGCCTGGCTGGGGAGCCGCCTGCGTTACGCAAGAACGATCTCTACGCCGCGGTGCCCGCGCCAGAGCGACTGGTGGGCACACAGCTTTGGGGCCTTGACCTGTCGCCGGACCGGCCGATCTACACGCAGTTCCTGGAGTCCTCGGAGCGGTTTCGATTCCTGACCCGCCCCGAGGAGGTTCACTGGGAGGATTGAGGGACGGAGGGGGATAATATATAACGTTGTGAAACCGGCCATTGCCCGGGAAATATCAGCCGAGGCGCTTCGGGAAGGGGGCTATTCTATCCTCGCTGGGCCTGACACCCGCAGCTTAAAGGAAGAGCCGCTGCGGCCCGCGGCGATTCGGCGGCGCCTCAACACGCGGCGTATCGGCCATACCATCGCCCACTTCGACGTCCTCCCCTCTACCAACAGGCTCGCGCGTGAGCTGGCCCAAGCCGGCGTCGAGGAGGGCACCGTCGTCATTGCCGAGGAGCAGACCGAGGGAAGAGGCCGTCACGGCCGGACCTGGATTTCCCCGGCGCACAGAGGGCTCTGGTTTTCGGTGGTGTTGCGCCCTGACCTGCCAGGGCCAGTCAAGCCGCTGCTGGGGTTCGCCGCGGCCCTCGCCGTGGTCGAGGCCGGCCGTCGCTGTGCGGGCCTTGGGCTCGCCGTGAAGTGGCCAAACGACGTCTACGGTGGGGGGAAGAAGCTCGCCGGAATACTGCTGGAGTCCGTTACAACCGGGGCCGAGCAGGCGGTCATCGTGGGTATAGGCGTTAACGTGAACTCGACCAGCTTGGACTTTCCCGAGGAACTTCGCCGGCGCGTCACATCTCTCCGGGAGCTGGCACGAGGGCGAGTCGACAGGGCGGCCGTCCTGTGCGCCCTTCTCGAAGGGCTAGAACGACGGTATGATGAGCTCGCGCACCGGGGGGCCAAGCTCCTTCTCAGGGAGTGGCGGCGACTTGACCTCTGCCTCGGCAGGCGCGTCGAGGTGAAGTCCTTCGGCGAGAGCTACCTGGCTGAAGCCCTTGCGGTCGACGCGGACGGCAGTCTCCTCGTCAGAGACCGCGAGGGGAGGATCAGGCGGCTTAGGGCCGGTGAGGTGTCCCTGACCCTCGGCGGCGCGGATTTAAGGGTCAGCCCTGGTCGTTAGTAGATCGCCGGGGGCCCAAGGGGCGAATCTGAGGAGACCTGTCTAGGAACTAAGGATGCCGCGAGCGCCACCGCGGCGGGATAGAGAGGAGGCGTCCGTAGTCTCCCTGGCCCAGGGCCAGGGGTGATGGTCGGAGCTGCCCATGAAGAACGTGATCTTGGGGGTCTCAGGTGGGATAGCGGCTTATAAGGCCGCTGACCTCGCCAGCAGGCTGGTTAAGAGGGCCATCGGCGTTGACGTAATAATGACCGAGGCCGCGATCAGGTTCGTGGGGACGGCCACCTTTCGAGCTCTAACGGGCAGGCCAGTCAGGGTGGACGTCTTCGACGAAGAGGGAGAGATAACGCACGTGGAGCTGGCTCAGCGGGCGGACCTGTTCTTGGTCGCTCCGGCGACAGCGAACACCATCGCCAAGTTAGCCCATGGGCTCGCCGATAACCTCCTTACGACCGTGGCCCTGGCCGTGGACTGTCCACGGCTGGTTGCGCCGGCCATGAACTCCCGTATGTACGCAGATCCTGCTGTACAGGCCAACATCGCCACCTTGCGAGACAGGGGCTATCAGATACTCGGCCCGGCGGCGGGCCGGCTGGCCTGCGGCGAGGAGGGGCCCGGTCGCATGCTCGAGGCGGCTGAGATAGAGGACCTGGTTATGAACCTTTTAGAGGCCTCGGACGGCCTCAAGGGGGTGGAGGTCCTGGTCACAGCGGGGCCCACCAGGGAACACCTGGACCCCGTGAGATTCCTGTCCAACGCCTCCTCCGGCAAAATGGGCTACGCTCTGGCACGGGAAGCCGCAAGACGCGGCGCCTCGGTCACCTTGATTAGCGGCCCGACGCATCTTCGGCCCCCTTACGGGGTGAGCTTTCAGAGGGTGACGACCACGGAGGAGATGTTCCACGCCGTGATGAAGAGGTTTAGCGCCAGCAGAGTGGTAATCAAGGCCGCGGCACCCGCCGACTTCCGTTGCGGTGAGACCAGGCGGGAGAAGATCAAGAAGCAAGGAAAGGAGCTCTCCCTAACGCTGGTACCGAACCCTGATATCTTACTGGAGCTGGGCCGCAGGAAACGTCCGGGCCAAATATTGGTGGGCTTCGCCGCCGAGACCGGCGGTGTCGAGGAAAAGGCGCGGAAGAAGCTCCGTCGCAAGCAGCTGGACATGATCGTGGCCAACGATGTCAGCGGCCCAGAGAACCCCTTCGGGGCGGACACCAATACCGTCACGATTATTACCTCTGATGGACGAGTCGAGTCCCTGCCCTCGATGAGCAAAGATGAGGTGGCGCGTCACATCATAGACAGGGTTGAGGGCCTCCTCCGGAGCCGATGAGCTCTAGGGCCTTGGCAACCGCGTCCTGAGGATCTCGGGCGGGGAAGAAGCCCGCTGGCGGTTGACCCTTTCTGCTTACGTCCCAAGTCCCGAGTCCCACGACCGGTTTATGGGCCTTCAGGCAAAGGCCGATTTCCGATAGCGTGCCGAAGCCGCCGGCGATAGCTATGGCTACGTCACAGGACTGGGCGATGATGGCGTTTCTCGCGTTGCCCATGGCCGTGGGGATGGAATACGTCAGGAAGGGATTGCCCTCGCACCTGCTTGTTCCCGGCAGGAGGCCGATCACGGTTCCGCCCTTCTCGGTGGCGCCTCGTGCTACGCCCTCCATAACACCCCCGCGGCCCCCGCAGATCACGACCACGCCCGCGGCTGCCAGCTTCTGGCCGACGGCTCTTGCTATCTCGTATACCTCGGAGGAACACTCAGCGGATCCCAATACGGCCACGTAGTGCATGCAATCCTCACCTCTCCCTGTTCAAGCCAAGGGATTCACCGCGGGCAGGCGCAATTCCTCTCAAGGAGGCCATCTCATGCTAGAGTACTTGGAAGAGCTTCCACCGGCTGAGGCGGCCGCAGCCCGTCGTCATCTCGACTTCACTGAGCTCACCGTCCTGTCGGTGCGATTGGGAAGGAACCGGGCCCTGCTTCTGACCAACAGAAAGCTACTTCTAATACTGCCGCGCCTTTTCGGATTTGGGCGCAGGGCCATTCCCATTGCGCGTGACAGGATCAAAGAGGTAAGGGCCGTTGGCGAGAGGGGGCTGGTGATCAGGGCTGATGGCGACCTCTTCGTGCCCATCCACGACAGGTCGCGGGCCTGGATAGAGGACCTCGTAGGGAGGATCCGCGCCAACCTCGCCTGACCGCTTACGATGTTAGAGCGGGGTACTGCCCCTGGGGATAATGTCTTAATGGAGGGGTTATGATGAAGCCGTCTCGCATCAGGTTGGTGACCCTCATAGTCCTCGGCCTGATGTTGTGTTTGGCCGGAGGCGTGCGTTCTCAGGGCGAGATGCCTTTGCCAGCCCGCCCTGTGACCATCGTGGTGGACGGCGAGGTTATAGAGTCTGATGTGCCGCCGGTGAACCTCCACGGGAGGGTCTTCGTCCCCCTGAGAGCCATATTCGAAGCCCTGAGGGCTGAGGTCCGCTGGGACCAGACTACCCGCAGTGTGACCGCACACACTGACGGTCGAAGGGTTACCCTGACCATCGGGAGCCGGCAGGCCATAGTAAACGGCGAGAGCCTTGAGATGGATGTGGAGCCCTTTATCTTGGCCAACCGGACGATGATCCCCGTGAGATTCGCCTCGCAGGCCCTGGGCCGAGAGGTTACCTGGGACCCAAGGAGCAGGGCCGTGTACGTAGGCACCATATCCCCCGCCGAGCTTGAGCTCAGACGCTCATCCGTCACCGTCGCGCTGGCCGGCGACGTCCTTCTCGGCGGGCGCATTGCGGAGGTAATAGACGCTCACGGCAGGGATTATCCGTGGGAGGGAGTGAGGTCCCTCCTGCTCTCAGCCAGCCTAACTATTGTCAACCTGGAGTGCCCGGTGAGCGGGCGCGGCGAGCCCGAAACCGACAAGCAATGGACCTTCCGGGCCAGGCCGGAGGACGTCAAGGGCCTACGTGACGCCGGAGTGGACGTTGTCAACCTCGCCAATAACCACATCCTCGACTACGGCCCGGAGGCCCTAGCCGATACCCTGACCTATCTCCAAGAGCTCGGCGTAGAGACCGTGGGGGCTGGACCAGATCTGGCGGCGGCGATGAAGCCCGTGATTGCAGATCTCGGGGGCCTTAGAGTCGGCATCATCGGCCTGAGCCAGATCTATCCGCGGGGAAGCTGGGCGGCAGGGCGGGGCCACCCAGGAATAGCGATCACGCATAACGAGGCGCACGTACGACGAGCCGTAACGTCCCTGCAGGAGGAGGTCGACGTCGTAATCATCTCCGTGCACTGGGGAGAGGAGAAAGCCCATTATCCCAGCGACTACCAGATACGATACGGACGAATGTTGGTGGACGCCGGGGCCGACCTGGTGGTGGGGCACCATCCCCACGTCTTGCAGGGCTTCGAGGTGTACCGCGGGGCCCTTATCGCCTACAGCCTGGGCAATTTCATCTTCCCCTACACTGTGGAGAGCACAAAGGAGAGCTGCATTCTCCTCGCCAACTTCGCCAACGGGAGGCTGGAATCCGCCCGCATAGTTCCCGTCTACACTCACGGCGGGCACCCTGAGATATTGTCGGGCGCCAGGGCCATCGAGATCCTCGAGAAGATACGGGAATATTCAAGCCCCTGGCAAACGGCAATCGATGACGAGGGCTTTATAGTGATAAATTCCAGATAATCCTTCGCAAATTATTCACAATCAGAAGTTATAATGAACCTGTATCTCGAGTGGGGGATGTTCTATGCGTATTCTTCTCGTCGACGATGAGGAGAAGATCACAAGGGTAGTTAAGGCCTACCTCCAGAGGGAGGGCTTCGACGTAACGGTAGTTCACGACGGCCTCGAAGCTCTGGAGAAGTTGCGCGAGGAGGAGTACGATTTCCTGATCTTGGACCTCATGCTACCGGGGCTTTCGGGCGAGGAGGTCTGCAAGAGGGTTCGCTCTTCGTCAGACGTCCCGATCTTGATGCTCACGGCTAAGTCCTCCGAGGAGGACCGCGTCGAGGGGCTGTCCATCGGGGCGGACGATTACCTGACCAAGCCCTTCAGCCCGAGAGAGCTGGTGGCGCGGGTCCGCGCCATCATGCGGAGGGTCGATTCCCAGAGGCCGCGCGCCGACCGCATGACGATAGGCGATTCTCTGGTGGTGGACTGGGTCCGCCGCGAGGTGACCGTCAACGGCCGTCGCGTTGAGCTCACGCCGACTGAGTTCAGTCTGCTGGAAGTGCTGGCGAGGAACTCGGGCCGGCCCTTTACCAGGAGCCAGCTCATCGAGCTGGCCCTCGGCTATGATTATCAAGGGTATGAGAGGACCATTGACGCCCATATAAAGAACATCAGGCACAAACTGGCGCCTGCGGACTTCATTGTGACCGTTTACGGTGTCGGGTACAAACTGGACCCGGAGAGGGGGTGACGCGCGTGCCGAAGCTCAAGAGGTTGCAGACCCGTCTCACTCTGCTGATTCTCCTCGTCACGTTGATCACCATCGGCCTGACGGGGATTTTGATCAATCGGGCGATAGACCAAGAGTTCAACGATTACCTCCTGGAGCGGGACAGGGTGCGGAATCAACGTATAGTAGAGGCTCTGGCGGACATCTACGAGAAGACCGGTGACTTCCGGGCCCTCTACGCCGGTGCCGCCCACGTGGGCATGATGACCGGTACCATCGTACAGGTCTACGACAACCAAGGCAACCTAGTGTTCGACTCTCAGGTGGCGTGTGGCATGATGGGGGGTATGATGGGCAGGGGCTGGGGAGCTTCAGCCGATGACTTCTACGCAGCAGATGTGCCGGTCGTCGTCCGAGGTGAGCAAATGGGCACAGCCCGCATTTACTCCCCAGAGAGAGTCGGCATATGGAGTGTAGAGGACCTGAGGTACAAGTGGGCGGTCAACAGGTCCATGCTCACCGCCGGCGCCTTGGCCCTAGTACTGGCCGTTGTCTTGAGCCTAGTTACGGCACGCAGCATCACCAGCCCCATCAAGACCTTGACGAAGGCTGCACGCGCCTTCGCCGCCGGGGACCTCGGTCGTCGCGTGACCCTCAAGACCGGGGATGAAATAGGTTTATTGGCCGAGAACTTCAACCACATGGCCGCGCGTCTTGAGCGCTTGGAGCAGTTGCGGAAGAAGCTCACGGCAGACGTGGCCCACGAGCTGCGGACTCCGCTGGCCACGGTGTTGAGCTACATCGAGGGTTTCCAGGACGGTGTCATGAAGCCCACTGAAGATAACCTGGCGGTGGTCCACTCCGAGGTGGTACGCCTGAAGAGGCTGGTGGAGGATATTCAGGAGCTGGCTTTGACCGAGAGCGGCAGCCTCAAATTGAGGCAAGAGCGCTTCGACCTCGTCGAGGTTCTGTCCGAGGTGTGCGAGAGGCTGGAGCCCCTCTTCCGGGAGAAGGGCCAGAGGATGGTCAAGGAATGCAGTGGCCAGGTTGAGCTTGTCGCCGACCGCGACGCCCTGTCGCGGGCGGTGAGAAACGTATTATACAACGCCCACAAGCATACGCCAAAGGAGACCACCGTCCGGGTATCGCTTACCACCGACGGCGATTTCGCCAAGCTTGAAATCCAGGACGACGGCCCGGGCATACCCCCCGACCATCTCCCCTATATCTTCGAGCGGTTTTACAAGGCAGACCACTCGGGAACCGTTGGCGGGACCGGCATCGGTCTAACCATTGCCAAGGAGTTGGTGGAGGCCCAGGGGGGTCGCATAGAGGTGCGAAGCGCTCCAGGTGGAGGGACTACCTTTACCTTCTATTTCCCCCTAGCGGTGCGTCGCGACCGACGCACGGATTAGCGGGAGCCCGTGATAGGGGAGTTGAGGGGGTTCCCAGAGACCCAGAGAGGCCCCGACGCCTCTTGACACCTGTGTGTTGGGAAGCTATGATCTGACTGACCAGTCAGTCAGTTAATAACCCGAGGAGGTTCGCAATCTGTGGTCAAGGGCGCGAAGAAGGCCATTATCCTTACGCTTTTCCTGGCGGCACTGACTCTCGTCGGCTGTACCCAATCCGCATCTGAATCTCAGATGACGGAAGAAGGGGTACCGGTGACGGTGGCTAGTGCCACCAGGGACGACATCGAAGTATTCCGAGTGGTGCAAGGTGTTATAGTGCCTCAGGACCAGAGGACGTTGGTGGCCGAAGTGGGCGGCGAGGTCCTGGAGGTCCTGTTCGAGGAGGGGCAAAGGGTTGAAGCTGGGCAGCTATTAGTCCAGCTGGACGCTGCCCAGCTGGCAGCGCAGGTTGAACAGGCTCGGGCCGCTGTAGCGGCGGCCGAAGCCAGTCTGCAGCAGGCCGAGCGCGGAGCGTCGGAAGAGGACCTGGAGATGGCGCGGGCCCAGCTGCGTCAGGCTGAAGCGTCTTACGAAGGCGCCAAGCGCGCCTACGATAGCGCGATGAGCGCCTTTATCGATAACACGGCGGCGCGGCAACAGATGGAGGCGGCCAAGGCGCAGTGGCAGTCGGCCGTCAAGGCCCGCGAGCTCGCTGAGCTCTCCCTACAGTCGGTGAAGGAAGGGCCAACGGAGGCCGAACTGAGCCAGGCCCAGGCCGCGCTGGAGGCCGCCCAGGCGAGCTACGACGGCGCCGTAAAGGCCTATGATGGCCTGGCAGAGCTAGTGGCGAGCCTGGAGGCCCAGATCGACGCCCTTGAAGCCGAGATAGCCGCCGCTTTGGCCGAGGGCCGTGCTGACGACGCTGAGACCCTTACGCAACAGAAGGTGGAGCTAGAGCTCAGCCTATATCAAACGGAACAGCAATTAGTCGCAGCCGAGACCCAGATGAAGGTGGCGGAGATCAACCTGGATTCGGCCCGTGACCAGGTTGAGCTGTTACAATCGCTCCCCACTGAGGAGCAGATCGCCATGGCCGAGCTCCAGTTAGAGCAGGCCAAGATAGCTGAGGAGTCAGCTTATGAAGCCTACCTTATCGCGCGTGAGGTGTACGAGAACAGGGACGCGGCGAAAGCCCAGCTGGATGCGGCCTACGCCCAAATGCAGATAGCGGCGGCCAACGTGGACGCTGCACGCGCCGCCTTGGCCCTGGCTGAGAAGGGTGCGAGCGAGGAGGTCATCAGGAGCGCCAGGGCTGGACTGGAGCAGGCAAGGGCGTCGCTTAGAATGGCTGAGGACGCCCTCCAAAGGGCCTCCATCGAAGCGCCTATCTCTGGTACGGTGTTGAGCCTCTTGGTCAAGGAAGGCGACATCATAGGCCCCGGCCAACCCGTGGCCGTGATCGGCCAGATCGACGGTATTCGGGTGCGTATGACCCTGCCTGAGGAGGTTGCGTCCAAGGTTCGCGAGGGAGACGAAGTGGTGATCACGCCTGTCTCCAGCGGCGAATCCGTCGTGGGGACCATAGAGTCACTGGACATCGCGGCCGTGGATGCCCCGGGGTTGTTCACGGCGGTGGCCGCGAGTTCCGACATGAAGGCCCCGTTGGTGGGTGGTTTCGCCGAGGTACGGCTGGTGACGGCGCGGCGACAGAACGTCCTCACCGTTCCCGTCGACGCCCTGGTTTATGCCGGGGACCGGACCCTCGTCTACGTAGTTGAGCAGGAGGGCCAGGATATTGCGGTGGCCCGGGAACGTGAGGTGAAGGTCGGCCTCATTCACCAAGACAGGGCTGAAATAGTTGCGGGCTTGGAGGATGGAGCGCTGGTAATCGTCTCCGGCGCAGAGTTTCTAGATGATGGTATTCGCGTGATGGTACAGGAGGCGACGAGTGAATGAACCTGACCAACCTGGCAATCCGACGCCCGATAACGGTGATCATGGCCATACTGATCGTCGTTCTCCTCGGCGGGGTCAGCCTGAGTCGGCTGGCCATCGACCTCTTCCCCTCCATGAACTTGCCCGTGGCCGTCGTCGTAACCTCGTACGAGGGGGCTGGCCCGCGTGAGGTAGAGAAATTCATATCCATCCCCATCGAGGAGGCCTTGGGGACGGTAAATAACATTAATACCATCCGCTCTGAGAGCCAAGAGGGCCTCTCTATCGTCTCCGCCGTCTTCAATTGGGGGACCGATATGGATTTTGCCATCATGCAGATGCGCGACAGGGTCGAGCGCATTGAAGGTCTGCTCCCCGAGGATGCCGATACACCCCTTGTGCTGAAGATCGATCCCTCTATGTTGCCTGTGATGACCCTCGCCGTCTCCAGCGGCCAAGGCCTGGAGGATACTCGGAGGATAGTCACCGAGATCCTAAAGCCCAGGCTAGAGCGGCTTGACGGGGTCGCCTCGGTGGAGATCACGGGAGGGTATGAGCGAGAGGTTCAGGTCCTCGTTGACCCTATCAAGTTGCAGAGTTACGGCATTACGCTGGATGATATAATGCGGTCCCTGAGGTTCCATAACGTCGACCTGCCCGTGGGGAACGCCGACCTGGGCAGCAAGGAAGTCGTCGTTAGAATGACGGCTGAGTTTCAATCCATAGAAGAGATAGCTCGTCTGCCTGTGCCCGGGCCCAATGGTCTCATAGAGCTCGCCGATGTCAGTGAGGTGCAGATGGCCGCCAGAGAGGCGTCAACTATCACCCGCATGAACGGTGTGGAGAGTATAGGCGTATCCATCCAGAAGCAGACGGATGCTAACACCGTGCAGGTCGCGCGCGCCGTCTCCGCAGAGCTAAAGAGGCTACGCGAGGAACTGCCGGATGACGTGGAGATCACGGTGGCCCTGAACCAGGCCGAGTTCATAGAGGAATCCATAGCCAACTTGATAAGGAATGGGCTCATAGGCGCAGTACTGGCTGTGGGGATCCTGTATGTCTTCCTGGGAAGCGTGAGTAATACGGCTATTATCGCCCTCGCCATCCCGATCTCTATGATCGCCACCTTCATCCTCATCTACTTCTCCGGCCTGACGCTGAATATCATGTCCCTAGGCGGGTTGGCCCTGGGCCTGGGGATGTTGGTGGACAACGCCATAGTTATCCTCGAGAATATCTTCAGGTACAAGGAATCCGGTTACAAGCCCGAAGAGGCGGCCAGCAAGGGAACGGCAGAGGTGGCTAACGCCGTCACTGCGTCAACTCTGACCACCATTGCTGTGTTCCTTCCAGTTGTCTTCATAGAAGGTGTGGCGTCTGAGCTCTTCAAGGAATTGGCTTTGACGGTCTCCTTCGCCCTCTTCTCGTCGCTGTTGGTCTCGCTCACAGTGATACCCATGTGGAGCGCCCACGTGGGCGAGAGGGTGCCTGGAAGGGCGCTCCCGCCCGCGGTCATGAACGGCTATCTGAAGACCCTGAGATGGGCTCTGGACCACCGGGCGACGGTCATCACCGTGGCGGTGCTCCTGCTGGCGTTGAGCATAGGGCTTTATCAGCTGGTGGGGGCTGAATTCCTTCCCGCCATGGACGAGGGCGAGTTCACGGTCGCCGTTAGGCTCCCCAACGGGACCTCTCTGGACCGGACGCTTGAGGTGGTCGAGCAGATAGAGAGGCGCCTCTGGACCCTTCCGGCAGTGGAGGACATTTTCCTCACAGCGGGTTCTTCAGGGGAGTTCATGGACGTCTCCGGCGGGAGTGAGCGCGGCCAACTGGTGGTTCGCCTGTCCGACGATAGAGAGGTGAGCACCTTCGCAGTAGTGGAGGAGGCTCGTCGCCTGTTAGAGGATATACCTGGCGTGGACATCAAAGTGACCGCCTCCTCAGGGTACCTGGGCTCGGAGGCCTTCTCCGGTCCCCCGGTGGAGGTCAAGATCCTCGGTGACGACATAGAGGTGCTCATGGGTCTAGCCGAGCAGGTTGCGCAGATCATTAAGGAGGTACCTGGCACTCGCGAGGTGGATACCACGGCTTCGGAGGGCAGACCTGAACTGAGGGTGATTCCCAGGAGCCCCCTGGCCTACACGTACGGGCTTAACCCGGCTGCTATCGGGACCTCGCTGAGGACCTCCCTACAGGGGCAGGTGGCCACGAGGTACAGGGTAGGGGGCGATGAGTTCGACGTTAGGGTTCGGCTAGCACCCGCTTACACAGACCACGTCGACGACCTGCCCTCGATCCCGCTGGCAACGGCGACGGGGACCTTCGTCTCCGTAGGGGATGTGTCTACGTTACAACAGGGCGTGGGCCCGAACTCCATAGCCAGAGAGGGACAGGTGAGGTTGGTCTCCGTTACCGCGGACATCGTCGAGCGTGACCTCGCGAGCGTGGTCAGTGACATCAAGGCTGGAGTCGACCGCCTGGCCCTTCCCGCGGGCTACGAGATCGAGTACGGTGGACAGAATGAAGAGATGAGAGAGGCCTTCGGCAACCTGTACCTGGCTATGGCGCTCGCGGTGATCCTCGTATATATGATCATGGCGGGTCAGTTCGAATCCCTGCTACATCCTTTGATCATCATGTTCACCCTGCCGCTCGCCTTCGTGGGCGTGATGGCCGGCCTGGTGCTGACCGGACGAACCCTCAACGTGATCTCGCTCATAGGCGCTATCATGCTGGCCGGCATAGTGGTGAACAATGCGATCGTACTGGTGGACTATACCAACACGTTGCGGCGGAGAGGGAAGACACTGAGAGAAGCGTTGCTGGAGGCCGGTCCTACGAGGCTCAGGCCCATACTAATGACTGCGCTTACGACGATCCTGGCCCTGTTGCCGGTGGCCCTCGGATTTGGGCCCGGGGCTGAGGCGCAGGCCCCCTTGGCTACCGTGGTCGTCTCCGGTCTCGTGGTGGCCACCTTCTTGACGCTGGTGGTCATCCCCGTCGTTTACTTGACCCTAGAGAAGGTGGCAAGCCGCCTGTTCAGGAAGGAGAAGGTAGATGGGTGAGGACAGGAGCAGCAGAAAAGAGGCTATTATGAAGGCCGCTCTCAGCGTCTTTTCGCAGCACGGCTTTCATGCCGCCCGGATAGAGGATATCTCGCGTGAGGCTGGTGTGGGGAAGGGTACCATTTACCAGTATTTTTCAAGCAAAGAGGACCTCTTTAGGGCCATGCTGATAGACGGCATGGAGAGGTATGTGCGAATCTTACAGTCCACCGTGGAGGAGGAGGATCGGGTGCGGGACCGGATCCGGGTTCTGTTCCAGACGAACCTGTACCTCGCCCGCACCAACAGCCGGGCCGCCAGGGTGATCCTGGAAGGCTTGACTGGACTCGGCGATGAGATGCACGATTGGTTCCTCGGGCTGAGAGAGAATATTCTCTCCAGTCTGGAGAACCTCGTGAGGGAGGGTATAGAACGCGGCGAACTGCGGCCCGTTAATCCCCGACACGCTGCCTATCTTCTCCTAGGCGTTCTACACACCCTGGCGGTCGCAGGCATGATGGGCGAGACCGAAGACGAGACGATCTCGGACATGGTCTTGATGGGCCTCGAACCCCGCTAGGGCTTCAAGATCACCTTGCCGCAGTTTCCGCTTCCCATAAGCTCCATGGCCTCAGCGTATCTATCCATGGGCAATACGTGAGTTATCACCGGGCTCACGTCCAATCCAGACGCGAGCAGGGACGACGTTAGATGCCAAGTCTCGTACATCCGCCGGCCGAAGATTCCCTGTACGACTGCTCCCTTAAAGATGATCTCGTTCGTGAGGTCGATCTCGACGGGTCGCGAGGGGATGCCTAACAAGGAGGCGCGGCCACCACTGCGCAGCACGCGGAAACCGGCCCGGATCGCGTCGGGGTTCCCCGACATCTCTAGCATCACGTCTACGCCCTGCCCCTTGGTCTCGGCCAGGATCTCGGCCGCGACGTCGATCTCTGCGGCGTTAAGGACCTCGTCCGCTCCGAGGTCCCGGGCCAGTTCCAGCCGGTAGGGATTCACGTCGGTGGCGAAGATCGTCCTGGCGCCAGCGATGCGACATATGGCGATACTGAAAAGACCGATGGGGCCGCAGCCAATTACCGCCACGGTCTTGCCCGTTATGTCGCCCGCGAAAACTGTATGTACGGCGTTCCCCAAGGGCTCTTGTATAGCCGCCACTTCAGGCGGTAAGGCCCTGTCCGTGTGCCAGAGGTTCTGGGCGGGCACCTTGACGTATTCGGCGAAACACCCATCCACGTCGACCCCGATGACCGCCACCTCTTGACACACGTGAGCCTGTCCCTGACGACATTGAGCGCAGTGGCCGCACACGATGTGGGTCTCCGCTGTTACGTAATCGCCAAGTGAGACCTGTTGGACGCCTGGGCCCACCTTGACGACCTCTCCGCAAAACTCATGGCCGAAGATCCGCGGGACCTCTATTCTGCTGGCCGCCCAATCGTCCCAGGTGTATATATGGTAATCCGTACCACAGATGGACGCGCGGATCACCTTGCACACAACCTCGCCGGGCCCGGCCTCGGGAACTTCTACTTCAACTAGCTCTGCCCCCGGTCGGGGAGCAGCCTTCAACAGGGCCTTCATCTGCCGCACCTCCTGTGTTCTACTAAGGGAAAGCGATTAGGTTGTATTTCCACAGCGCATGGAGTATACTCTATTATGCAACTCCTACCAGTCTTCCTTGGTTGGGGGTGAGACGGCTATGGTCCGCATGGAACTGGTTAGCATCGGCATAGTCCAAGGCACGGATGGAACCGTGATGGTCCTTCGGGAGGTGGACAACAGCCGGCTGCTGGTCATAGGGATCGGCCCCCTCGAAGCCAGTGCCATTGCCATGGAGCTGCAAGGCATAGTTCCTCCCCGGCCCATGACCCATGACCTCCTCAAGAACGTGCTGAACACCTTTAGACTTTCCGTGGAGAGGATAGTTATAACCGACCTCAGGGACAACACCTTCTTCGCCATCATAAGGCTGAAGAGCCCTACGGAGTCGGTCGACGTCGATTCGAGGCCCAGTGATGCCATAGCCCTAGCTTTACGTACCGGTGCGCCGATATACTGCGAAGAATCAGTCCTTGAGGCGGCCGGCATATCCGATGACCTTGACGATGACAACTCAACTTTAGTGCATTAAAAAAGCCTCTCGTAGTGAGAAGCTCAGCCCTCCAGTGTCAGCTCGCCCCCAGGTTGGACTATCTCCACCTTGGCTGTAGTCTGCCGCTCCACCTCGCGCTTGAACTCCAAGGGGTCGGCCTGAATGAGAGGCCAGGTGTTGTAGTGATAGGGTATTACCAGCTTCGGGTCCAACATTTTCACAGCCAAGACGGCATCGATTACACCCATGGTGAAGTTATCCCCGATGGGCAACAACGCGAGATCGATGCTCTCCAGCTCGGCAAGTAGCCGCATGTCGCCGAACAGGCCCGTATCGCCAGCGAAGTAGGTGGTGTACCCCCCTGTTACGACGATGAACCCGCATGCATGACCACCGGGAACGCCCGCACCATGCAGGGCCGGGGTCAGCCTCACCCTACCGAAGTCGAAGGCGCGGCACCCTCCGATGTGCATACCGTGAGCCTGTGCCCCCTCTTCCGAACACTTAGTGGCCAACTCGGCCGTCGTGATGATGAGGGCCTGAGTTCGCCGCGCTATCTCCACGGCCTCGCCGAGATGGTCGAAATGGCCATGAGACACCAATATGTAGTCGGGATTCACGTCCTCGGGGCCAATGGAGGCGACCGGGTTATCCCTCAGGTATGGGTCGAAGAGCAGTTTGCCCTTACCGGTGTCCAGCTCGAAGCACGCATGGCCGTGGAACACGATCTTCATTCCTGATCCCCCCCTTCCATTCCCTCTGGCAGGATTATAATAACAGAAAATCCTAGCAGGCACAAGGCGACCTCGTCTCCTCGGTCCCCGAGGTCAACAACCCCCTGGAATCCAATAAGCAGCCGCAAAAACTCGACCTTGCACAGGCACCTCGGGCACAATACGATTACAGTAGGCGTCAGCGCGGAGGACCCGCCTGAGACGGCCCGAAGGGGGAACAGCTCTTGGCCGCGAACTTACAGAACAAATCGGCGTAGGGGAGGAATAAAGGTGAGGATTGGACAGGTAATAGTGCCTCACGGTATCGTCTTAGCCCCGATGGCGGGTGTTACCAACCGGCCTTTTCGTTTGCTGGCCAAAGAGCAGGGATGCGAACTGATGTTTACTGAGATGGTAAGCGCCAAGGCTATCCTGCACGGGAACCCGAAGACCATGAGAATGGTACAATTTGACGATGCCGAGCGGCCAATTGGCATCCAGTTGTTCGGGAGTGACCCCGACTCCATGGCCGCCGCCGCTGCCAGGCTTATGGAGTTCGGCCCCGACCTGATCGACATCAACATGGGGTGCCCGGTGCCGAAGATCGTCCGAAACGGCGAGGGCGCTGCCTTGATGCGTGATCTGAAGAGGGCCGGCGAAATAGTAGCGGCGGTGAAGAAGGCGGTCCCTGTTCCGGTCACCGTCAAGATGCGTAAAGGATGGGACGACGCCAGTGTGAACGCCGTAGAGTTGGCCAAGGTCTGTGAGGATGCCGGCTGTGACGCCATCACGGTGCACGGTCGGACTAGAGAGCAGTTTTACTCGGGTTCGGCCGACTGGAACATCATAGCCGAGGTCAAGCAGGCGGTGTCGGTGCCCGTCATCGGGAATGGCGACGTCTTCACCGCGGGTGACGCCCAGCGCCTGCTCCAGTTGACTGGATGCGATGGGATTATGGTCGCCAGGGGAGCCTTGGGCAACCCCTGGGTGTTCCGCGAAATCAAGGCCCTCCTCGTCCACGGGGAGGTCCTTCCCCCGCCTACTATCGAAGAGAAAGTGAAGGGGGCCCTTTGCCTCCTGGAAAAGCTGGTGGAATGGAAGGGCGAGCCGGTGGCGGTAAGGGAGATGAGGAAACACGCCGCCTGGTACGTCAAGGGCCTCCCCGGTGCTGCCGCCTTGCGTCGCCGCATCTATCAGGCCGCCACTGCTCAGGAGATGAGGAGATTGCTCGAGGAGTATGGGAGGGGAGAAGCCTATGTACATGGTGACAACGCCGGTTGCTAACGGTGTTTTCCCGCGCCCTGACGGAGGCTACATTAACGGAGTTTTCGCCGAACCCGGGATGAAGGACCTGCTGGACCTCGCCGTTAGGGAGGGTTTGTTCCTAGCGCCCCTCACGCCCGAAGGTTATCTCTATCCGGTAGGGGTGAGGGCAATTGTCGTCGACGCCTGGAGACAGCCGGTCTACGTTGGGAATCCCCCGCGCAAGGTAAAAGTTGTTTTCGCCAGGGTAAAAGGGGCGGGGCATGTCAAAGCATCACGTTTCACCGTCGGTGGCGGACAGATCCTCGCTCTTGACGTTGAGCCGCTGGACATCGAGGTTTTGCGTGAAGGGGGATATCCCGTTATCTCTGCAGCTGGATGGAGGCCGACCCATGGCGAGACCTTAATGAACGGCGTGGAAAGCACCTGGGTTCGCATTTACGGGGAGGCATTGGAGGATGGCCAGGAGGTGGCTGTTCAAGCCAACCTGTCAGGGCTGGTGTCACCAGAGCTCGCCCACACCATCGAACATGCTATCATCAGAAGCCTGCGCTTTTACGCCCTTTGCACCGTCAAGACCCTGCGCCACTCCCTACAACAGGAATCGGAGGAGCTGAAGACATCTCTCGAGGTGGGATTTCGCTTTCGTTTACCGGAAGTATTCGGCGTCACCAAGTCCGGTGCGTGCGGTAATCCCCTCACTAATCTCGTTCACTTCCATCTCCACCGCGAATTTCTGCGGGGGTTGGAGAAAGGCCTGGGGCCTGGCGAAGCCCTACAGGAGTCGCGTCGTTTGGCCCTGTCCAAGGTAACCGAGGACCTGAACTTGTCTTCGGAGCAGATCTTGAGAAACTTAAAGATAGGGATGTGGCACGAAGATGAAATCCTCACGCCACGGAACTTGGCCAAGATCCTGGCCCGATTCCCGGCCGATCCCTGGTCATGATGTTGTTAATGTCTAGCAGAGATGGTAGAATGGATATGAGCACGGTATTGTGCACAACGGGGGTGCTTGCGTGGCTCTCATAAGGGTTGGCGACAAGCTTATTGACCGCAATCGCATCGACAGGGCTATCGACCGGATCTTGGATGAACGGCGCAAGGGTCGCTCGCAGCAGGAAGTGGCGGAGAAGTTCAAGATCGATCGCTCCTTCATCTCACGGCTTGAGAATCTGGGAGAAGTTCGCAAAGGCGGTACCATCGCCGTGATCGGCTTCCCCATTGGAAATAAGGAGGAGCTACATCAAGTTTGCCAGGAAGAGGGCGTAGATTTCACGCTCCTGCTGACGGAGAAAGAGAGATGGGCTTATGTCGAGGAGCGCAGCGGCATCGAGCTCGTTAACGAGATCATGCAGCTTATCAGGCGAGTTCGCACTTACGATACGGTAATAGTCCTGGGGTCAGACAAGCGAGTTGAAATGATCCAGGCCTTGTTGGATACCGATGTCGTAAGTGAGCCCATTGGTCACTCACCCCTTCGCCAGGACGTGTACTACGAGCCGGAGAAGCTGAGAGCGCTGATCCGGGCTCTGCAGGGAAGATAGAGCTGGGAGGAATGTCACTTTGAAATGGATCGTAAGCGTTAGTCTGGGGTCCTCTGCGCGAGATCATATGGTCGAGGTAGAGCTTCTGGGTGAGAAGTATAGGATCGAACGTCGCGGGACGGATGGGGACAAGAGAAAGGCCATATCTATACTAAATGAGCTTGACGGCAAAGTCGACGCCTTCGGCATGGGCGGAATCGACCTCTACGTGTGCGCAGGAAAACGGCGGTATGCCCTGCGGGACGCTCTGGACCTGGCCCGAACGCCGCAGAAGACCCCCATCGTCGACGGGACCGGCCTGAAGAACACTCTCGAGAGAAGAGTGATCAGGCAGCTCGCTGAAGACGGGAGGTTTCCACTTCAGGGCAAGAAGGTCCTGCTCGTCTCCGCGGTCGACAGGTTCGGAATGGCTGAGGCCCTCGTCGAGGTGGGCGCCGACCTCATCATCGGGGACTTGATCTTCGTCTTGGGAGTGCCGGTGAAGTTAAGGTCCTTGCGGACCTTGGATCTCCTGGCGCGAGTCATCGCTCCGATTGCCTGTCGCCTGCCCATCTCTATGCTGTATCCCACCGGCGAGAAGCAGGAGAGGACAGAGACCAAGTACGCCCGGTACTATGAAGAGGCTGACGTGATAGCGGGAGATTTCCACTTCATCAAACGCTACATGCCGCCTAGGTTGGATGGTAAAGCGATAATCACCAATACCACCACGCCTTCGGACATCGAGTTACTGAGAGAGGCAGGCGTGACCACGCTGGTTACTACCACACCTAGGCTGGAGGGCAGGTCCTTCGGGACGAACGTCATGGAGGCCGTGATTGTGGCAGCATCGGGCAAGCGGCCGGAGGAGCTGACCGTTCGGGACTATGAGGAGTTGCTAGAGGCGCTAGGCTTTGAGCCCACGGTCTTAGATCTCGCTAGCTGAGCGGTTCCGCTTGTCAATCCACAGCAGGCGGAGGGCGTCCCGTGGAGCCCTTTGGATACCTTTCCCTGGTTACAGTCGCAGAGCTGTTTCCTCCCCGGTGGCTCCCCGGCGGGCTGTGGGATCTGTTGAGGAAACGGCTAAACCTCTGTCGGCACGAGGTCCGCGAGGTTCGCCTTGAGGGCGAGGCTCAAGGAGTGTTCCTCTTCCTCTTGCTATCCTATCAGGAGTTCGCCCGTTGCCCGAACCAGGCCTCCCGCATCCTGGCGACCTACCGACGGGCTAGTCGGCTTGGGTGCCGGGTTATTGGTATTTCCTCCGAACTTCTGGCGGCATGGCCGGAGGTGAGAAAGTCCCTTCCCGAGCTGGTCGACGGAGAGTATCTGCGGGCCCTATCCGTAGTTGAAGGGTGTTGTGTGGCAGCGCGGTCTTTGGGAGTGGACCCCGCTAGGGCGACCGCGGCCCTCATCGGTTTCGGCCCGGGAGGGTACATCTACGCCGAGTTGCTGGCCCAGCGGGTGAGGAGTATAGTCATCTCTGGTCGGGATCCGACCGTTGGCCGTGCACGACGCTTGCTGTATGAGAAGTTTGGCGTGGCAATCACCACACTGTCGCCGACGGAGGCCGTGCAAGCCGCGGAAATGGTCATCCTTCTCGACGGACAGCTGCCTCCTCTTACTGGTAGTATCGTCGTTGCGGATCCGGGGCAACGTCTTAGGGGAAGCGATGTCGGGGACGCCTTGGTGTTCGAAGAGGGGTTCTTCGACGGTCGGCCGCTGGGGTGGCCTGGCGCGACCGTGGAGCCGTCGTTGCTGGAGACCATCCTCAGAGCCGTGAAGAAAGAAGCCTCTGCGGAGAGCCTTATCAGCGCCGCCCAATCGCACGGTTTCAGCGTCGCCTGCTTAAAGAGGGAGGGGCGGGAGATATCGCTGGGCGGCTGGAACGTAGTTGACAGGGGGATGTGAGGCCATCTATAATGATAAGGGCAAGATTAGCTGCACTGGCGGAGGCGGTCCGTCAGTGTTAATTTATTCCCGCCAGCACGTGCTCGGGCCTTGAATAAAGGCCTTTATCTGGACGTATATTGGTCAGAGGAATTTCGGGAATTAAAAGTTGGCAGGGGGGCAAGGGAACCAGGATGAAGGAAGACGAGATTGTCTTATCACCAGAAGGCCTGAAGCGCCTTGAAAAAGAGCTCGAACACTTGAAGTCGGTCAAGCGGAAGGAGATCGCGGCGCGCATCAGGGAAGCTCGTGAGTTCGGGGACATTAGTGAAAATGCCGAATACGAGAACGCGAAGAATGAGCAGGCTTTTCTTGAGGGGCGCATTCTAAAACTGGAAAACCTCCTCAGGAACGCCAGGCTGATGGACGAACTCGACGTTAGCACAGAACACATCGGCATAGGCACGACGGTTAAGCTGCGGGACCTCGATGAAGACGAAGTCGTTGAGTACACTATCGTGAGCTCAGCCGAATCTGACCCGTCAGCCCATAAGATCTCCCACCTTTCGCCAGTGGGGAAAGCTTTGATGGGCAAGAAGGTGGGGGACGTGCTCCAGATCAAGGTTCCAGCTGGCACTCTGAGATATGAGGTCCTGGAGCTCAGCGGCGTCTCGTCTGGCAACGACTAGAAGGGGGAGAGGATGTGGAAGGCTCTGAGCTACTGGAGGTCCGCAAGCAGAAAAGGGACAGGCTTATCGAGCTTGGGATAGACCCCTACGGGGAGAAATACGTCACAGACGTACATGCGCAGGAGATCAAGGACGAGTTTGAATCCCTTGACGGGAAGCGGGTATCTGTGGCCGGAAGGATAATGGCCATCAGGGGTCACGGTAAGGTGGCCTTTATGGATCTGCAGGACCAGACGGGCCGCGTGCAGATCTATGTGAGGGAAGACGAGGTCGGGGAACAGGCCTATGCCGTCTTTAAGCTCCTGGACATAGGGGACATCATCGGCGTCAAGGGGCAGGTGTTCAAGACTCGACGCGGCGAGGTAAGCGTGAACGCTGAGGACATCAAGGTTCTCACCAAGGCCCTCAGGCCCCTGCCCGAGAAATGGCACGGCCTCAAGGACGTTGACCTGCGTTACAGGCGCCGCTATGTGGACCTGATAGTTAACGAGCGCGTCCGGGAGACCTTCATCCTACGGAGCAAGATGGTAAGTTCCATGCGGCGGTTCTTGGACGAGAGGGGCTTTTTGGAGGTGGAGACCCCGATCCTAGGCCCCATCGCCGGCGGGGCGACGGCCCGTCCCTTCCGGACCCATCATAACGCCCTGGACATGGACCTGTACCTGAGGATTGCCACTGAGCTTCATCTGAAGCGGTGCATAGTCGGCGGCCTGGAGAAGGTGTATGAGATAGGGAAGAATTTCCGCAATGAGGGCATTTCCACCAAGCATAATCCCGAATTCACCTCGGTGGAGATATATGAGGCCTATGCGGACTACGAAGATATGATGAAGCTAACGGAGGACATGCTGTCCACCATCGCCGAGGAGGTCCTGGGCACCACGACCATCACCTATCAGGGCCGTGAGATCAACCTGCGTCCGCCCTGGGAGAGGGTGAGGCTGACTGATGCTATCAAGAAGTATGCGGGAATAGACATCGAGGCCCTGGAAACCGACGAGGATGCGGCACGGGTGGCAGATGAGCTGGGCTTGAAGATGGACAAAAAGCCCACGGTGGGCAGCGTAATAGATGAGCTGCTCGGGGAGAAGGTCGAGCCCAACCTGGTGCAACCTATTTTCCTATTCGACTATCCGGTGGTTATCTCCCCCTTGGCGAAAAAGATCAAGGAGCGGCCGAAGTTTACATACAGGTTTGAGGCCTTCATAAACGGCATGGAGATAGCTAACGCCTTCAGCGAGCTCAACGATCCCTATGATCAGCGGGAACGTTTTGAGGCACAGGTGAAGAATAGGGAAAAGGGCGACGAGGAAGCGCATGTAATGGATCATGATTTCATCATGGCCCTGGAGTACGGTATGCCGCCAACGGGCGGTATCGGTATCGGCATCGATCGCTTGGTCATGCTCTTCACCGATTCCCCGAGCATACGCGACGTCATCCTGTTCCCGTTAATGAGACCGCAGGCATCGCACGATTAGAGGCAGGGCATAATAGATATAAAGGGAGAGAGGCCAGCAATTTCCTCTTGCAAGCCTCTGCGCTCCCTGGTATCCTAAGTATCACGTTGAGCCGAGGAACTGAAGTTCTCAGAAAAACCTTCGGCTTATGCTTGACAGACGGAAAGTTCTCTGCTAACATTAGAAATCGGCGCCGGTCAGACGGCGTCAACGACGAAAGCGATACCAACCGGCAACTGCCGGGCGATCCTTGAAAACTGAACAGTGTGAGGGTGAGCTGGGATATGTGTTAGGCGAG
>ENA-OSAE01000074-OSAE01000074.1-marine-sediment-metagenome-genome-assembly--contig:-NODE-74-length-72934-cov-52.617174_pt1 | contig 72934 bp, 94 predicted proteins | sample MGYA00237870_ERZ529317 | MGnify/ENA primary metagenome ERZ529317 (study PRJEB26369, sample SAMN03142812) | marine sediment metagenome | biome: marine; feature: borehole; material: sediment... | reverse complement strand
AGGAGTCGAGCTCGTCTGGCTCTTCGAAGATGATGTTTGTGCGGAGGTTTGTGTAATTGCGATGGTAAACATACATGTATTTCCGCACACCATTGCATGAGATGTCTTCGAGCATTGCATCGAACATAAATGGTGTAATTTTGCCATAATAGAGGAAATCCCTTATTACGTAGTAGAGTATTTTGTAGTAGCTTCTATCTTCAAGATCAAATCCCACTTCATTGATAAGGCTATCAAATGCTTCTTTGAGAACCTCCTCTTTGCTAACAGTTTCATCCTCAAAGAATATCTCTTCAAGTCTATCACGGAGAAGCAAGGAAAGCTCACCATACACTTCAGTTTCGTATGGAGATAGGCGGGGTTCGACAACCACGTATCTGTATTCTTGATCATCTTCGTTGTAAATAATGAATACCTTGCAATAGGGTTCTTGAATCCAGTATTCTTCAATGATGTTCCACCCCGGAGGGGGCGAATACTCAATGAGGGGACCATGCTTTTCAACACTATACTCTTCTCTTTTTTCGCCTACAATTTTCTTCTCTTTTTTAACTTTTAAAGCTTCTTCTCTTTTTTTTGCTTCTTCAATAGCTTCTAAAGCCTCTTTTTCATACTCTTCAAACTCAAAATCTTTTTCTTCAAATTCTTCCTCTTTCTTCCTTCGCCTTATTTTGAGCATTATGAGTATGTGAGTTGAAAACATAATTAAAATTTTTCCCTATTAAATGTTGACAGGTTTCCCCTTTCTAACCATGCCCGAAAAGCCTTTCCTTCACATTTTCTACCTTTTTCAGCACCTTTTCCTCGTCGAGAGGCAACACAATACCCTCCTCAACTATAAGCTCACCATTTACGATTACGTGATAGGCCTCGCAATTCTCCACAAAAATTAACGAAGCTGGATCGTGAAGGGGGTAATGTCTGAAATTCTTCTGGAAAATTGTAACATCAGCCAACATGCCAGTTGAAATTCTTCCACCCTTAAAACCATATGCCCTGTAACCATTCTCAGTTGCAGCCCTCAACCAGTCCGATGTCCTGACAACTTTCCTCCTCAAACTCTGCAATAACGCTGCAGTTCTAACTTCAGACATAACACAGAGCATATTGTTGCTTGCAGCTCCATCCGTGCCTATGCTGAGGTTAATGCCAGACTCAATCATCTCAGTGACCCTTGCAACGCCTGAAGAGAGTTTTAGATTGCTCGTAGGACAGTGAGCAACGCTCACACCTTTTTTTGCAAGAACACTAATTTCCTCATCACTAAGCCACACGGCATGTGCTACGACCGTTTTATCGTCCAGAAACCCCAAAGAATCAAGAAGCTCTGCAGGTCTCACCCCAAACTGTTTTTTTATTTCCCTGACTTCCCACAGGGTTTCTGAAAGATGAATGTGCTTGACGAGATTCTTTTCCCTGCCGATTTCAGCAATCCTCCTTAAAAATTCAGGAGAACATGTGTATGGGGCATGAGGGGTCAACATGCACCTCAATCTGCCACCAAAACTACCATTCCACTTCGATATGACTTCAAGGGCTATTTCAAGCTCTTTTTCAGCTCTCTCTACATTCCCTCTGTCTGCCATCCCGTAGCCTATTATCGCTCTAATTCCCGTTTCGCCTACAGCTTCAGCAACTCCGTCCATATGAATATACATGTCGGCAAATGCTGTAACTCCCGACTTCAGCATCTCCAAGCAGGCAAGCATGCTGCCCCAGTAAACGGCATCCTCATTAAGTTTCGCCTCAACCTCCCATACTTTTTCGAGCCACTGTCTTAGGGGTAAACCCTCTGCATAGCCCCTGAAGAGAGTCATCGCTGCATGCGTGTGAGCATTGAAAAGGCCAGGAAGAACGAACATATTGGCAGCATTAATCTCAATTTCTCCTCTGATATCACTCTTACCGACATATGCTATTTTATTACCGTTAATTCCAATGTTGCATTCCACAAATTCTCTATCAATGAAACAGAGACCGTTTTTAATAGCCAAGTCGTACATGTGTTCTGTGAGACCTCTGCCGTAATGTCCTTTACGGTTTGAAAGTGGTAACAGAAACCTCTGCCTCACCGCTCAACCTCATCTTTTACTATCCCCTTTTATTCCCACTCCACACATAGGACACCTATTCAGATTTCAATCAAAAAATATTTAAATATCTATGGATATACCAGATATTAGAAGAGTTGAGGTGAAGAAAGGCAGTCTTGTGCTGAAGGAAGAGGTTGAAGAGGTTGAGGTTGTATTCGAGAAGAGAGTTTACTCCCTTTGGGAATTCGGCAAAGGTTGATGTTCTGAAGAGTTACATTGGCTGAAGAGCTTACGTGAATTGTGGTTAGGGTTAGAGGAATTTTGTCCCCCCAAAGACTATAGAAACAACGAAAAACTATTAATCATAATATATTGTCTCTCCACTTATGGAGAACTTGACATATGAGGAGAAAGGAAGAGTTGGAATTATAACCCTGAACCGCCCGGAAACAAGAAACGCCCTATCAATGGGACTTCTTTCAGAGCTTGAAGAACTCATCAACAAAATTTCTGATGATAGAAACATAAGGGTGGTGGTAATCACTGGAGCTGGAAAAGCCTTTTCTTCAGGCCACGATTTGAAGGAAATACTGAATCAGCATCCAGTTGATGTTGAGAGACTTTTCAACCGGTGTTACAAGGTTATGTGGGCGATAAGAAACGCTCCTCAGCCATACATTGCAATGGTTAACGGTGTTGCAACCGCTGCGGGATGCCAGCTTGTTGCCGCATGCGATATGGCTGTTGCTGCAAAATCTGCCCTATTTGCCACTCCAGGTGTGAAGATAGGTCTATTCTGCTACACACCGGTAACCTTTGTCAGCAGAGCTGTTGGTAGGAAGAAGGCTTTCGAGATGGGGTTCACCGGAGAGTTCATAACCGCTGACGAGGCTTTGCAGTTCGGGCTTGTAAACAAGGTAGTTGATGATGGGAAGCTGGAGGAGGAGACGATGAAGCTGGCGGAGAAGATTGCAAAGTATAGCCTGAACGTGCTGGAGTCCGGAAAGAGATTCTTTTACAATCAGCTTTTCATGGAGGACTTCCAGGCTTTGGCCTACGCAACGGAGGCCATATCGCTCCACAGCTCCACCGATGACGCTAAGGAGGGTATCTCAGCGTTTTTTGAGAAAAGGGAGCCGGTGTGGTAGCCCTCCAATCTACTACCTCTCCAAGGGCTCCCTCCCCCTCTTCAACAAAAAAGAGTATTTCGGATCAACTGCACTGAGCATGGCGCTCATTATGTTCTTCAATTCTTTTCTTTTTATCTCAGCATGCCTGTGGGCGTGGATGAGTGGGATGAGATAACCTTCAGCCTCAAAGCTGCATAGTTTGGCTATAGTCTCTTCCTCGATTGGTTTTGAGGATTCAAGCATATAGATATTCGCACCATCAGCAAACCTCACGAAAGCCCCGAAAATTTCTGTTTTAGTCAGATTATTGAACTTCTTCGCATACCACGGTAGAGACTTCCTTAAGTCAGGCTTGAAGTGAATAAACCCCGCCCTCTCCTCTCCAAACTGTTCTCTTGCCATGAAATCCAATACCGCTGCGTCGGTTATGAAGGAATTTGGCGTGAATTCATTCGTGTAGAAGCTTTTTGCCACAAAAACAACGTCTTTCTCCAGCAGTCTGTTCAGTGCATGGAGATATTCTATGTATTCCATTAGAATCATCAGGTTATTCTTGTCCTCTATCTTCCCCTTTCTGCACCCTCTCTCAATTTTATCGAAGTATTCGCTCCTTGTAAGTAAATAGTCCTTCCTTGCCACTCCCTTGATGACGTCCTCAGCAATTTCTCCATACCATCTATCCAAGACCATTATGAAGTCGTCTATCAGTCCATCAAGGTCGTAGAGTTCGGAGAGGGTTGTGTAAATGTCTCTGTCAATGTAGGCAGGTGGACGAATTATCGCCCCCCTCAGCGTCCCATCCATCAGCACGATCTCCTCTTCAGCCAGACTTCCAAGCCTAAATTCAGAGATGTGCATGTGCAGTCTTACTCTCTCCTCGATGTGCACATGTGGCCTCAGTGTGGAGACTTCATGTATCTCCCTGATATCCTCTCCAACGGAGGCGGCGGAGATTACATAAAAAACAATCCCGCTGAGTCTCTCAAGCCCTCTGCTACCGTCAACACCACAGACTGAGCAGGGTTGCGGCTCTGGTAAATCCCTCCACCTGTGCTTAATGTTTCTCGCAATGTTAACAACGCTGTTGTAGCTCTCCTCCAAATTCCGCTCAAATTCTGAGAGCAGTTCGTCACTGAGCCTCCACATACCTAACCCTCGAAGCTCCTCCCTGATAGTCAACAAAAATAACTTTGTCCGCAGCATCCTTCAGCTCCTCATCGTGGGAGACAACAATGACCTGAGGTATTTTCCTCAAATAATTTGTCGTTATATCTACAAGCTTCCTCCTTCTCTCCTCATCCAAGAAGGGGGTCGGCTCATCAAGAATCAGCAGCGGAATCCTTCCCTTTATCATGAACATTGATAACGCCAACCTGAAGGCTAAGCCTAACGCTATAACCTCACCACCACTTAGAAATCCAACATCTCTTTCCTCACCCTGATACACTACATAAACCCTCAACCTTTCCTTTCCTCTCTCTGTCACCTTTCTCAGTCTCACCCCAGAATATTTGCCCTCTGTGAGTTCCTCAAAAATTTCACTTGCATACCTTTCAACCTCCTTCATTGCAGCTTCGGCAATAATGTTTCTATACCTCCTAAATTTCTCTCTGATTCTCGTGAGCTCAGGAATTGCTCGTCTCTCAATTATTTCCACTTTACTTCTGTATTCTTCAAGGAGGGCAATCTGATTCTCCACGTACTGCAAATCCCTCTCAAGTGTGGCTATGTTGTTCTCAAGAATCTCAACCCTGTTCTTCAATCCAGCAAGGTCTTTGGATTTTCTCAGAAATTCTTCTGAAATTCTCTTGTGTTCATCCTCGCTGTAGAACCCCCTTAGGCGTTCAAGTTCACCATCTATTTTGCTCCTCTCTTGAGACTTTCTTTCTATCTCCTTTCTTACGTCCTTAAGCTCTGATAATACCCTCTTAATTCTGTCTTTTTCCTCATTAAGCCTTCTTTCTGAATCCTTGAGTTCAAGCCATCTTACATAGTCCTTTCTAAGTTCCTCGATCTGATTTTCAAGTTCTTCAAGACTCTCAAACCCTATTTCTTTTACAGTTTCCAGCGTCCTCTCTCTCTGTTCTCTTAGATATCTTCTCTTTTCCTTAGCTCTCTCTAATATCTGTTTCAGCTCGTCAAGCTTGTTTACGGAACTTTGAAGAACTTTTTCTTGCCCCTTCAATTTTCCAAGTTCTTCTCTAAGCTTCTCGTAATCCTCACTTGACCTTTTCAACCCCTCGATATTGATTGCTTCAAGCTCCTTTTTAAGCGTCTCCAGCTCATCTACAATCTGCTTGTATTTCAGGACTGACTCCTGCTTATTCAATGCTTTTTCTACAATCTCTTTTTTCTCCTTTAACTTTCTTTCGACCTCTTCAAGTTTTTCAAGTTCCTCTTTTATCCGTTTGATCTCGCTGCGATACTCTCCAAGAATCTTTTTTCTATGTTCCTCATCGAGCTCTCTTCCACACACAGGACAGGCACCTACAGCCTTCTTCAATTCCTCGATAGCCTTCTGATACTGTTTTGCCTTTGTAAGAAGCGAGGAACGTTTTGCTGCAAGCCTCTCAAAGGCATCCCGAACCCTATCCTCTTCATCACGTGCTCTCTGAAGAGCTTCATACATCCTTGCTATTTTCTCTGCCGTGTAGCCCCTTTCCTCAAGCTGAAGTTTTAAGCTCCTATACCTTTCAAACTTCCCCTTAACCTCCTCCCACTGTTTGAAACTATTCTCAAGCCTTTCAAGCCTCGACTCAACCTCTTTTATCCTGTCTTTTACCATCTCAAGGCTCTCGGAGTCCTTTTTAATTCTTTCAAGCTCTGTCTTGGCTTTCAGAATTTCCTCTTCAACCCTTTTTTCGCTCTCCTCGATTTCTTTAATTTTTCTTACAGTTTCCGAATGCAACTTCTCAAGCTTGGTATACAGTTCAGCCTTGGGCTTCACTTCTTTCAGATCATCAACATACTTTTCAAACTCTCTAATTCTGTTCTCAATATCCTTTTTCTGACCTTCCAGCATTCTGTTTCTCTCTTCGAGTGCTTTCAACTCCCCCAAAACTTTAGCGAGGTTACCATTTAGTTTTTCAATCTCTCCTCTTAATTTTTCAAGCTCCTCCTTCCTCTTACCCAGATTCTCAACCTCTTGTTCAAGCTCTTCTATCTCCAGTCTGATTTCAGACACAGATTTCCTTGTTTTCTCCATTTCAGCCCTCTTCTCGTCCTTCTGTCTCTTCAACTCATCTTCCTGACTTAAAAAAGACAGATAATTCTCCTTCTCCCTTTCAAGCATTCTGATAATCGTTCCCAAGTTTCTCCATGCATTTTCATAATCCTCAATTCTCGTAATCTTTCTTATTATCCTCTCTCTTCCTTCCTCATCTCTGATTATGCTATCAATTTCTCCCTGCCTCACATATATCGCTCCGGTGAATATGTGGCTTGGGCAGATGTGCTTTTCAACCCACTGGTTTATGCTGCTATCTCCTTCCACTATTTCTCTCCCGGTAAGCCTTGCATCTCCGTTACTACTTCTTGAGATGGTGATGGTGTTGCCATTAACCTCAAACGTCAGATTTATGGTGTAGCCAGAGGTGCCAATCCTTGCAAGTTCATTCTTTTTTAATCCAGCAGGTCTTGGTCCGTATAGGGCGACGAGAATAGCCTCAAGTATTGAACTCTTACCTGCACCGTTTCTTCCAGCAATGAGATTAATCCCTGTGTCGAATTCAATTTTTGAGTCCGTATGAGATCTGAAGTTCTTGATGTGTATCTCTTTCAGAAGGAGGCTCATCTATCCACCCCCGAAGAAGTCGAGGAGTGTTTTTGGCTTTTTAGCCTTCATCTCATTTCTTTTTGTCTCCTCCAAGCCCTCTCCTGTATCCTCTTCTGTTGTTTTTGCTTCTCGATCTTTGACCTCTTGCTTTTCTGAGGATTCATCTTCAACTTTGTCTTCCCCTCCACTGAGATAGTGTTCAATCACAAATTCGTAAGCCTCTCTCTCGTCAATCTCCCCCTTCATCAGATCGAGCAGTTTGAGTTCGAAATCGGTGAAAAAGTCGTTCTCTGACTGAATGACCACCTCCTCAAATTCATCCGCTAATCTCTCAAATCTGACCTCTGCATACCTCAAATTTTTCAAGGCAATCTCATTCAGCTTTCTGACATCCGCAGAATCTGGACACCTGAGTTTTGCAACAAGCATCCCCTCTCCACTTATCCTCTCCAAGACTTCAACAAATCTCTTCTCCAGCTCTTCCAGCTTATTAGTTTCGATTTCCACATCGTAAAGGTCTCTCGTTTTCATCTCAACGAATTCAGGCTTGAAGTTCCTCACAACAACAAACCCCTTCTTGATACCCTCCTTAAAAGTAAAATCGGATTTGTAGCGGATTATTTGTGAAGCTTCTCTCAAGTCGTAACGGTCAACCGAGCCGGGATAAGCAATAAACTTTCCATTGAACTCGTAAATCTTGGGCAGGTGTATGTGTCCAAAAGCGTAGTAGCTCGCTTTGGGCAAATTGTTGAGTGTCAACTCGTAGGCAATATCCAAATCAATATCTACTACCTCCTTAACGGCCTGATGTAGAACCAGCACACTTCTCTCACTTTCAGGCTTCAAAAGGGGGAGAACTTTTTCAAGCTGCCATCTGCTCCTGTGCCTGTCTCCAGTAATTTCGACATCTTCAACAAACCCTTTAATTAAGTACACGTTTTCGATCTTAACACTTTTTACGTTCTCTACCTCCACTGGTCTCCGTCTCAAACCGAGCACGTTGAGCATTCCGATAGATTCAAGAAGGTGATAGGCTGATATATCTCTCGAAGTTTTGTCGTGATTTCCTTCAATGGCAAAAACAGGAATGTTTTCCCTTCTGAAAATCCAGAGGATTTCTATTGCCTCCTTGATCGTTTTCGGACTTGGAACGCTTCTGTGGAAGAGGTCACCGGCTATTATGACAAAATCAACATCCATCTCAACAGCCTTCTCTGCAATAGCTCTGAAGGACTTTGCAAAGTCCTCAGCCCTCCAAGGTTGGTTGTACTGCTCGTACCCCAAATGAACGTCCGCGATATGGGCAAACTTCATACAGCCAAGTCCTCCAGAGTAACCTGCATCTTTTGCTCCTCCTCTTTGCCCGTCCACTCTCCAACGACATCTATGTCTCTTCCTCCGTAGTTTCCTCCAAACTTTCTGATTTTGACTGCCACTGGCAGCTTTACCGCTGGGCCAACAACAACAGCCTCTCCAACACCCAGAGATGCTATGTCGCTAAGCAAGTCCTCGCTTATCTGCTCGCTCGCGTGCTGCACGTATCTTTGATCATTGGGCTCAGTAATTCTTAAAATGATCTTGGTGTTACACTGGCTCAGAACATCATCGTTCAGTCTTTTCGGTCTCTGGCTGACTATTCCCAGTCCAACGCCAAACTTTCTCCCCTCTCTCGCTATCCTTCCCATCCAGCTGACAACATCGTTGTTTATGCCCTTGGGGGCGAAAATGTGTCCCTCCTCAAAAATAACGAGCATTGGTTTTACAACAGCTGGGCAAACTTTCTCCCATCCCTTCTTACCCCTGACGTAATTTATCCTTCCAACGAGGAGATTTCTCAGCAGATATGCTACAACAACCCTCATCTGTCCCTCATCAAACCCGCTGAGGTTTATGACATTCAGATAGCCCGGCTTGATGTTCGCCAGCATATCGTTTTGACTGAGCAAGTCCTCATACCTCCGCATGAACGAAGAGACATATTCCTTAATTCTTGCCAGAGAGTTCAAATCCTGTCTGTCAAGGGTTGCAATTCTCTTCACACCATTGAAATCGTAGTATTCTGCCTCCCCCTTGGCAGCAGCGATATTTATCCACTCCTCCGCAATATCCAGAACTCTCTCTACAAATTCTCTTCCCGCTTTTCCTTCATGTCTCACCGTCGTGAAAATCCTCTCAAGGTGCATCCTCTGCACGGCAGCCTTCTCCCTGTCAACCCCGACTAAACTTGCAAACTCCCATGGTTCTAATCTCTCAGGTCTTATTCCCGCGGGAACAACGTTCTTTCCCCTCTCACTCCCATCCTCGAAGGTATAGCCAACGTACTCTCCATGCGGGTCAATCAGCACAACTGTTCCGTTGAGCCTCTTCACGATGTCGTTCACCAAAACTGCAACAGTGTTCGACTTTCCTCCACCTGTAATGGAGAGGATTGCAAAATGCCTTAGAACAAGCTGTCTAACATCTAAGGACACGGTTATGTCTGGTCTGGCAATCATCCTGCCCAGTTCGATTCCTTTCTCACACCTAAACAGGGATGAGAGAATTGAATCGTCCACAAGCCTCACTTCTGAATTGGGTTTTATCGGAACGCGATTGGGATATACCTCTCCCTCACGAATAACGCCAATTACACTGGCATTTCCCACTATAACGTCATTCTTCTCAAGGAGTTTTCTGGAGAAGTCCATGTTCTTAACGAGATAGTCGAAACTGAACCCCTCATCCAAAATCATCCTGTTAAAGTTTGAGATTTCCCTCACAATTCCGACAACCACTTCACCATCCCTGTTCTCGGCCATCACATACTCGCCAAATTTGGGGATGCAAGAGGGGTTTATGGTAAAGCTGAACTCAGATATTGAAGATTTACCCATTACAAGTCCGACAGCTTCACTCATCTCAGACACAGTATATCCTTTTCTCTCCGAAAATAAATCTTTTATCTTTCGTAGGATAGAAGGCTTTTCCTTCCACTTTCGAGAATCCGTCTCACAATTTCTTCGTCAATGCCAGTGTCATCAGCTATCTTCTGACTGTCTCTCACACCGCTAACTTCGGAATAGCTTAAAACGAAATCTTCAATCCCCTCCTCATCCTCAAGGTCCCAGAAGCCGCTGTAAAGCGGATTAAAATCCAGCATGAAAGCATACTCTTCCTCTAAACTCTTCAATTTCTTAGCACCGAAGAAGTCTGAATCCTTCAGGATCAACCTCACAGCCTCTCTCAATCTCTTGCAGTTGTATCTTTTGTCCGGAGGACTGTATTTTCCAACAATCTCGTCCATTTCACTCTCACTCATGTTGAAGGGTTTTGATGGCAGAAGCTGGATTATTTCGTAAGTTTTTCTATCAACGGGAGAGATTCTACTTTTCCCTCCCTCAGTAAGCCTGACGGTGAAGTAATCAAGCTTTTTACCTCTTTTAGCCTTGAAATCGCTCTTTCTGATGTTGGCAAGCTCTGTGGGAGTTGATAAAGTGGCGATAATCATCCTAATCAATGCGTGGTCGCTCAATTTTCTCTTTGAGAGGATGAGGTGGTGCTGAATGTCATATTCGACTCGAAGCATGTTCATGTTATAATCTCAAATCAAACTGGCTTTATTTGTTTTGGAAAAAGATTTTAATCTGGCAGAAAATAAAAGGACATGAACTTTGAAAAGGTAGTCGAGAGGATTTGCTCCTTCATCAGCGATTTTGTGGAATCATCCGGTGCAGAAGGTGTTGTTGTTGGATTAAGTGGTGGTGTTGACAGCAGCACAGTCGCACATCTCTGCTGTGAAGCTCTTGGAAATGAGAGGGTTTTTGGGTTGGTTATGCCTGAAAGGGGGGTAACGCCTGAGCAGGATGTGGAGGATGCCATTAAAGTGGCGAAAAGTCTGGGTATTAGTTTCAAACTAATTGAGATAAACGATATAATAGAAGTTTTTAAGAAGAAAGCTGGAGAAGGAAGCAGAATGGCGGAAGCCAACCTGAAGCCAAGGATTAGAATGATTCTGAACTATTACCATGCCAACAGCATGAACAGAGTTGTGGCAGGGACAGGGAATAAGAGCGAGCTTATGGTGGGATACTTTACCAAGTATGGAGATGGAGGGGTAGACTTCTTACCCATTGGCGATTTGTTCAAAACCGAAGTATTTCAACTCGCAGCCCATCTCGGAGTGCCGAGAGAAATAATCGAGAAGAAGCCTTCAGCAGCCTTATGGCCGGGTCAGACGGATGAAGGGGAGATGGGAATAACCTACGCAGAGCTTGATGAAATTCTAAAACTGATTGAAAAAGGAGAGAAAAGGGATGACGAGAAATTCCAAAAGGTTCTGAAAATGGTTGAGAGATCAAGACATAAGCGAGAAATGCCACCAATAGCGAGAGTGAGAGATTTACTATGAAAAAGCTTCTTCTGGTTGCACTTCTTTCAGTGCTGATTCTCCCTTCGGGAGCAGTTGAGATATACGGAAAGATTTACCGATGGGACACTCTTGATGTCGTTAACAACGTTGTTGTAGAAATAAAGGACGATAACGTTCAGAGGATGGTCTCTGAAGACGGGACTTACAGCTTTAATGTTCCACCCGGAAACTACACCATTGTAGCATACGCTGGAGAATACATGACTGTGGAAAACGTGTCTGTTTTTAACAGCACAAGGTTCGATTTAATTCTTTTTCCAAAACTTGAAGAATTTCAGGAAATACCGGATTTTCCAGTAGTTGAAGAAGGAGAAATCCCTTATCACCTCATAGCAGTTCTCATTTCAGGAGTAATTTTAGCCGTTCTTTTAGTTCTGAAACTTCGTTCTAAGGCTGATAGGGAGTTTGAGCTTGCAGGTCAACCCTATGAAGACAACGATATTCGGCTTGAGACTCTCCCCGAAGACCTTGCAGAAGTTGTTGAGATTATAAGGCGCGAGGGTGGGAGAGTAACTCAAAAGGAACTGAGAAAGAAACTCGGCTACAGTGAGGCGAAGATGAGTCTGATTATCGCCGACCTCGAGAGGAGAGGTATAGTGGAGAAAGTCAAGAAGGGTAGAGGAAATATAATTTTTCTTAAACAGATAGAATCAGGTCGATAGAGGATTTTATCCCCTTCTTCAAAGCGTCCATATCGTCGTTAATTCCTTTTTCTCTCTTAAACCGATCTACGTCAAAGCATACTCTGTAAATCTTCTCTAGTTCCTCCTCTGTGAGGTCTCTTCCAGCTTTGTTTTTCGCTGAGATGAGTTCAAAGAAAACATCATTCATCTCATTGTATTCCTCTGCTTCCTGATCTCTTATCCATTCTGTCACGCTCCATTCCCTGTTTTCCATATGACCGGCACAGAAGTCCTCCTTTAGCAAGTAATACTGGACTTCATCTCTAACTCTTACTCTAACAACCGGATAAAGTCTGCAGGGCGATGGGCGATGTTTGTAGATGCTGCAGCCCTTTTCGGTTACAAAGGGACATCTTCCATCGGGAAGCATCTTCAAGACAACCACAGGCAAGCCGGTAGTGATGCCGATGTGCTTGGATGTGTAACGCTCCAGAAATTCGCTGGTGGTGATTTTTAAGCCTCTCGCCATCTTCAGAACGTCGTAAGGAGTTAGGGCGATGTTGAGGTGCTGGCAGCACTCGTTAAAGCAGACTATGCCCGGATAGCAGGCAAAGTTGAACTTTTCAACTGGTTCGATGTCCTCTTGCATACGGGTGTTTTTAATTTAGGCTATATAAATTCTCAGCAAGTCACAAGTAAATCGAAACAAGAAAAATTAGGGAGAGATTAGATTAAAGCCCAACAAAATCCTCGGGCTTCGGTATTTCGAGCTTCAATCCTTTTCTCTTCCTGACTTCCATCACAAAGTCGTTGAGAAGGTTTTGAGGCACAATCTCAAATCCTGCATGCTCAGTGCTCCATATGGCCTTTCCTGACGTCGCTCCCCTGATAGCTCCAGCAAATCCGAACATCTCCTTGACTGGTGCTTTTGCGATTACTGTAACCATGTCCCCCTCAGTCTTCATCTCGAGAACCTGCCCCCTCCTTCCCTGAATCTCTCTCGTCACAGCACCCATCATCTCCTGTGGGACCGTGATGAAGACTTTCTGATACGGTTCGAGCAGTGTTGGCTGTGCTTGGAGAATTGCTGCGAAAATTGCGGACCTTACAGCAGGAATGACCTGTGCCGGACCTCTGTGCACAGCATCCTCGTGGAGCTTACAATCAACAAGCTTCACCTTTATTCCCATGCATGGCTCTCTCGCCAGTGGTCCAGCTCTCATAGCCTCTCTGAAACCTTCAAGAATCAGCTCCATGGTCTCATTCAGATACTGGATACCCTTTGTGACATCGCAGAACAGATTCCCCTCGAAGTATTCTTCAGCCCCTGCAGCCTCCTCACCTGTCAATCCAGCCTCCTGTAGCTTCCTCCTCCTTTCCTTCTTGTCCATCTTCATGTCAACCTCGCCTTCCTTGAAAAGCTGGATGACCTTCTCTGGTAGAGGCTCAACGAGTATGTAGAACCTGTTATGCTTGTTTGGAGATTTGCCCTCGACAACGGGTGATGTTGCCGTGACAGTCTCTCTGAATACAACAATTGGCGGAGAGGTTATAACTTCCAGATTGTAGTCCCTTCTGATTCTTTCAACTTTAACTTCAAGGTGAAGTTCTCCCATACCACTTATTAAATGTTCTCCAGTCTCCTCGTTGAGCGTTATATGTAGAGTTGGGTCCTCCTTGGCGATCTTCCTCAGCACCTCTATGAGCTTTGGCAAGTCTCTCGGGTTCTTAGCCTCGATCGCCATCGTCACAACGGGTTCGCTGTAATGCTTTATGCTCTCGAAGGGTGTGAAATCCTCAATATTGGAGCATGTAGAACCTGCAACCGCATCTCTCAACCCGATGAGTGCAACAATGTTCCCCGCAGGAACCTCGTCAACTTCTACCCTTCTCGGCCCCATGTAAAGGCCGACGGTCTGTATTCTGTTCTTGGACTTCCTGTCAACTATGAAAAGCTCTTGACCCGGCTTAAGAGTGCCGCTGAAAAGCCTACCAACGGCAATTTCGCCAGCCTGCGGTTCAACAACGATTTTCGTAATCATCAAAGCAATTGGTCCCTTCGGATCACACCTAACCATTGCCTGCCCGACTTCGCTGTTTATGTCTCCCTTCCAGATAACCCCAATTCTTTCTCTCTGAGCTTCAATTGGTGAAGGAAGGTGTCTTATGACCATATCAAGGACAACACGGTAGAGGGGAGACTTCTTTGCGAGTTCTTTAACCTTTCCTTCCTTCAGATACTCGTAAACTTCCTTAAAGCCGATGCCTGTAACCTTCTGAGCGGGAACGCTCACAGCCCAGTTGTACAATGCTGAACCAAAGGCAACGCTGCCATCTGCAACGTCAATCCTCCATTCAGAGTATTTGTCTGGTCTCATCGCCTTGATTAGCTTGTTAACCTCTGTTATGACCTTTACGAGCCTCTCCTGCATCTGCTGCGGTGTAAGTTCCAACTCTCTAATCAATCTGTCAACTTTGTTGACGAACAAGGTAGGCTTGACGTTCTCCTTGAGAGCCTGCCTTAGAACAGTCTCTGTTTGTGGCATAACCCCTTCGACAGCATCAACAACGACAATGACACCATCAACGGCTCTCATTGCCCTTGTAACGTCACCGCCAAAGTCAACGTGCCCGGGAGTATCAATCAGGTTGATGAGGTACTCCTTTCCCTCATACTCGTGAACCATAGATACATTGGCGGCGTTAATCGTGATCCCCCTCTCCTGCTCCTGCTCATCAAAATCGAGGTAAAGCTGCTGTCCTGCAAGCTCCTCGCTGATCATTCCAGCCCCAGCAAGCAGGTTATCACTCAAAGTAGTTTTTCCGTGGTCAATGTGGGCGACAATTCCCATGTTCCTGATGTATTCAGGTTTCCACATCAGCTCCTTGATCTTATCAATTTTCTTTGCTCTCGCCAAAATTATCACCTCGCAGACTTTGCAACTCTCTCAACTTCTTCCTTCTTGGATACAGCAAAGCTCCTACTCTCGTTATTCGCTGCAGCTATGATCTCATCAGCAAGACATTCTGCAATACTCCTTTTCGACTTAAAGGCTGCTCTCCTCGCTCCTTCTGCAATATTTCTCAATGCGATATCCACTCTTCTTGAACTTGAGGTATCAACTGCTCTTGGAACCGCAATACCACCATACTTGAGCCTTACAACCTCCTCTCTCGGACCTGCGTTGATTATAGCATCAACGAGAACCTGAATCGGATTCTTTTTTGTCCTCTTCTCTATAATCTCGAATGCCTCTCTGACGATGTTGTAGGCAAGAATTTTCTTGCCTGTGTTGTGCCCCTTTCTCATGACCTTGTTTATCAGTCTTTCGACGATGAAGACCTTCTGTTTAGCAAATGGAACATTTGCGTGCCTTCCGTGGGTGTGCATGACGTATTTGGGTTCAAGGCATATGTAGCTTTCCAGTGCGGGGTCGCTAATCTGAACCTCACTTGGATCGTATTTGCCAAAAACGAGCAATTCTTCCTTTGTAAAACCGTATTTCATTGCTTCACCTCAGCCTCTTCTCCTTCCTTCCTCTTACAAGCTCCCTAAGGCTGGTGTTGTTCACCTTCACGACCTTGTATCTAACACCCGGAATATCTCCCATACTCCTACCCATTCTTCCTCCTATTTTCTCGACAATCACTTCATCGTGCTCATCAATGAAATTGATGGCACCATCTCCGGGACAGAAGGCTGTAATCTGTCTGCCATTCTTAATCAACTGAACTCTAACAGCCTTTCTGATAGCTGAATTTGGCTGCCTCGCCTCAATTCCAATCTTTTCGAGCACTATCCCTCTCGCCATCGGTGCACCTTCGAGTGGATCGGCTTTAGCAGCTAAGCCAAGTGTTCTTCTTACAAATCTCCTGTCACTCCACCTGAATTTCTTCTTGGTTTCTATGAGCTTTCTTGCAGCAAATAATCCTCTACCCATATCCATCACCTTACTATCACGTCTTCAATATCGTGATGCCTCTTAGCCAGTTCTTTGGCTTTATTAATGTTTTTACCACCTTTTCCAATCACTATTCCTTTTAAATCTGGACTGACACTTACTTGGGCAATCTTTGCCCCACTTTTATCCATTAATCTGACATTAACCTTAATCGGTTTAAAAATATTGGCTATGAACTCTGCAGGATCGTCAGAGTGCTCTATTATCTCGATCCTTTTTCCTATCAACTCTTTTGCTCTCTCAACGTTGATTCCTCCCTTACCTATCGCTACACCCATATGACCCCTTCTCACGACGAAAACAACCTTGTCGTCGTAAACGAGACAGTCTTTGACGCTCGCTCCAGTCAAATTCTCGAAAAGCGTTAGGTATCTTATACTCTCTGCTGATAGCTTAACTCCCATACATGACCCTCGCAGGGATTTACTCTATCTCTTCAGTTATTGCCATTGCTGCAACGCTGAAGGGCTTCCCGCAGAACGCTCCAAGCTCCATGTTCGTTCCATTGTAGGTGAGAACCTTGACGTCGTAGCTCTTTATCTTCTCAAGTACGTCTTCTGGACAGTTTGCTGCAACCACAACCGCCTTTGCCTCTCCCTTCTGCAAAGCCTTCAGTGTACTTTTACTTCCCAAACGATATCCTCCAGTCTTCAACACCATCCTTATCACAGATTCAACATCCGTCATTTCCTACCCCCCAGTTTCAACACAAGTTCTACATCTCCCGTTCCAAGTTTTATGGGCTGCCCGACGATTATATTCTCGGTTATTCCCTTTAGATAGTCTACCTCTCCTTTCACAGCCGCATCGAGAAGGTTATTTACTGTCATCTCAAAGGCAGCCCTTGCGAGTATGCTCTGCTTTTCTCCAGCAACACCGTGCCTTCCAATTTGCCTCAACTCTCCATCTGCCGTCATAACATCGGCAACCAGCATTATATGCCTTGGATCAACTTCCAGCCCCTGCTCTTCGAGTGTATCCAGAGCCTCCTTAATTATGGCATTCCTTGCTGCCTCTATCCCAAGAACTTCGTATATTTCGTAGATATTATTTGTGGTCGTCCTCGTAAAGTCAACGCCCTTGACCTTCATAATCTTCTTCAAATTGGAACCCTCTGTGTAAAGCACGTACTCATCATCTTCCTTTCTTATTATAACTCTCTTTATCTCCTTTATACCCATGATGACCGTGTCTTTAAGCTTTTCAAACGCCGTCATGAGGGTTTTGTATGATGGCTCAGCTATTTGAGCGACAAAGCTTCCGTCCTCAGACTCTTCAACCTCAGTCTTTAGAACTTTTGAAATCTTATTTTTCAGGTCTTCGGCACTCAACCCCTTTCTCTCCAGAACTCTTGTGTCAGGTCTTATGATGATTGTTAATCTTCTGATGTCCACCTCAATGTCTGCTACGTCCCTTACATAGGTTGCTTCAATTCTGTTTGCAACTTCTCTTGCCTTCTCTCTGTCCTGCGCATACTCTGGAAGAAGCCTTATGGTCATCATTGGGGTAGATGGGTTTTTTCTGACATCCAGAATCTCAATCAACCTTGGCAGACCGAGGGTGACGTTTATTTCTGCAACACCTGCGTAGTGGAACGTCCTCATTGTCATCTGAGTGCCCGGCTCTCCGATGGACTGGGCAGCAACAATTCCAGCAGCCTCCCCCGGCTCCATAAGGTTGGCAAGATATGCCTGATAGCACTTCTCCACAATCTTTTTTGCATTTGTCTTGTTTACATTATTTTTCTCAAGTTCTGCCTTTATTTCCTCCTTTACCGAAGGAGGAAAGGGATATTGGTTGATAATAGAATCATAATCCACTTTTTTCATTTCTTCACCTCCCCGATAACCTCGCGAACTATCCTCCTCACATCTACAGCCTTTCCCCTGAAGCTCTTCATGGGGTCGGTCCCGTCTTCGCCATACCTAAACTGAACAAGAGAGCCTGATGTTTGCTCCCTCACAGTCCCGTCGTACTCTATCTTCAAATCCTGAAGGGCATTGATCATCCTTCTCTGGAGATATCCGGACTGTGAGGTTCTCACAGCAGTATCAACGAGACCTTCTCTACCACCTGCAGCATGGAAGAAGAACTCAACTGGTGACAAACCCCTCTTGTAGCTACTCCTCACGAACCCTCTTGCCTCTGCCCCCAAGTCTCCAGGTTTAAAGTGACTCAGCGTCCTGTTCGTGTAGGTGTAACCCCTACTAATCCTTTCACCTCTCACAGACTGCTGACCTATGCAGGCTGCCATCTGGGTGAGGTTCAGCATCGAACCTCTTGCACCGCTGACGGCCATTATAACTGCAGCGTTATCCATACCGAGGTGTCTCTGGGCGATCTTGCCAGCCCTGTCTCTTGCCCTGCCAAGAACCTGCATAATCCTCATCTCAAGGGTTTCCTCAATGCTCCTTCCCGGCATGGGCTCAAGGTCCCCCTCTTTGTAAGCCTTAATCAGCTTTTCAACCTCCTCTTCAGCCTCCTTCAGCACCTCCTCTATCTGCATGCTCGCTTCAGGAGGTATATCTTCATCATCAATTCCAACTGTAAATCCAAGCTTGCTGATTATTCTAATGGCAAGCTGGGTCATACGGTCTATGAACTTCTTCGCCTCTTCTTTCCCATATTTTCTTGCAATTTCGTCTATGATTATACCTTTAAATGCCCCAACAGCTTTTTCATCTATCGTACCCTTTAACAGTTTCCCCTTCTCAATAATGACGTAGGCATCATACTCACAGTTCTCCCCCTTACATTCTTCACATCCCTGACAGATTTCAGCTTTAAATTCGAGGGTTAATTCGGGCAGAATAAAGCTAAAAATCTCTTTGCCAGTATATTCATTTTTTACAGGTATTTCTGATATGTCTAACGCCCTCAGTAGCTCCATTGCCTCCTCTCTGTTGAACTTCTTCTCACCTCTTGTGAGAAGGTATAGACCACTGATGTGGTCGTGAATTCCACCTATAATCGGTCCACCGAATCTCGGCGATAGAATGTGCTCCTGAACGGCCATTAAAATCTTCGCCTCAGCCTGAGCTTCGAGGCTCTGGGGGACATGCAGGTTCATCTCGTCACCATCAAAATCAGCGTTATAGGGTGGGCAGACAGCAGGGTTTAAACGGAAGGTTTTGTAGGGCAGAACCTTCACATAGTGAGCCATTATGCTCATTCTGTGCAGTGATGGTTGTCTGTTAAATAATACTATGTCTCCATCCATAAGCTGTCTTTCAACAATCCATCCCGGCTCAAGTTTCTCTGCCAGTTCCTCCTTGTTACTCTCTATAACCCTTATCCTTCTGCCATCAGGTCTGACGATGTAGTTCGCCTTGGGATGCTCACTTCTGAGAACGAACTCTCTCGCAATTTCGATGTTGTTTGGTGTGACGAATAGGGGCACAGTAACTTCTTCAGCAATTTCCTTCGGCACACCAACTTCGTTTATGCTCAGACAAGGGTCGGGACTGATTACAGTTCTGGCAGAGAAGTTAACTCTCTTACCCGATAAAGACCCCCTGAACCTTCCCTCTTTCCCTTTCAAACGCTGAGCGAGGGTTTTAAGTGGCCTGCCGCTGCGGTGTCTCGCTGGAGGTATCCCACTAACCTCATTGTCAAGATATGTGGTCACGTGATATTGCAAAAGTTCCCAGAGGTCTTCAAGAATCTGCTGTGGCGCTCCAGCCTCTTTGTTTTCCATGAATCTCTGGTTTATTCTGATTATGTCAACAAGTTTGTGCGTCAGATCATCTTCACTCCTCTGTCCGGTTTCAAGTATGATTGAAGGTCTTACGGTAACTGGAGGAACGGGTAGGACTGTAAGAACGAACCATTCAGGGCGTGTGGCTTTGGGATTGAGACCGAAAGCTGGAAGGTCCTCGTTAGGAATCTTTTCGAGCCTCTCCCTTACATCCTTGGGTGTCAGCCTGTGCTCTCCCTCGTAGAAAAAGGTTGGTTTGTCGAATTTTATCTCGATCTGCTCCTCTCCGCAGTGGGGGCATTTCTTAGCAGCTTTTGTCAGCCTAAAAACTTCCTTTATGACATCTTCGTAATTCTGATTGAACTCAATCCTCCTCTCTATCTCTTCAATAAACCTATCCCTTCTGTCATCCTTGAGCAGTATTCTTCCACACTCCCTGCAAGTCCCGTTCAGCAATCTCGCTATCAGTTTTGCATATCCAACATGAATGACTGGTGCAGCAAGCTCCACGTGTCCAAAATGTCCCGGACATTCTCCCGCCTTACCCCCACACGTTTTACATCTCAGTCCGGGGTCTATCACACCCAACCTCGTATCCATCAGACCGCCATCAATCGGAAAACCATCATCGTCGTAGGTTTCGGGGGTGATGATCTTAACAACGCTCATCCTCCTTATCTCCTGAGGAGAAAGAACTTCAAATTTCAGGGCAGCAACCCTTTTCGGTAACATTGCTTTTCACCTCACGCTTTATCGCCCAAGACTATTCTTGGAGCAATCATCATTGATTTTAACTCATCGAGCAGGAGTTTGAAGGCGTAACTCATCTCAACTCTGTGGATGTTGCTGTCATCATCGCACACGTAGCAGTAAGCCGTCCTTCTGCGGTAGTCGTAGGTAGCTATATGTCCGCAGTTCCCGCAAACCCAAACCTCAACTTTGTCTGACTCCTCAAGCAGTCTGTCCTTTAGAAGAAGGGCGGCACCATGGCCGATGAGAACATCTCTCTCCATCTCTCCAAATCTCAGACCACCTTTTCTCGCTCTACCCTCAGTCGGTTGCCTTGTCAGAACCTGCACCGGTCCTCGGCTTCTGGCGTGTATCTTACTTGAAACCATGTGGTAGAGCTTCTGGTAATAGATTACCCCTACAAATATATCAACAACGTATCTCCTCCCGGTAATCCCGTCATACATAACTTCTTTGCCTGTATGGCTGAACCCATATTTTTTGAGTGCTGCTCTCAAGTCCTCTTCCTTCTCTCCATGGAAAATAGTTCCGTCAACTCTCCTTCCTTCCAGACAGCCCACCTTTCCACCAATCATATCCAGAACATGCCCTACGGTCATTCTCGATGGAATGGCATGAGGGTTGATTATCATGTCCGGAACGATTCCTGACTCGGTGAAGGGCATATCCTCTTCAGGAACGATCAACCCTACAACCCCCTTCTGTCCGTGTCTTGAAGCAAACTTGTCGCCGAGTTCGGGTATTCTCAAATCTCTGACCCTCACCTTTGCGAGTTTCGAACCCCCTTCAGATTGCATCAGGAAGACTGCATCAACAATTCCTTTCTCGTTGCTTCTCATTGTTATTGACGTTTCTCTTCTCTTTTGTGGTGAGATGCCAAGTTCTGTCGGTTCCTCAAGAAATCTCGGTGGAGATGTTTTGCCAATCAACACATCATCAGGTCCAACCTCAGTTTCAGGGAAAACAAGCCCATCCTCATCGAGATGAGCGTAGGCTTCAGCCCCCCTGAATCCGGAAACATCAGCACCCGGAATCTCGAATTTGTCCTCCTGACCGCCCGGATACCTCATCTCCTCAGACTCGTATGTTCTATAGAAGAAAGACCTGCCCAAGCCTCTCTCGATACTCCCCTTGTTCATTATCAGAGCATCCTCAATGTTATATCCTTCATAGCTCAAGACAGCAACAACGAAGTTCTGGCCAGCAGGCCTCTCATCAAACTTTATCTCCCTCTGGGTGTCTGTGGTGACTAATGGAACCTGCGGATGCTGTAGCAGATGCCCTCTTGTGTCAGTCCTCCAGGCAAGGTTTGAGTAGGGAATTCCGAGGCTCTGCTTGATCATAGCGGCGCCCATTGTATTTCTTGGAGACGCATTGTGCTCAGCGTAAGGAACGCTTCCAGTACATATCCCGACTATGAGCATTGGGTCAAGTTCGAGGTGGGTGTGCTCGGGGGTTAGTTCATGCTCGTAAACAGCTACGTAAGCGTTCTCCTCCTCCTCAGCGTCAAGGAATTCAATCAAACCCTGCTTTACGAGATCGTCAATTGTTAGCTCTCCCTTCTTGATCTTTTCGATGTGTTCAGGAGTTACAAGAGGCTTACCGTCCTTTACGACGATCAACGGTCTTCTCGCTCTTCCGGCATCTGTGTTTATCCTAACCTCATTCGAGTCAGGGTAGTAAACGACATTTACCTGGTTAGATATCTTTCCTTTCCTTCTCAATTCACGAATCTGATTGGCTAAACCTTCTCCATCATCGTGAAATCCTACAAGAGCACCATTAACGTAAACTCTACACTTTCTCACATTACTCACCCCTTATCGGGACAACACCGAGCTTGAAAATTGTCCTTTTAACCTCATCTTCATCCACTCCGACGCTGACTTCGGCATATTCTGCGAAATTCTTCACCAGTCCACAGTTCGGACCTTCGGGGGTCTCACTGGGGCAAATCCTCCCCCACTGGGTTGGGTGCAAGTCCCTTGCTTCAAAATGGGGCTGTGATCTTGACAGTGGGGAAACAACTCTCCTGAGGTGAGATAGAACAGAAATATAGTTGTGTCTGTCTATGAGCTGGGAAACTCCAGTTCTACCACCAACCCAGTTCCCTGTAGCCATCGGGTGCATTATTCTGTCTGTGAGAACATCACTCCTGACAGCAGTTGACATTTTAAGCGGTCTACCCCTTATCTTTGCCCTTTCAAGCTGGTATTTAACGTCTTTTATAAGCCTGAGAAAAGCAACCCTGAAAATTTCCTCCATCAAATCTCCTGCAAGCTTCAGTCTCTTGTTGGCGTAATGATCTTTGTCATCTTCCCTTTTGTATCCGAGGTAAAGTTCAAAAACGGATTCTGCCATCCTCGCGAGGAAAAAGGCTTTAGCCCTTCTTGCCTCCTTATCCGTTCCGAGATGTGGCAGGAAATACTGGTCAATAACCTGTTCTGCTCTCTGGTTTCTGTACTCTCTGCTCTGCCCCGGTGCAACCCTGCGACCGATGTATTCAATAGCCTCTTCGTAGTTGCTCACTTCAGCATCCTCAACGTTCTGCAGCATGTACTTCATGATTTCAGGATTCGTGCTAACCATCTCTACGATTTCCTGATCAGTCTCAACGCCAAGAGCTCTCATCAGGGTCACGAACTTAATCGGCTTTGGAAGCTGCGGGAAGGTGACTTCAAGGATGTTGTTTCGTCCTCTCTCAACGACTATCAGAGCCCTGTAACCTGCTCTCTGGGAGAAGCACTTGGCGAGTTCAACCATCTCGCCATACTTCTCCTCCCTCTCAAGCAATATTTTGTTGGGTGAGAGGTCTTCAAGTGTAACCAATGCCCTCTCCGTGCCATTGATGATGAAGTAACCACCGGGGTCGTATGGGTCCTCTCCCGCAATGCATAGCTTGTCCTCGTAACTCAAAGAGTGCGGATTATCCACCTTTCTCACTTTTTCAAGAGCCATGTCAATATATTGGGGATTAAGGTTACAGATTTTTGATTTCACCATTACAGGAAGCATTCCGATTTGAACATACTCTGTCTCAAGCGGTTTGCCCTCGTCATAAACTGTGCATTCAAGATAAATTGGAGCAGCATAGCTGAGGTTTCTCAATCTCGCATCAGCTGGTAGGAGAGGCATTATCGTTCCTTCTGCTTCCTTGATGAGCGGAGTTCCAGCTCTTATCCTGCCGAGTTCGACATAGGTATCAGGAATATCTAACTCTATCACTCCCTGCTCGTCAATTACTCTCTGCAAGCCCTCATCAACGAACCTGTTAAAGGAATCTATTTGATGCTTGACGAGCCTCTCATGAGTGAAGTACGCTCTCGCCAAAACACGGGTGTCGAGCATGTATTCTCACCTTTCGTTAAATTTTCCGCATTTCATCATATAACCAATCTGTAAAAGACACTCTCTCCTGCAGTTAAACTTTTCCTTGTAATCTTAACAATATCTCCTGGCTTCGCACCAATTTCTTTGGCGATGGGGTCATCTGCCTTCATCTTCGGGAGCTGTTCTTTGCGGACTCCGAGTATTTTAAGCAGTTCTTCTGCTTCCTCTTTACTCAAAATCTCATGTTTTGGAACGAGCATGTGTTCCTGCAGCTTGAACTTCATAACTCTCCTCCTGTATTTGAATGCGGGCTCGACGGGATTTGAACCCGCGACCGACGGGTTAAAAGCCCGTCGCTCTGCCTGGCTGAGCTACGAGCCCCTATTTCAAAGCAACGGTAAAGGTTTAAATCTTTTTCGTGGCTCGCAAATAAGTAGCAATAACGGTATCTTCCTTTTAAATTTTTGCCATTTAAGAAAATTTTATATCAGCGGACGCATCAAGAGTGTGGAGGTATGGAGGAACATCTCAAGTCTTTCGTTTTGGAAATGCAAAATCGTGGAAGGGTCAGGACAGTTGAAAAGTTCGGGATTTCACCAAGTCCCGGAACAACATTCTCAGTTCTCGTAAGTTTAAAACTGGCTGAGGGTGAGAGTAAGCTGAAGGGGGATAGGAAGAAAGTTTACTGGCTTAATGAAGAAGGCAAGCTGGGTGAAGGCTACGTACGCGATTGAGGTCGAAAATCTGGTCAAAAGATTTGGAGATTTTGAAGCCATTAAGAGTATATCCTTCAAGGTTAGGAGAGGTGAAGTTTTTGCCTTTCTTGGTCCAAATGGGGCTGGGAAAACGACCACTGTTCACATTTTAACGACATTACTCAAGCCAACGGATGGAAAGGCGAAGGTTGCGGGGCTTGATGTTGTCAAAGAAGCAAAGGAAGTCAGAAAGAAGATTGGAATTGTATTTCAGGAACCAAGCGTAGACAGGGATTTGACAGCTTACGAGAACATGTTGATACATGGTGGAGTTTACGGATTGAGCGGTGTGAAGTTGAGGGACAAGATAGAGAGGTTACTGAGATTCGTTGAACTCTGGGATTTTAAGGATAGGCTTGTAAGGCACTTTAGTGGTGGTATGCAGAGAAGACTGGAAATTGCCCGCTCGTTACTTCATGAGCCTGAAGTTCTGTTCCTCGATGAGCCGACGCTCGGTCTGGACCCTCAGACAAGGGTTCACGTTTGGAATTACATCAAAACAATAAAAGAAGAGCACGACATGACGGTATTTCTTACAACTCACTATATGGAGGAGGCTGAGAAGTTGGCGGACAAGATAGCTATCATAGATCACGGAAAAATTATCGCAGAGGGAAGATGTGATGAACTCAAAAAATTGGTTGGTAGTGATGTGGTGTATGTCAGAGTTGATAGCAATGCTGAGTGTTTTGAAGAAGGAGACTTCATAAAGTCATGTAAGGTATTAAGAGACGGTAGGATTAGAATTGACGTTGAGAACGCTGCAGAAGCTCTACCTAAAATTTTCGAGATTGCAAGGGAGAAGGGTGTGAAAATCGTTGAGATGACATATCACCAGCCAACTCTCAACGATGTGTTTCTGCACCTGACAGGTAGAGAGATAAGGGACGAAGGAGGAGAATTTTTCAAAACCATCGTGAGGTCGTGGATGAGAAGATGAGAGCCTTCATCATAATGGTTTATCGGCAGATCAAGCGATTCAGCCGTGCCAAATCGAGAGTTGTGGGAATGGTTGTAAACCCACTGATCTGGCTGATATTCTTCGGGGTGGGATGGAGCGGGGTTTTCAAAGATGTGAGAGTATTTGGTGGTGTAAACTATCTCACATATCTTGCACCCGGAATTTTTGCCATGACGATCTTCAATCAGAGCTTTATAAGTGGTGTTAGCGTGATATGGGACAGAGAGTTTGGGTTCCTAAAGGAAGTACTCGTTGCTCCAGCATCAAGAAAAGAGACGATATCTGGAAGAATCGTGGGCGATTCTATTGTTGCAACAGTTCAGGGGGCGATAATCCTCTTTTTAACACTTCTAATCACAGAAGTTCGGATTCCTGGCATTCTACCAACTCTTGGTGTTGGATTACTCCTTGCTGTCGCATTTTCAAGCTTTGGTGTTTGCTTGGCGACGAGAATACAGAGCATGGAGGGATTTCAGATGATTATGGCAGTTCTAATGCTTCCTATCATTTTTCTCAGCGGTGCGATATATCCAATAAATGCGATGCCATGGTGGATGAAGTTACTGGCTTACATAAACCCCCTAACATACGCAGTGGATGGGGCGAGAAGTATGCTTACTGATGTTGATGGTGTCTTTCCCCTTTCTACTGATCTGTCCATTCTTGGTTTTCTTGCGTTAGCTTTCCTTGGAATCGCGATGTTTGCCTTTGAAAGGAGCACCTTAGAGTAAAGCAAAAAATTAATTAACTCTCCGAATCAAAATGAAAGCAGAGTGCCGCCGTGGCTCAGCTGGCAGAGCGGGTGACTTGTAATCACCAGGTCGCGGGTTCAAATCCCGCCGGCGGCTTCGTTATCCAAACTCTTCTCAAGCGTAGCTAAGCTTAACTTAGAGGTTGCCACAGTTTTGCAAAGTTGCTCAAAAATCCTTGAGCTTAAAGGCAAGAACTTCTCTTTTTGCGAACCACGGGTGGTGTGAATGATTGTCGAGCATGTCAGGGACACCAAGGGGGGAATGAGGGTCTACAAGCTCGATGGCGTTTTGTTGCACACGAATCCAGGATCTACACTCGAATCTATTCTCCACCAATTATCGCAATTCGGTAAACCATACTTCACTTCGATGGACTTCAAAGGGAATCAAAAGCGCATAAGTGAAGCTCTGTCATCTCTCTATAGAAAAGGAGCTCTTTCGAGAAGCAAGGGGATCATCAGTTTGAGGGGTAACGAGCGCTTCTACTTGTACTTCAGCCACAAACTCGCATCTCTCCACGACAGACTTGTCGAGCAATTCTTGGCCGAAAACTTGCCAGACAGAATTGTTGACATCTACGACAGAATAAAATATGGCAAGGAAATCTTGAGCAACTACGACATCAGGAGCGAGTATGGAACTGTGGATCTGACACCTCTCGAGAACTACATCCGCAATGGCTTGTTGGCATCGAAACATATCAAGAAGTACCAAGGTCGCTATGTCGATGCGACATTCTACTACAGTCCAGAACTCGAACAGAACATTGACAGGATAATCGAGGAGAAACTCGAATTGTCAATACAGAAGAGGCACGAGGCGATGAAGAAGGGCAGAGAGTTCGAGAGCTTGCTTTACGAAGCTCTCTCAACTCTTTTTGAAACAAACAGAATCGCAATACAGATCTTCGAATTCAACAAACAAGTTAGGAAGCAATTGCCAAATGGAAAGCTTCGAATCTTTGACCTCGTTGCCTACGCGATTCCAGTCATAGAAGTAAATGGCAAGTGGAAAAGGCTAAAGTGGTTCCATGGAAGCATAACGATTGTTTTCGAGTTTAAGTACAATTTCAGAGTTACGAAAGGTTTTCTCGCTGAATATTACTTGGATGTCAAACAAGCCTATGGTGATCTTGCAATTCCAGCGCTCGTTGTGGATGGCAGTGTTTACGATTCAGCATGGGAGTTTTGCAGACACTATGGAATCTGGATCATTACTGGTTCTTCCTTGGAGACCCTTCTGAATGCATCGATGGCTCCGCCTTCACAGGCATCCCCATTGGAGGTGGAGCCATGTTGGTTCGAAACTATATCGTGACAGGAGTTAGTTTAGAGGAACTCGAGCGAACAGTGTTGGAAGAGATCCGCCGATATGGCTCGAGGCTCGTGAGCCTCGAAGTGGAACGCAGAGATGATGGATTGTACGACATAGATGTCGAGTACGAGGATTTGGTTGTGGATGAAGGGTTTAGGAAGCTGGTGAGGGGGCTTTGCAATGCCAACTAAGTACAAGGCTATTAAAGTTTACAAGCGTGGCAAAAGTGTCGCGGAGATAATTTGCGGGCGTTATGAACCAAACATAGATTCTGCGTGCAAGCACTCTGGAAACTGTAAGAATGAGGTTTTAAGAACTCTCGGAGAATTTAGCGAACTTCGTTGCTTTGCAAAAGAGTTGAAGTTTCCCTATACCTCTGAACACGAGTGCTTGAAGTGTGGTAAGAAGGTTGTTGTTGAGAACAGTACTTCCGTGCCCACTGGTTGGTTGTTGCGCAACGATGGCGTTACGCTATGTGACAAGTGCAAGGATGAGCAAGATGATCTTGTAGAGTTCCTCAAGGAGATATATGAAGCAAAACTTGCGTTGGAATTTGCAATTAATGTGCTCGACAAAACCAATATCCTAATCGGAAGAAGAAAGGAGATCAGAGGGCAATTGCAAGCATTGGTTGCAAAGCTCAAGCAAATGATCGTGGATTGCAGGGTGAGTAAACCTACTGAGGAAGAGCTCAAGGCTGAGATCGAGAAAATAAAGGCTATCGTTCAGATGGGGTGATACTCTTGTCAGACAAGTTGACAATACCATTGGGTCGAACTTGGGTGGGTTACGAGTTTATCACCATTCAGCGCTACAAGCGGAAACCAAGATTCAAAATAACAAGTACTATCAAGTACTGGAGTGGAAAGTTCAGAACACTTGGCATAAAATACGCCAAAACCGCTGAGGAAATTATAGATATAATAAACAACGAAATGCTGATTCCAATTTTCAAGTTGCCAAGGGAGGCAGAGGAGAAGATCCGCAATTTTTGTAAGGGGTGCGAGCAATGAAGCAAGTTCCCAATCCGTTCTTCGAGGTATGTCAGAATAACAAGGACCACCCATACCACAACAAGCAATGCGATGAGAGTTGTCCCGATAGAGACCTTTGCATGAGAGGGGAATTGATAGACATCAAAGAGTTTCTCGGTTGCAACGATTGCAAATACAGCGGCATAGCGAACATTAATGGCGATAGGCATGTTTGTTTGGCGACTGGAGATATAGTCCTGATAGAAGAGCTCCAACAATGCCCCCTTGACACGAATCCATTGCAAAAGACAATCACGCCAGAAGAAGTGCGAAAGTATGGATTGTTGCTCGAGGAGGCAATTGAAATTTTGAAGAGATTGAATGACACGATTTCCAGGATAAGATATTCTTTTGATCGCAACGACCTCGAGGCATTGCTTTATGGCAAAACAAAGCTGCCCAAGAAGACAATCAGAGCTGTTTTGGATGCTATAGAGAAGGCGAGAAACGCTGATGAGAAACACGCTTTGAGGAAGTTCATTGCAACGATGGGCGATGTACGCTACAAGGATGTTGTCGTAGTGCTTGATGAAATCGAGAGGTTGAGCGAGAGGTACATGGGGGATGAGCGATGAACGAATTGAAACTTGTAGAGATACTTGCCAATAAGGGCGAGCCAATCGTTAACATAGTAAAGGAACACGCCTTGCTTCGCTTGGAAGATCCGAATCACATTTTCGCCATAATAAGCTACGATGCGGTCAAGGATCTCAGCAACCACATTCTTCTGATGAAGCCCTTACCAAAGGACATCAAAGCTCTGTCATCAATCCTTTCCAAATATGGTATCAAGCGCTTGTACTTGGCGATAGAAGTCGATAACAGGAAGACAGCTGGAAAAGTCATTGGCAAGAAAGGCTGGAAGATGAAGATGTTGAGCAAATACATCGGAATGCCACTCAAAGTTGTCGTAGATGGTTCTGGAGGGGATGACCAATGAACACGTGGATAAAGACTGGCAGACTTTACATCAGGGCCGATGACATCAAGCAAATATACTACAGACCAACGAAGGACAGAAATGGAAGGGATGGCTTCGAATTCTTCGCTGTTACGGACAGGAAGAAGCCTCGCCTCGGATTCTTCAGGTTGAAGAGTGAGAGGCAAGCCAAGAAAGCGATTGAATTGCTCATTAAAAGCTTGGTACATGGAGGAATAGTGGACTTCGATCAGATTGTCGAGAGCGCAAAAATACGCGTTGAGGTGAGAGAATGAATGTAATATGCAAGGCTTCTATTCTTAAAACAGTAGTACAAGCTCTCAGACCTTTTGTCAGCGAGGCAAAGTTTCGATTCAACGATGGACTCAATGTCAGAGCTGTGGATGCCAGCAATGTCGCGATGGTCATCGTGAAAGTACCATTGGATGCTTTCGAAGCCTTCGATGCGAAGGAAGAGATCGTGGGTGTGGACATAGACAGACTCAACGATTTGTTGAAAGGACTGAAAAAGGACGATTTAGTAGACATCGTTTTCGATGGAAAAGCAATAAAGTTGCGAAGCGGGAACATGGCATACGAGCTTAAAGCCATAGATCCTTCGGCAATAAGAAGGGAGCCTAAACAACCAAGCTTGGATTTGCCAGCCAAGATAACTTTGAAGGTTGAAGAAGTCAAGAAGTTCATTTCTCTTGCTAAAAACATATCTGACAGCGTAATTTTCAGAACCGACAAAGAATCGTTCTACGTAGAAGCAAAAGGAGATATCGATAGGCTCGTTCTCGAAATCGATTCTGCGGATCTTGAAGAGTTCGAGGGCGCTGAAGCCAGAAGCATGTTTGGCTTGGATTACTTGGAAATGATGCTAAAAGTCGCATCATCTGACGATTTGCTCACGATACATCTTGGCACCGATTATCCAGTGAGGTTGCACTTCGAAATCGGAAGTGTCGTTGTGGAGTATTTCTTGGCTCCAAGAATAGAGTACGAGGGATAGCAATGTATGTAACTCTCAGAAGCATTGGTGTTGAAGATTCGATGAAGAAAAGGACTTACAAAGCAAAGTTGCAGAACACTGGAGACATAGACATCACGATAACAATCAAGGCTGAAACAAAGGAGGACTTGAAGAGATTTCTGAGAACAATAAAAAAAGGCGCTGTTTTCGAGCTGAAGCTCGAACCGATTAGCAGCATCAATGAGCGAAGTCTTGACGATTTTGTGGAGTTCGAGGGGGATTAACAATGCAGATTGTCATTGTCATCGGAGCTGTAAATTGCAAGCATCATGGACTCATGACACTCGAGATGTGTCAGAAATGCCCCTATTTTGGCGGATTCGTCGGATTCAAACAAGTGAGGTGTAACAGATGATGGCAGCGTTATCAATTCTGATTCTAATTTATTTTGCAATTGGGGCTTGGGTAGGCTTTGGAGCCACAAAATACCACAAGAAGCCCGAGGACAAATTGATCACGTTGCTTTTAGCTATGGTGCTTTGGCTTCCAGTTCTCGTTTGGGCTTTTGTTGACGAACTCAGGAGTGGTGGAGGATATGAATAGGACAAAGATCGAATGGACCGATTTCACTTGGAACCCTGTAACTGGTTGCTTGCATAATTGCCCCTATTGTTATGGTCGCAAAATCGCTAATCGCTTCAAAAAGCTATTTCCGTATGGCTATGCTCCAACATTCCACTCTGAAAGACTGAAAGAGCCATATAACAGTGTTCCAAAGAGTTTCAGATCGAGGAATCCGTACCTCCCAATGGGTAGCGCTATGATCTTCACAGTCAGTATGGGAGACCTTTTTGGTGCTTGGGTGCCAATAGAGTGGGTTCACAAAGTCCTCAATGTTGTCAAGGACAACTCGCAGCATGTATTTCAATTTTTGACGAAGAATCCGAGAAGGTACTCGTGGTTCGCATTTCCAAAGAACACTTGGATTGGAGCGACATTAGATGGTGTGAATCTTGCAAATCTGTACGTGGCTAAATCTTGGTTGCTCAGAGCCAAAACTCCATCGGTCAGATTTCTGAGCTTTGAACCATTGCTAAAGCAACCGAGTGTTTTTGAGCCAGATGATTTCGAGGGCATCGATTGGATAATCGTTGGTGCCCAAACCAATCCTTATCGCCCACCTAAGCCAGAGTGGGTGGAACGCATAATAAAGCCAGCAAGAGAACTTGGAATCCCAATTTTCCTCAAGAACAACTTGCGATGGCCAGAGAAGATCCAAGAATTTCCGGAGGTGCGATGATGCCATGTGTTGCGAACTCTGCCCTCACTTTCCTTGCAACATGTGGATCGAGGGCCACAACGATTGCTGCCACGAGTGCGAGTTGTACTTCGATTGTTTTCCAGAGGAGGCCGATTCGTGTGGATGAGTTTCTGAAGATTGCCAAAGATAAGGGATTGCTTGATCTCTTGGATTGCGATTTCCTGAAGGGGAAGGTTCCCTATGGCGAATACTGGTGGTGCGAAAAGTTCTCTGAACTTACAGGCTTGCCACCAATAATAACGATATACGATTGCATTGAACTCTGTCCTAACAACTTTCTTTCGGATGTCGAACTCAAGGATGAACTCAGAATTTACATGGGTCCAAAATACGCGAGAGTTCCGAGAGGAGTTGTTGTCAAGCTCGTGGCTGTCGTGAACAGAAGGATGGCGATTTTCGAGTGGAATGGCGAGCGATACAATTGTCCGATACGATTGCTCTGGCGAATTCGGGAGGGATCAAGATGAAGGGAGCTTGCAACAACCCGAAGAGCTATTACTTCGATACTGAGGTCGATGAGGAATTCGAGCCAGAAGAATGTGGGCTTAGAAAATGCAAGTATTGCCCGCACTTCATAAGGGCTGACGAGTTGGATGACTTAGCTTACAGAGAGTTGGAAAGGGAAAGAGATAGGCTTGGGAGAATGTTCGGGCTATTTTAGGAGGTTTGATATAATGAGAGAGAACGAACGCGATAGAGCAACATTCTTCCGATATCTTGCTACAAAATTAAAGGGCTTGGACATTCTGAGACACTTGCATCTGTCGGAGGTACAAGACTCAATTGCACATGTATTCTGCAATAAAGATTGTCCTCTGAGGCAAGAGGCTGAAGATGGGATGTGCGGCAGGGAAGATTGTATACGCTACACTCGCGAGTTTCTGAAGCATTGCAAAGCTCCCCTTCTTACGAAATCTCTTGGAAAGTTGAAGCTATATGGAAACGAGAACGTCTTCCTCTGCAAGCTTTGTGGAGCGCCATGCATATACATAGGTCCAGCACTTGCATGGTTTCCTCCTAATTTTTGTCCCTACGATGCCCAAAAAGATGCAGAGTGGAAGAAAATCGATAGAAATGACTTATTTAATGCGATAAGGGAGGTAGATGCAAAATGACAGCAATTCTCCGATTAAATCCTGTTTTTCTCGATATCGAAACGACTGGCTTGGACCCCATCCCGACTGAAAAGAAAACAGAGTGCGAGATAGTAGCAATAGGCGTAGGGTACATCGAGGATGACAAGCTCAGAGTCGAAGTGCTGTCGAGGGACGAGTACAGCGAAGACGACATGATTGTAAAAGCTATCTACAAGCTCACTGAAAACGATTCGAATTGCATAATTGGATACAACATCAGCTTTGACATACCCTTTATTTCTGCGAGATATCTAAAACACGAGTACAACTCGTCGCTCGTTACGCGATTGAGGCAGCTTTATCGCGTGGATCTTATGTATGTTGTTACGAGGTATCTCCAACCCAACAACAAGCACGTAAAACTGAAAGAAATCGCGGAATATCTTGGCCTTCCATACGATTCTGAGATATCTGGCAGAGATATACCGAAGTTGTACGAGGAATCGAAATTTGCGGAGATAAGGGCCCATTGCCAGAGAGACATCGAGACAATTTTTCACTTGTTCCTCAGATTGAAAGATCTTTGCAAACACAACATCCAGCGCCGCTACAGAATCGATCTACCAATCGAGTTCGAGGGAGAGATGGAGGGATGGAATCGTGTTCTTAGTTCTGTGGGTTGAGAATCATTACAATGCTAAGTTGGAGGGGTACGAGCAAATCGTGAACGCAAAACCTTTCAAGTATTTCGACGAGGCCAAAGAATTTGCCGAAGATCTGTATGACAGCAAGCTCAATCCAGAAGCTGACTTTGTTGCAATCCTTCCTTGCTTCGCTTTCTTTGGAGGTAACACCAATGAGGGCAATTGAGTTAATTCTCGACAAGATAAACGAGCGCGACTCTCTATACAAGCAAACTTGGAAGCAATTGCCACTCGAAGATCTCATAGCGATGGCCCGAGTAAAGTCTTACAGATCCTCAACAATGCTCCAGACTGGTTGCAAGGAAAAATTACTCGACGATTTGGTCGATGGTGCGGCCTATTTCATTTTTGCCATAGAAAGGATGCTGGATGAGCCTGACAAAGAATTAAGCGAACCAGGATGGCGAGAAGTTGGAAGCATTTACTACTTCATTGACGAAAAGAACGATCTGATATACTTCAAGCATAGGGCCGATCCTCCAGGCTTCAAGCGGAGGCTAATATTCTCAAAAGTCAAGGAATTGTTCGATGCTCTTCCAGCACGGTCCACTGTTAAAGATGTATTGAAGCAAGCAAGGGAGATGGAACTCAAGATTTCTGATGCTACTGCGAGGTACTTGATGCACATATTCTCGGCTCACAACGACTTCGAAGCCAAGCTTGTGAAGGCCCACAAGAGAGGCTCGGAAATGATCCTTGTCAAGGGTACCGAACTAATCAATTTCCGAGAACCAAGAGAGCCAGTAAAACCGAAGAGGCGTGGGAGGAAGCCAGCGTATGACGAAGAGAGTGTTATTTGGATTTCCCATCGCTACTTCCAATACGCTATCCACGATGGCAAGTTGATCATCCGAGTGACAAATAAAGATGGCAGAAGGTTGTGGTCCAGAGTTTACGATTACGATAAAATAAAAGAGCTCTTCGAGAGTTTACCAGAGGAAGCTTATGCTGAGGACATAGCAAGAGTTGCTGAAAAACTTGAACTCAACATTGACAGGAAAGTGGCATCATCGTTTCTAATGCCAATCTTCGCCAATTATGTCGATTTCGATGCGGAACTCGTGAAAGAGGGGAGAAAACTCAAGCTCATCAAACAGTCGTTCTCGCTCTCTGAGGACATAAAGATGAAATTGAAGCAAGAGAGGGAGCTCATCGGCAACATGTACGATGGCACGTAAGCTATGAGCATCAGAGACCGCATAATAACTATTCTCCAGGAGAAACCTCGCACTTTAAAGGAATTGGCCGAGCTTACTGGTTATCCTGTACCATCCATCGAGTGGCATCTCTTATCGCTGCCAGTCGAGAGGAGGTATGTTGGCAGCGAGACATACATAGTCTTGGTTGACAGCGAGATTGATAGTCAATCTCATGATGATGGGTTGACAAAACTCAACGAATCAAAGCAATCTCCATCCTCCATTTTTGAAACAGAGCAATCACATCATGGGTTATCATATCGTATCTCAAAGAATGGCCGAGCAATCACAAAAAGTAAGGACACGAGACCAAGAACACATGTTGACAATGTGGTTGACAAACCTCCAACATGGGTGGTTGACAAACCCTTGGACCTTAGGGATATAGGCATACTCGAGAACTTATGTGAGAGAGCTAAGCAAATTCTGAAATTGTTATACGAAGGCTTAACTCAAAGCCAGATTGCCAGAAAACTCAGAATATCGAGGCAAGCGGTACACAAGTGGGTTAAGAAATTCATAAAATGGGGATTCATCGCAGAGAAAGGGTCTCATTGGGGCTTCGGAAAAAAGAGGGACAAGTTATATGTCGTTAAGAAAGCTATCATCGCATTCATAAAGGCACACAGCAAACCCAATTGTCAACCACGCAACAACAGGGATGTTAGCTCCCCGCAAAAGCTCCCGATCAATGTGCACCGCTTGCAATTGGCTTATCACATTGTCAACCAAAATCAACCCTTCTCAACCGAATGTCAGTCGTACCTCAAATCGTACACACCAAAGGGTTGGACTGGCCACGTATACTTGATCACTGTCAACAGCATAGTTGTCCGGATCCGGGCGTTAAAGTACAAAGTCGTAGCAGAACTTGCTGAAGATGTTGAATTTATCGATAAATCTGCGGAGGAAGCAGCAGCTGAAGTTATACGGATGTTGGATAGGGCTGTTCAAATATGGCTTCGAGAGCAATATGCTAAGGGTGTCGAAATAGAGCTCGACAAGCCTTACCTATTGAGCAAGCCAGAATGGGCTTTGAAGTCAAAACTCATCCAAAACATCATGAAGAAATTGCGCAACGAAAGTCGAACTAAAACATTGATGCAAAATGGAGGTATTGTTGAAACATCTCCGATTCGCTTGAATGAAAGACTATGGATTGATGCCAGTCATGGTGAAGGCCACATAGAGTCCGACAATCCAGAGGAGATCGATTTGGTAAGAGAAGGGTTGGAAGCAGCAATTCAACTTAAGCCACAAATCCAGCAAATCCAACAACGCATAGATGCTATAGAGGCTTGTATTGCTGGTGGCATGTCGCAGCAAAACTTCGAAGACATAATGAAGTCCATGTTTTCGAGCATAGAAAAGAGAATAGAGCGCCTCGAAAGACTTTTCCTTGAGAGGGTCGAGAGAGCTTCGAAGCAGGATAGAATGATCCAATTGATTAACGCAATCGCCACGCTGATGGTACGTCTCGACAATATCGAGAGGATGATCAAGGGAGAGCCATGAGCTACATTAAACTCAAGGAGATCGAGGATTGGCTCGATAAACCTCTTAGCAAAAAGATAGAGATTGCTGAACGAATAATCCAAGATGCTTTAAAGCAAACAACAAAGCAAGCTGTAGCTTTTAGTGGTGGAAAGAATTCTTTGGTCTTATTACACTTGGTCCTTCAATTCGAGCCCAACATTATAGTTGTCTTCTGCAATACTGGTGTTGAATATCCCCAAAATTTAAAGTTTGTCAGGAGAATTGCCAGAGAATGGAACTTGAATTTCTACGAGCTAAAGCCAGAGAAGAATTTCTGGCAGATCGTAAAGAAGTATGGCTTTCCAGACCACAGAAGGTGGTATAAAAAGGAGCCCAAGTGTTGCTGGTATCTCAAGAACAAGCCAGCCAATGATTTCTATAAGAGCAACAACATCGATTGTGTGTTCACTGGAATTTCCGCATTTGAGTCAAGGACAAGAAAACTCCACATTGCGAACAAAGGACCACTTTATTGGACGAAGAGGATAGGCGATACGAAATTCAAGAGGCCAATTTTAAGAGCGCATCCCTTGGCTTATTGGACAGACAAGGATATTTGGGAATACATCGAAGTAAAACAACTTCCGATCAATCCAATCTACGATTTTGCAGATAGAAATGGTTGCATGACTTGTACTGGCTTCATTGGTTGGGAGAAGCAACTATCTCAAGTGAATCCAGCGTTGTATCGAAGAATCATGCATATGATGGGAAAGAGAGTTCTGTCGGATTATGGAGGAATAGAGTTTGAGGACACTTAAGGTAATCGATTTATTTTGCGGTTGCGGAGGGTTCAGCTTGGGATTTGATTATGCTGGTTTCGAGATAATCTACGCTCTCGACAAGTGGGAAATTGCTTGCAGGAGCTACAAGGCTAACTTTCCTCACGTTGATGTCCATTGCGAGGATGCTTTAAATGTGGATCCCAAAGACATTCCGAATTGCGACATAATTATAGGCTCTCCACCTTGCCAGGACCACAGCGTTGCGAATCACAAGCGAACGCACGATACATCTCTCATAAACTGGTTTTGGGAGATAGTCCGCAAGAAAAAACCGAAGTACGTGATCATGGAGGAAACGCCCCTCGCCAGAGACTACCTTCCTCCCGATGTCCCGAAAGTCAGAATATACAGGATGTCCGACTTCGGAGTTCCACAACTGAGAAGGCGATTGTTTGCTGGAGATTTTCCCGAACCCAAAAAACAACCCGTGGATGTTATATTTCCAACTGTTCTTGCGAGCGAGTACAGAAGAGGATGGAAGACATCGCGCGGAGGGTTGAGTAAAGTCTTCCGCAGAAGAAGCTTGATTCCAGAGGCAAAAATCGTTCAGACTTTCCCGCTTGATTACGTAGTTTATGGAACTCTCGAAGAGCAATACGCGCAAATAGGCAACGCTGTCCCACCTTTGATGGCGTACAAACTTGCCGAAGCTATAATGTTGGTAGAAGAGGGCTTTTTGGAGGTGGAATGGTGGTAGAAATCTTGCTTTTTTCGGCCAGATGGTGTGCTCCTTGTAAAATCGTCAAGCAATATTTGAGAGAGCGAGGGATCGACTTCAAAGAGGTCGATGTCGAAAAGAATGGAGAATTGGCGAAGAAATATTTCGTTCAATCGCTGCCAACTATTGTGGTGCTTGAGAACGAAGTGCCAATCGCTTCTATTGTTGGATCGGATTTGTCGCGGTTGGAGAGCGTTTTGAGGGAGATACATGGATGTTGACAAGTTGATTAGCGACATCGAAAGGTGGCTCGACGAGGAAGTATGCGAGTATTGCGAGTGGAGTTGGGAGTGTCCGAACGAAATTGAGAGTTGCATCTACTTGAAGATCAAGAAATTGTTGGAGTGGGTAAAAGAGGATGAAGGGGATTAAAAGCCAAGAAGCGGCAAAAGAAATAATCGTATTCCTTTCTCATCAAGTTGAGTGTGTGGGCAAACACCCTTATGTCGAAGACTACTTTAATGAGCTCCTTTTTTCGGTAGTTCCTTTCTATAAGTCCAACAATAGTATGGGCTTTCGCCATAAGTTCGGTAGTAGTCATCGCCTCGTTTACGACAGTGGAGGTTTCCAATTCCTTACGGGCAAGTTGAAAAATCCAGATCCACTCAGAACTGTTGCTGTTTACAAGAAAATGGGCTACACTAAAAAAGACATTCTTATCCAACTCGACCTTCCACCAGCGTACTATCAGAGTTGTGAGGATCGTCGGAAATTGATAAGAAAGTCAGCTGAATTCTACCACATCATGCTCGAACACGTTCCAGTCATTCCAGTGGTTCATGGTTGGACCCTCGGAGAATTATTGGAAAGTTTAAATCTTATCGAAGATCCGGACAGACTCGCTCTCGGAACATATCACGCCACAACAAAGGACACGAATTTGTTGGGTATCGGAACTTTTTCGGGGATAAATAACTCTTACGAAGGACCGAAACACGATCATCCTTTGGATGCCCAATATACTCGCAAGATCGGACTTGGTGTTTATGCAGCTGATACGCATCCAGCTCCTCAAGTCGGCAACCAACATAAGCCCGCTGGATCCAGCAATGGCAGCAATGGAAAAGACCTCACACCTGTCAATGTCATCTTTGAACGCCTCGCCACAGCCCTAAATTTGCTGAGAGATAGAGAAGTGTTCCTCCTTGGAGCCGCAAACATAAATTTCATGCATCTCGGCTTCCTCGGTGGAGCAAAATTCTCGGATGGCTCGAGTTGGAGGATTGCGGCAAGGTTCTGGACCATCTATTTGCCAGAACACGTTGGGGTTCCAGTAGGTGTCAAGAGAAACAAGCTCGGATCCAAAGAACTCAACTTGCTCAGAGAGGTTCATGCGGATCCCGACTATATCTTCCACGACATTCCATTCGATATTCTTGTCAAAGCATTCAAGGCTCACAAGAAAGATGGTTTTACTGTCAGAGCACTCCACAACGCTTGGGTTGTAAAAAAAGAGGAAGAAATAGCCAATGAATTTGCTAACGATCCAGATCGCTATTATTTTTATCTTTCAAAGCGTTGGGAAAACAGCCCGTACTGGAGAAGTCGCCTGAATTTGTTTTGGAAGAACATCAAACAATCTTGGGTGCAAAGCGACCTTGAAGTCTTCTTGAGGAGAGAGGCTAATGAACGAGCGCGAAATTAAGGAGTTGTTGAAGAAAACAATTTTAAGGAACTTCGATGCGATTTACGAGGGTTCGGTATTCGATGTGCTTGGGCTTTATGCTGACAACATAATTGGCTTCGAGATCAAGGGAGATAACGATAAGCCGATGAGAATCCTCGAGCAACTTCCTCAATATGTTTACATTTGCGATGCTGTTTTCTTAGTTTTGGGTCCTAAAGCTAAGATGCCAGATTGCTTGCCATCTTGGATTGGAGTCTATAAGGTGAATGAGACTCAAGATGGATTCGAGTTGTTGAAAAGTGGGGGGATCGAGTTCATTGAGAGGGATAATTACAAGTTTGTGCATCACAGCACGTATTATTTTAGTGATGAGAGGTCATTGAGGAGCAAGAGGTTGCACTACTTGAAGAAGAACTCGCTACCATTTTATAGGAAGTTCACGACACACTTACCAGAAGAGAGTTTCTTCTATGGGTTTTTGAGAAAGTGGATGATACGTTCGATCTTTGGAGATGAATTTGCAGAATTCGATGAGGTCGAGGAAGCGATGATAAAATTCCTCGCCGAGTATAATAAAAACAAGTCAAAGAGAAGACTCTTACCTCCAGAAGGAAAGAAGAGAGTCGAATACATCACGTTTTCGGATTTTGAGGAGTTTTTGTAAAAAATTGTCAGATCAGACTTCGTGCATTTTCTTTTCCATGACTGATTTCATCGCTTCGAATTTTATAAGCCAGTCTTCACACTCGATTTCGAGTTGAACTTCGCCAATTCTTCCCTTGATTTTGCTGAGAAAGTTCCACAACTCCGCGACAAACTTGTAGTCTAATATTGCAACAAATGGCACTCCTTGCCAATCAGCGCTGAGATTTATGACAGTTTGAGTCCACGCGTACCAACGACCTCTTTTTTTACTCTTCTTCACGTACTCCTTAACATCACACACCTCGTACTTCATGTTCTACAGTAGAAACCTACCTATAATAAGGTTTCTACTGTAGAACATTGGGATTTCTCCATTGTCTCAACTAATCTCTCTTTTAAAGTCCATCCACAACAAGCGCAACCATGAGTAACTCCGAAAATGTTGCGCAACTCTTGAACCCGAGATGCAAGATTTGCCGCTCCGAACACCTTGAGGAAATTAATCAAATGTTGATTGAAGGGCGTCCTTACAGCGAGATCATCGCAAAATTCCCCGATTTAAAGCTTAGTAAGTCCAACATAACCAGGCACAAGAGACACTTCAATTTCGTGAAGAGGGGTGTGGAGAAGTACTATCAACAACTCGAGGAGGGAGCCGATAAGGTTGTGGATGAGATCAAAGCTTTGAACGATATAATTGCCAGGATGCGCAATTACGCTATGAAGGTCGATCCCGAAAAGAAGCCAAGGGTCGTGGAAGTATGCACGAACGCTATGTTTAGAGCGATCAAACTTAAGCACGAGCTCGCTGGCAACATTCAAGATCCAGCCTCCAAGCTCTTAGCATTGTTTGAAGAAGCTTTGAAGGAAGATGAGTAAGCTCGACGATTTGATATCGGAACTCGGCAAGGACAAAAAGAAGATTAAGCAAGCCATAAGGGATCCAGTTCTGTTCACACAAATATTCCTAAACCACGAGCCCCACGAAGCTCAAAAGCTGATCCTCCGCGACAAGCATCAGTTCATAACTGTTGTTGCTGGCAGACGTTTCGGCAAGACCAAAGCGATGGCGTTTTCGGCCATCCACTACGCCATAACTCATCCTGGATCCATTCAGTTCATCCTCGCCCCATCCTACAACCAAGCAAATATCATGTTTTGGGAGATAACGACCCTACTTTCTAAATCGATTCTTGTTCACCTCATCGAGCGAGTCTACAAAACTCCCTTCAGCAAGATTATATTTAGGAATGGCAGCGAGATCCACGCTCGCTCGACAACAAAGCCAGAGTACTTGAGAGGCCACAAGGCGCATAGGGCAATCCTCGACGAAGCTGCTTACATTCCCGATGATGTCATCAGCCAAGTTGTCGAGCCAATGTTAGCAGATTTCAATGGATCATGGATCAAAATCGGAACGCCATTCGGAAAGAACCACTTTTACGATTCCTACCTCAAGGGGCAATCGGAAGAGTTCGAAGACTACAGCAGCTATCGCTTCCCTTCTACAGCCAATCCCCATATCAGTCACGAGTTCATAGAGAAGAAAAAGAGAGAGTATGGCGAGAACTCGATCATTTTCCGCACAGAATACCTCGCGGAGTTCGTAGAGGACCAGAATGCTGTTTTCAGGTGGGCCGACATCCAGAGAAACATCTCCAACATCGAACTCGTCGATATGGGGCAGCCAGGGAGAATCTACGCTATCGGTTGCGATCTGGCGAAGTATCTCGATTATACGGTCATCATAGTACTTGACATCACGAATAAGCCCTTCAAACTCGTCCACTTCCAGCGATTCAACCGCCGCCCCTACGCCGAAACGATATTGAAGTTGAAGGAATTGTACAAGCGCTTCAACTACGCCAAAGTTTTGATCGATTCCAGTGGTGTTGGAGATCCAGTACTCGAGGACTTGCAGGATATCGGAGCTGAAGGATATGTCTTCACTGCAAAGTCGAAGGTCCAATTGATCCAGCGCTTGCAAGCGGCAATCGAGAATGGCGAAGTCAAGTATCCATACATAGAGGAGCTGATAAAAGAGCTACAATTCTTCGAGTATCAACTCACGAGGCAAGGAATAAAGATGGAGGCGAGGCAAGGCATGCATGATGATTGTGTCATAGCGTTGGCCCTTGCTGTGTGGGCAGCGGGTCACGGAGGCAGATCGTTGAGGAGGGTTTATGGAGTCGTTGGCTGATATTTAAAGTCTAAATCTGCCCACTCTTACATGCTGAACAGAATCATCCGTAGGTTCTCGAATGACATGCCCAAGACACAAAGAAGAAGGGAGTTCAAGTACAAGTCCGACAAGGCAATTCTTGTAGCCAAACCATTGGAAAGTTCACCTGGATTCGACCCTCGTGTTAACTACGACGAATACGAATGGCTTTACAATATAAGCGAAGACGCTCAAGCCCACCTTGAGACCATCACATACTTGGTTGTTGGAGCTGGCTTTCAGTTCATCGGCGAGCCGAAAGCTGTTGAGAGGTGCGAGGAGTTTGCAGCTGAAGTCGGATTTTGGGACATCTTGGAAAACGATGTGTTAACTCATCTGATTTTTGGAAACGCTTACAATTTCATTGTCGAGGAGGACAACGATTTTGGTTTTACTCTTCAAGTTGTTCACCCAAAGCGTGTCAAAATCGTAACGGACGAGTATGGTAGAATACAATTTTATTGGTACGATTACAACGCAACATTCATTGGAGATCCAGAGTACAAATTCGAGCCAGAGGATGTCCTTCACTTCCGCTTTAGGCAATTTGCGGACAATGTTTATGGTTTGAGCTTGTTGCACAATGTCTATAATAAACTCAGCATAAAGAATAAGATAGAAGCGACAGCAGCAGCCATGGCCCATCGTGATGCCCACCGATTGCTTTGGGCCAAGGTGGAGTTAACTCCAGAAGATGAAGCAATAAATCCTAAGACTGGAAAAACATACGCTGAGGAGAAGCTTGAGGCTGTGAACGAGTTGCTCGCTGATAGGGTGAAAGATAACCTTGATGGAACTTTTACTGTGAGCAACAATCTTGTTTTTGATCAAACTGTTGAATTGAAGGACCTATCAGCCTCTCACGACTTCGCAGGCATAGCGAAAATACTCGAGCATCTGCAGCGGCAGGTGGATAGAGCTCTGAAGGTACCGAAAGTTTTCTTGGGGGAGGCTGAGGGTAGCAACAGAGCCACGTCATACAACCAACGTCGCACGTTCATGCTGTTCATCGAGAGTATCCAGCGCAAATTCGAGGCTGAAATCAACAGAAAGCTGATTCCACGCATCACTGATGCAGATGTCAGGTTCAAGTTCAACAATCCGCTCAGGGAGGACTACAGCGATTGGGTCGATCAGGCGGTCAAGCTGTATCAAGCTGGCGTTGTAACGCTTGGAGAAGCAAGAGAATGGATCGATCTGCCACCAGAACCACCAAAAGAGGAAGAGTAACATGGATCCAACGAAGACAAAGCTCCTCAGAAAAGAGTATGTTAAAGCGCTGAGAAAGCTTTCAGAATCGGCAAAGCGAGAAATCCTGGAAGTTCTCGGTACTACAGATGCGATTAACGAGGCGACAATCGGGGAGATAAAGCAAATCGTATCGAAGCACCTCGCTGGCGATAAGGCTGAAGAAGTTGTTGCTTACTATACTCAGCAATTCTGGCAGCGCGGAGCTGATTTCGCAAACAGACAGCTGAAGCGCTATGGCATCACGATAGAAATACCGCCACATCTTGGCATTCTCGACAACGAAACTTTGCTCCAGCTCGAGAACTTGCAGCTCGATCTGATCAAGGGCTTGAGCGAGGAGACGAAGAAGGCTTTAGCTTTCCAGTTGAGAGAAGGGATAATTAGAGGAGAATCGATATCGGAGTTAACTAAGCGGGTTAAAGAGGTAATAAACGATACAAAATGGAAAGCAGAGCGTATTGCAAGAACGGAATCCACGAGAGTTTTTAATGCCGCAGCAATTGACCGCTATCAGAAAGCTGGCTTGAAGAAGTGGAAGTGGTACGCAGCTGCTGACGAGCGCACTTGTCCGATTTGTGGAGCGAAACATGATAAGATATTCAACATCGGGGACCCTACCCCACCAGCGCATCCGAATTGCCGGTGCACGACATTGCCTTACTTCGATAAAGAAAGTGAAGAAGAGCGAAAAGAAGAATTTGGGGTTGGAATTCCTGAGATCGACGAGAAAATTGGAAAGGCTTTGGACGATTTCGAAAAAGCGTTGAAGGAAGAGGGTAGCTTTACGAAAGCTGTTAATCGTGTTGTAAATGGTAGACCATTGAGCGTGATTGAGTCTGAGAGAATAGGAAAGGAAATTTACAAAAGCTACATGAAAGGAGCCAGTAAGGATTTGAGGGAGAGAATACAATTATTGTTACCCACAAAGGTCAACAGAAGGTTGATAGAGAAAGCGGGAAATGTGCAAATTAATTATCAGAAGTCTGGAAATCCACATTACAATTGGTGGAAGAAGAGAATTACGCTGATAAGAGGGGTTGGAAGTGAAAACGAGTGGCGTGATTTTCTCCATGAATATGGCCACCACTTGGAGCACTATGGCGCTGAAGATGTCGTGAAAGAGTTTTATCTCGCGAGAATTAGGAAGAGAGGCTACAAGTTGAGGCGACTGAACGAATTCAAGAACTACGAGTTCGTTGGATATGATGTTTACATTTTCGAAGGCTTCGAGCACATAAGTCCGTACATGGGAAGATTTTATCCATCAAAGTTGGCTAAGGATTCTGTAAGAAACTTGATGAGAATCAAGGAGAATCCCGAAGTCATCGAAGATCTGAAGGGGGACATAATGACAGAGTTCGTGAGTGTCGGTTTAGAGCATTTCGCCACGGAGGAATCGATGAAGAAGTTGTACGAGGCTGACAGAGAAGTCTTCGCGTTTTTGCTTTCCGTGTTGAGGGGAGATTTTATATAATATTAATAAGGAAATAGTGGTAGAATGGAATGGAAGATAGTAGTCAAACACAAAGAATTGCCAGATAAAGTAGAGATAATTGGTATGGGCAGCGACCCTCATAATCCAATCGAGGTCACAGCAAAGTCATTCGGTACTCTCGGGAAAAGAGCTCTGGAGAGAATTCGACAGGAGATGAACTCCAGACCGACATTTCTCGCGTGGCTCATAAAATCGGAAAGAGACCTATATTTATGGAGGTATGCAGCGAATAAATTGGCTGATTCGGGAGAATGGATCGTTAAGGATAACTTGCCAGAAGTTAAGCCTCCAAGAATGCCCGATTCGGAAGATGGTGTAACTTTGGTGTATTAGCTTATCAGCATTTTAAAAGTCTATTCTGGCAGACTCTCACATGCAATTGGTAGTCAGATCTCTCAAAACCAAAGAGGACGAGAAAAACGTATATGTTGAAGGATACGCTTCTGCCACTGTTGAGGACCTCCACGACGAAATAATAACCGAAGAAGCCTTACAGGAAGCGGCAAGAGACATCGTGAATCCGCCTTACAACAAGGTTTTCATCGGGCATGCGCCCCTAATAAAGAGAGACTTTGACATCGAGGATGAGATACCAATCGGAAAAGTTGTGGATGCAGCTGTAAAAGAAGACAGAGGAATATTGAAGCTCTGGATAAAGGTAATGCTCAACAAGGCACATCCATACTTCGAGCTAATTTACGAATCTCTTAAAAATGGATTCCTCGATGCGTTCAGCATAGGCTTCAAGGTACTCGAGAGAAAGGGCAATAAGATAAAGAAATTGCAAATACTCGAAGTATCACTTGTCGGCATCCCTTCAAACCCTGAAGCTGTTGTCGAAGATGTTTACGAGAAGAACTTGGTTATTAAAGGCATATCTCCTCGCCACACATTCAAGTATGGCAAGGATGAAGAATCGCCTTGGAGGAAACCGAATTTGAGTGATTTTACTGATGAGCCTTGGGAATCATTGAGCGAGGACGAGCAACAATTCATCGCAGCCCACTTTGCTTGGGCTCCCAAGAATCCACCAGACCGCTATACAGACTTGAAGTTCCCACACCACAACCCGACCAAACATCCAAAACCGCACGCTGTCAACTTGAGAGGAGTAATCGCTGGCTTTGTCAGACTATCTGTTGCAAAATTGCCAGAGGAGGACAAGCGCAAAATATATGCTCACCTATCGGCCCACTACAAAAACGATTTTGGAAGGGAGCCACCAGAATATAGATCGCTTCTTGATGTTGGTGTTGTACTGAAGACTCTTCAGATCGACGAAGAGGTACTTCTTAAGGCGCTCAAACTTGAAGAGGAAGCAACTGACCACTCTGCTTTAAAAAGTCTAAATTCACGCCAAGAAAACATGGAAGAAGTAGAGAAAAGGGTTAAGGAACTCGAAGCGACAATCAGCGAATTATCGGAGAAAGTCAAAGAACTCGAGACAAAGAACAGTGAACTCACAGCTGAAAACGCTAAACTCAAAGAAGAAAACGAGAAATTGGCAAACGAGGTCAAGCAATACATTGAACGTGAAAAAGCTGAATTGATTGAGAAGATCAAGGCTTTGACTGACGAAATCAACGAAGAAGAACTCAAATCAAAGGATGTTACTGATCTCAAGGAATTCTACTTGACGATCCTCGAGACCAAGGTACTCAAAGCGAAGTCAGCGCCTCCGAAGGTTAAGGTTGGCGGGAATTCAGATGAGGTTAGTTTTGAGGGGGTGTTCTAAATGCCCATAACAACTACTGAATTGGGAACTGGAGTGATGAACAGACAGCAAGCCAATCGCTTCATACAAATGGTACAAGAGCAAGCGATCTTGCTGAAGAAATGCAGAGTTCTGGCAGTTAACCATCCCAAGGGTCAGATCGACAAGATTGGTGTAGCATCAAGGATTCTGAGATCCCCAACCGAAGGAGAAACTGTCGCTTCCGAAGCATCAGTAACGATAGGCAGCGTGAACTATGATACTGTTAAGGTCATGCTCAAGTATGGCATAACGATGGAAGCTATCGAGGACAACATTGAGCGCGAAAACCTCGCGAACACTATTGCAAGGATAATGGCCCAGCAATTCAGCGTAGATCTCGAAGATCTCGCCATAAACGCAGATACAGCTACTGATCCAGCAGATCCTGACTACGACTTTCTGAAGATCGACGATGGTTGGATAAAGCAAGCTGCAACTGGAACCCACACTTACGATCATGGTGGAGCTTCGATTGATAAGGAGCTCTTCAGCAACTTGATCAAGGCTTTACCGAACAAATACAGAAGGCCAGGGCTTGTGTGGATAATGAGCCCCGATCAGCTCGAAGCCTTCAAAGACTACCTAACGAACAGAGCAACTGCCGCTGGCGACGCCCTCCTGATCAGCGACAAGGAAGTCATGCCGAGGGGCTTCCCAGTAATTACGCCACCTAAGTGGCCTGATGACCAAGTCTGGCTTACGATTCCACAAAACCTCATTGTGGTCATCCAGAGGAACATAACTGTCAGGAAGACCACGCAGAGCGATGAGGTGATCGACAAGGACCTCTACGCCAAGTATGCATTGACAGCAAGGGTCGATTTCATAATCGAAGAGAAGGATGCGATTGCAAGAGCCATCAATGTTGCAGCACCTTAACCCAATTTTTAGGTGGTTTCGATGGTCGTAATCAAAGAGAACTTTGGTGAAGGTGGAGCGAACTTAGCTCCTGGAGGGGCTCAAGGTTCACCTGACCTTGCACAAGCATTGAGAGATATTGCCGACGATCTTGCAACGATAAAAGACATAATCAACGATCTTAAGGCCAAGTATAACGCATTGGTGGATCTCGTGAATGAGATAAAGGCCGATTACAATGCGCATTGTGCTGCGACAGGACTGCACTACGATGGTACCACGAATGTAACAGACACGACCAATGTTGTCACGACAGCCGATGCTGAGAAGAGCACTCAGCCCGATTTTGCACCAAAGACGATTAAAGGTTGAGGAGGTGATTTAGTTGAAGTTAAAACTCGTTAATGCTCCAACATACATCTCCAAAGAGTTCAAGCTGAAGAAAGGCGAAATTGTAGAAGTCAAGGACGAGAAAGTTGCAGAAAGAATGCTCGCAACAGGACTCTTCGAGACTGTCGAGGAGAAGAAGAGCAAGCCAAAGAAAGAGTGAAGGGCTATGCCCTTCCCAACGATTAGCGATGTCAGGAATAAGCTTGGAGATGCTTACACCACCGACCCACCAGATACGATAATCCAATCTTTTTTAGATAGAAGAATCGCGCAAGTCAAAGAGCTCACTGGCAGGGACTTCTCCGATTTTGTTCCTGAATCTATCTTCAAGTGGGTATTGTACTACGCTTGTGCTGATGTAATTGCGAGAGATTTGAGTGGAAAAGATTCTGCCGATGCTCTCGAGTACACCTTAGCTGAGTTGAGGGAGAGCAAGGATCCGAATGTCAAGTTGAAGCTCCAACTCATGGAACTTTTCAGACTTGAAGCTGATGAAGCCTTGAAAGTGTTTCTCAGATCACAGAGATCTTATGCCAAATACGAAGTGGATCCAGAAACGCAAGAAACTGTTGTTAGACCGACTTTGTTCAAGAGGTCCGCCCCGTGAGGGGGAATATGGACAGCAAGGACTGGCAGGAACTCGTGCAACAATTGCTTTTGGATGTTCAGAAAACGAACCAAGAACAACTTAGGATGCTCGGAGAACTGAAGGCTGATTTGGAGGCGATAAAACAAAAGCAAAAGGATCAGTCCTTAATTCTCGATAGGCATGAAAAGGACATATCTAACTTGAAGCAAGTACAAGAGAGACACAAATCCTATTTTAAGATAATTGGTGGAGCTTTTACGGTGATTGTCACGATTGTTTCGGCGTTTATTGCGTTCTTTAAATCGTAAGATGACAAAAAACAATATAAAGGATACAAAGAAAAATTTGAATGTGACCGAGAGTCTCAAGGCGATTAAGGTCCTTAAAATCGCCAAGCAATTTTTTGAGGACAATTTCTCCGACTTACTCGATGTCCAACAATATGGCCTCGCAATTGTTGTCAAACCAAGGAACTACGATGAAGTGCGAGAATTCATAGAGAATGTGCTCAAGTTCGAGGTTCCAGAGTTCGAGAGAGAGTTTGAGCGCAAGGAGAGAGAAATCGAAAGAGAAATGGAATTGGAGTTGGAGTAGATGCCAACTCAAGAGGAGGTTTTACAAGCCATACAAGAAATGGGTTGCGCAACATACAAGCAACTCAAAGAGCGATTCAACTTGCAATATAAAGGCAACAGCAACTTACCTCAAAGAATTAAAGCATTGCGAAAGCGCGACTTGATTGCAATCGCGAGGTTTGGTGGTAAAACGATCTTTCTGCCCAAGGAGTTCGAGTGCACGATAAGCGAGGCTGAACAAATATTGCTCGAAATGGGCTTCAAGAAGAGGAAGCCAGGGATGCAGAAGGGAGCAAGGATAATAAAGGAGGAATCTATGCTTAAATTGCTCAACGAAATCAGGAGCAACAAGTTAATAAGCATCTGGCAGCTTAAGTGCAAGCTCAATTGGAACAACAACACCTTGAAAAAATATTTGGATGTACTCGTGAAGCGTGGCTACATATTTGAAATAAGAGTTGGTGGGCTCCGGCTCTTCACGACATCCCTTCTTTAGGTCTTTTTTAAAACAGCCCATACGCATGGGCCATTTTCAGCGCGATATATTTCTTAGCTTAATTTCATAAAAATTAGACACTTGATATTTTTGAAAATGGAGCGAAGAGAGTAACTTTTTTGTCATTTATAAAGTCTCCTCGTTGTTGTCTTCGGGCTTTTAAAGTCTATTATTGCATGACCCCTCATGAAGCCACTACAACCAGAATCGTTGTTGCAAAAAGCGGAGCTAAAAGCAATCGTGACACTGATTATCTTGCTGACATTCCTTGTGAGCTATGCGTATTTGCTTAAAGTTGCAAAAATAGAGGTCTCGATAGACACGGACACTTTCAAGCTCCTCTTGCAGACTTTGCTAACATTGCTTAGCGTGGCTGTTGGGGGTTGGCTGTTCAAGGGGAGGGAGGAGAAATGATGGTTAATGTGTTCGATGACCGCAAAGGATCGGTAGCACACATACTCGCTGGTGGCGTGACAAAATTCGTTCCAGCGATGTTCGTAATTTTTGTCGCCTACGAGTTCATAGAGCACGTTTATCTCAAAGGCAAAGAACGAGAAGCGAACTTTCTTGGAGATTTCTTCGAGTATTCATTCGGAGCAATGCTTATGATGGTGCTCTTCGACCTCCTTGGCTGCATTGGTGTTGTTGTGTTCATGGCTTTCGTTGCTGGACTTTGGTACATCATGGGTAAGTGGAGATGAAATTGATAATTTTGGTTCCACGTGAAGGATACATCGAAGTAATAGAAGTTGGTGATGAGCTGAAAATAAGGAAGCTGCCAAGGAGCTATGACTTCAATCAGCTCAAGGAGGGGTGGGGTTGAGTTTCGCGAAAATCCTGGAAAAGAAGGGAATCGATGTAACGCTGATCAAAGTATTCGAGCAAGATATTGATGGATATTTGGAGGAATCAGAGCAAGTGGAAACTATTAGGGCTGTAATTTTGCCACTTAAATCCGAAGAGTTGAGATTCTGGCAAGAGGCTGGAATAACTAAGGCATCGATGAAGGCTTATGTCGATGTCGAGCTTGAAATTGGCTGGCAGATGGAGATAGATGGCAAGCGCTACATTATAAGAGCTTACGAGAATTACCAATCGTACAGAAAAGCAATTCTCGAGGAGGCAGTATGATTCGAATTAGGGACATTGACAAGACACCAGACTTGCTAAAAGCCTTGGAAGATGAGAAGGAGAGAATACTGAGTTTAGTCGGGGCATTCCTTGAAGATCAGATAAAAAAGACAATATCTCATGGTAGAGCTGAATGGCCACCACTCAGCCCAGAAACGATTAAACGCAAAGGCTCATCTAAACCATTGCTCGACACTGGACATCTTAGAGACTCAATCACCCATAAGGTTGAGGGAAATGCTGTAAAGGTCGGAGTCTTTGGTGAAGAAGCTATAATCGCAGCTGTTCACGAATTCGGAACTACGAGAGCTGGAAGAGGGCATAAGGTTGTCATCCCAGCCCGTCCATTCATAAGACCTACGTTTGATGAGAACATCCAAGAAGTTGAGAAGATCGTTGGCAGAGAAGTTGAAAAAGTCATAAGGAGGCTTTAAACCATGCTCGAAACGAAAATCTGGCAGGAGCTCTACAATTCAATCCCAAAGCAAGTTGAGATTGATGGAAACATAGTTGATGTTAAAATTTACAGGGCTAAGCAAAAAATCAAGCCATCTTACCCCATGGTCCTGGTAAACTTTTTGGATCCAGTGGTGGATCTGAACACTCCATTAAACCATGTTTTCAAGGTGGAACTTTCAAACGAGAGCGTGAAGTACACGAAGGGTGTCGTGCTGAGACAATCTATCGACTTGAGCATATACGATAGAAGTGTGAAGAGGATAGCAAAACTTCAAGAGATCTATTATTTGTGGGCCCTCAAACTCAAACTCACGGATGTGACAATATCGCGAGTTTTGCCACCGAGAAATTTGGACTTTGTTGAGAGTGGGTACATTTATAGGAGAGCAATCGAGATTGTTTGCAAGTACAGTGTTACGTGGGAGGAACTCGTGGGGATGATAAAGGAAGTGGAATTCTCAATAGACACCCAATAAACCCCTTTTTTAAAGTCATTTTTCTTAAGAACCCCCAATGTTTGGTTTCCTCGGAGAGTTCGAAGACAGGGTGGATGTTGCCAGGACATCGTCCACTCTGCTCAATGTAGCAACGCACTTCTTAGTCGTTCCATCGAAGAAGCGCATCTATGTTTGGTGCAGATCCAAGGATGTTGAGAAAGTCAAGAAGATATTTGGCAGAGAGCTCATCGAAGTGAAGGAGTTGAAGGGAGACATGAGGTTAGTCGTAGGAACGTACTGATGTACTTGGTTTGCATGTTGGAGCTCAATGGAGGGAGTGGATGCTGAAGTTGCTGAAGAGATTGTTGGGGCTCGAAAAGATTTGGGTGCGAAGGGAACGCTATAGTTGCGTGGATTGTTGCGTTGTTGAGGCGAAAAGATGTTATTTGAAAAACTTAGGATTCGACGAACAAACATTCAGTCAAGAACTCGCAAGGGAACTCGGAACTAATATGATTAATACGTTTTGGATCGATCACAATACGAGAGGCGTTAAAGTCTCGATATCAACTTATCCATACTTGAATTACGATCCAATTTGCTATGTTTTCGGATTTGAAGAAGGTGAAGTGGAGGAGGCCCTTAAGAGGGTAGCATCTCGAAGCCCCGTGGTGTAGTGGCAATCATGCCAGGCTTTGGAGCCCCCCACAATGTACCAGTGCAAGCAGCGAGTTTGGGTATGCGAGTAGGAGTAACTTGGTTGACGAAAGTTTAGTGACACCCGCAATGACAAACTAAGGCGAGCAGAATACCCTTATTACAACTTGGGGGGCGAAGAAACCTGGCGACCCCCGTTCGAATCGGGGCGGGGCTATTCCATTTTTTAAAGTCTATTTTCAGCCATGAAACCATGAATGGAAAAGAGGTGATCGAAATTGCCGAGTCTTAGTTCAGCGATCAAAATAAACATAAGGGATGCCACAGCAGCTATTCCAGGGCCAGCCTATGGAAAGCCCATTGTCATCGGCGAAGATCCAAACAAACTTGATTTGTTCAATCAAGTGAAAAATTACTATAGCCAAAGTGATGTCGAAAATGACTTCGGAGCCGACTCACCGATAGCCAAAGCAACAGCCAAGGCTTTCATGCAAGGAATTTCGGAGATAAAGGTAGTCAATGTGATGAAGGACGATGGCGCTGGAAATGCTGTTGCAGATTACGATACTGTTCTTGCCGATCTCGCTGAGAGGGCCGAGTACGACATAATAATTCCGACAATTGGTGCTGGAGATACAAACACTCAAAAACTCGTTGATCACGCGGGAGTGTACAATAAGCTCCTGATCCTCCCCTTCATAGGTTCGGTTGCTGATGCTCAAACAACTTTCGCAGCTCTAACAGCTAACGAGTTTGTCTACGCCATAGCCTACGATGCACTGACAGAGGGAGAGGTCGCTGGAGCTGTTGGAGGCGTAGTTGCAACGCTTAAACCTTGGCAAACCCCAGAATGGGTTGTCGTGCAAGGAGTGAATCCAGCGAGCTACAAGGACAGCGAAGTGGATCAGCTCGAGACGAACAACATAGCGACAATAACAGAAGTCGCTAAGGCTGTACTTTCTAACGCTCGAACATTGGATGGAGGGAGAGTTTACATTTCCAGAAGTAAGATCTACCTTGCCGAAGTAATCAAAACAGAGCTCGTGAACTTGAAGCTCAAGCTTAACAACATGGGTAAAGCCATACCATTCACACCATCTGGATTGCAAGTGGTCAAGTCAACCATAGAGAAAGTTTTGAGAGTGCAGCAATCCCTTGGAGTTCTAAAGCCCGATTGGACCGATGCCGATGGAAACTTGCACAGAGGTTTCGAAGTGACAGTTCCAGCCTACGAGGACATCTCCGATGCTGACAAGGCTAATGGCGTTCTAAAAAATGTCTCGGTTACAGCCTACTTGATGAACTATGTCGAGAAGATCGAGCTCGATCTCGTTATAACTCTGTGAGGTGATGTAGATGGCGACCGAGCAATACAGTATTGAGGACATCAAGGTTTTCGTGGATGGAGTTGAGCTCGATGGGCTTAAAGAGCTCGGAATAACCCCCAAAGACAAGGACAATGTCAAGCCAATCAAGGATTGGGCTGACAGGACAAAGGGATGGGCAATTAAGAAGAACACCGATGCTGAGGGCTCTATAACATTGCTTATGTCTGCCGAGGCGAACACACATCTTATGGAGATTGCGGAGAGCAAGAGGCCAGTACAAGTCGTAATAGTTTCGGAGAACGTGGAGCAAACGAGATGGAGCAAGATAACGATTGATCAGTGCCACTTCTTCTTGCCAGAGGTTAAGCCAGATCCAGAGGAGCCCAAGCTGACTTGGGAGTTCATAGGAACGAATTACAAGAAAGAGTAAAAATCCATTTATCTCATTTTTAAAGTCTTTTTCTTAAGAAGCTTGCATGGAAGTGAAGATTGGTGATAAGGTTTACGAACTCGAAAAGCCAAGTGGCTACAAGCTTTTGAAGGCTGTAGGTGAAGACAAGGATCCAGCCGACATAACCAGGGATCTGATTTTGCTTACTGTCAAAGAACCAAAGCTGACGAAGAAGGATGTTGAGGAAATGGATCCTGAAACTTTCTTCACGCTCGGTGCCAAGATAAACGAATTGATTGGAGAGGACCTAAAAAAATTGGAAGTGTTGAGGAAATCGAGCGAGAAGTGAGGGAAGAGCTCGGGCTTTATGTGATCGCAAAAGAGTTGTGCGTGGACATTGAAGAGGTTAAGAGTTGGAGTGTTGACAAGATCATAAGGTGGTCCATAGCTCTCAAGCTTATGGGGCAAGAGGCTAAGAAGCAAGTTGAACAACCGCAACGAAAAGAGCATTTAATTGTCTTTCGATAGCTTTTTATTTTTGATTTTAAATTTTGATTTGTGTCGATCAAGAAAAAGGTTGCAATTCTAAAAAAGCTCACGAAGAACGAGCTCGTTGAGATTTGCAAGAATTATGGTATCAAAGGCTATTCGGGCTTGAGTCAAGCTAAATTGGCAGAGCACATAGCGAAGAATTGCAACTTGAGTTTAGAGGAACTCGAAAACCTCGCCAACTCATTCATCGAACAAAGGTTGGTGGCGAAAGTCAACGATGCCAGAGATCATTTCTTGCTGAAGAAAGTTCAGATCGAGCACTTCAGCGATGACATGGTGATTGCCGATGTCGCTGGCTACAGAGTAAAGATATCCAATCTTGGTAAAGAGGATTTCTCTTACTCTTGCGACGAGAAGTGTGCCGATTATGTTTACCAAGTTAGGAAGGGGAGATATCCATTTTGCAAGCACTATCCAGCTGTTCTTGCAGAGTTGGTGTATCAAGGACTGGTAGATTCGAGCAAGCTGAACAACATTACAGGCAGAGTTCTCGAAGCCTTGCTGAATTTGGTTGAGGAGAGAAAGAAAGAAGAGGGTTTGCTGAAACCAGTTGGGAGAGACATCGAGAACAGCTTGAGGCAGGTTGTCGAGGATTATGTTGAAATTTCGAGACAGAACTCAAAAGTTGCAAGAGAAAAGTATCACAGTCCTCCAGAGAAGGTCTTCGAGATTCTTACAGAGCAAGCTTTCCAGCTTCTTGAGTTCGACACTATTGTAAGGACCAAAGAGTCTGGATGGGATCTACTTGTCATTGGCACGCATGCAACCCCACCATACATCGCTGTCATCGAATGCAAAACAGCAACAAGCGGAGTTTACGATTACATAACGAGAAATCCAGACTACTTGATCAAGCTGAAAACGTATTGTATAGATTTGGTCAAGGAAAAGTTGTTGGGGGTATACAAAGATTACGTTCGCTACATGGTTGTAGTTGGTCCAGACTTCCCTGTAGATATCGAGAGGTTCACAATGCAGTTCAGACACATGACTGGCGGAATTAAGCTCTCTTTCTTACCAGCACAAACGCTCGTGTACTTGGTGAAGAAATACAGAGAGAACCCTATTTTAACGCACGACTTGCTCGCAATGCTCTTCGAGTCGGAGAAAATCATCAGAAAGGAGGATGTTGACAGGCTTTTTGAGGAGGCTGACAGGAGAATAGAGAGCTTAATCGAGATTGCAAGGCAGAGGCTGAGGGAGCGGTTTAGAGAGTTTGCTGCCAGAACAGCCGATGCTTGCTTTGTCAAGATGGATGAAATTTTACTTCAAACACTCATTTACGATGTATTGAACGCTTTGCAACCTGACTTGGTCAAGATGGGGAAGAAGAGCACAACAGGTGTCACGACAATCCACTTGAAACACGATTACTTCAAAATTTGGGAGAAAGTTCTGAATGGATTGGTTGAGGAATTCGTTCGATTGCTTGAGGAGGAATCCAATGTCCAACAAAAGCGGACTGAATTGAAAGAAGATTTGATAAAGTTCCTTGAGCTTCGTTAATTTTTTATTACCTCAAAATTTCTTGGATCATTGGCAATCGCTTGGCAATCACATTGATGTTACAATCTTTTTCTTGGGCGTTCCACCACATACACTCTTCTTTAAGGTGGTAGACTATTTATCCATGTCTGGGATAATTGTGCACCTACACATCAAGTGGAGTGGCGGTAGTGGAGCGTTCTTATCTCCGATTTTAAATGATTTCTCATGTAGCTCCCTGCATTTGTCGCATGTAGCTTCATCATCCGTTGAGAGCCACTTGTAGCGCTTAACTCCAGCCTCTTTGTAGCGTTCGAGTGTGGCTTTGTTTGCTTCAACCGAGCGAGTATAATCTTCTATCAATTTGTTCGCCTTCTTCTTGACAGAATCGTATCCATATCTGCTTGCGTGGGAGATCATGTGCGCTATTGCCGTGTTTATGGCTTCTTCGACACTTGAGAAAATCCCTTCTTTTACGAGTTCCTCTAAATACTCATATACGACTTGCGGAAGTTGAATTTTCTTGAGTTCGCTCATATTATCGCAATATTTCTTGGATAACTGGCAAGCGTTTTGCTATCACGTTGATGTTACAGTCTTGTTCTTCGGGGTTCCAGAGCATGCACTTTTCTTTAAGACATTTAGCTAATTTAATAGACGATGTTTCGCCTCCAACCCACTCGAAGTAAAATGGACATATCTTAGCATTTTCAGAATTTTGGTCCATCTTTTTCTTCCCACCGAATAGCATATTTTCTTTTTTAAAGTCTATCAAATTTTAGTTTTTCGATGGAAGCTTTGAGAGGGTTGTATGTTCTGATCGAGTTCGTGGATAAAGCTTCTGAACCCATTAGACAAGTTTCTAAATCTGTAACTGACTTTAAGAGAAATTTGGAGACTACTGTAAAGCCCATTAAGGATTTGCAGACAGAAACGATGAAGGTCAAGCAAACGACAAAGCCAGTACAAGACCTTGCCTCTGCATTCGATAGGGTCAAAGTGAAAGCCTCCGAATACGTAACTTCAATGAAAACGAAGCTCTCGCATTTGACCGAAATCGTAGAGAAGCACAAGAAAGCCATAGCTGCAATAGGTACAGCTCTCTCGGCAATTGGATATGGAGGCTTCAGAGTGTTTGGAGGCTCCGCCAAAGATTTCGAGCGAGCGATCCTTGAGATGCAAGCCCGAACAACTTTGACAACCGAGCAACTCAAAGAAATGACAGAAGTTGTCAAGGATCTTGCAAGAGCTAACTCTGACTCATTCAAAACGATATCAGAAGTCGTAACAATTCTAACCGAGAGATATGGCTACCTCGGGAGAGAAACGAAGGAAACAGCCCAAGCAATACTCGACTTCGCCAAGGTGACAGGGACAGATGCTGTAACAGCTGCGAATTCGATAAGTGTTGCAATGAAAGCCTTCAGTATTCCAGCTTCGCAAATGTATGAGGTAACCGATACGCTAATCGCAGCCCAACAGCGCTTCGGTGTTCAATCGGCATACATCATCGAGCTGCTGAAGAGCAACGCAGCCCCACTAAAAATGCTCAACCTATCGTTCAGCGAAGCTGTTGGGTTACTCTCAGCCCTTGAAGCGAATGGTGTTAATGTTTCGAGGGCTTTAATGGGGCTGAGATCCGCAGCAGCCAAAGGCATCGATGTCAAGAAAGCTTTGAGAGAGCTTGCCGAAATAGAGGACTCGACAGAGAGAACGAGGAGAGCTGTAGAGATATTTGGCTCATACGCTGGTCCTGGCTTGGCAAGAGTACTTGAAGGTGGTACCGAAGCTCTGGATAAATTCATGTTGAAGATGGATGATGTGAGAGGAACGACCAAAAAAGCATCTGAAACAATTGACAAGAGCTTATCGGAGCAAATTGGGATCTTAAAGAACAATCTGACGATTCTGGCTGTTGAAATTGGCAAGACTTTGTTGCCAGTAATGAAAAAGGTTGTTGCAATTCTAAGAACTTTAACAGACACGTTCGAGAAACTTCCAACTCCAATTAAGGGACTCATTGGTGTCGTAGCTGGATTGGTAACAGTTGTTTCAGCTGTTGTAGGTCCGCTGTTGGTTCAAGTGGCGGCAATCACTTGGCTTGGTTTAAATTATACAAAATTGAAAGCAACGATTTTAGGATTAACTACAACACTCAGAACATTTGCAGTATCTCTCTGGACAACCTTGGCACCTCTCCTCCCATGGATCGCTTTAATTGGAGGATTGATAATGGCAATCCTACTACTCCAGGATGTACTTGTCAAGGGTTGGGAGAGAAGTTATCTCGGGCAGTTCGTCAATTGGCTCCTCGAAAAGCTTCCCTTCCTCAAGCCAATCGCCGAAGGCGTTGGCAACGCCATCAACTGGATGAGGCAGAGTATAGACTGGTTGTCGAGTGAAATCGGCGAGTTCGTATCCTGGATCCAGCAAGGACTTGACACATTAGGTCCCCTCAAATATGCCATACTCGGCCCCGCTGGAGCAATCTTATTCCTGGCCCAAAACTTCGACAAAGTAACCTCTGCAATCAAGAACTTCATCACTTGGATAAAAAACGCGTGGAAAACCCTAACAGAGAACCCGATCTTCAATCTGATCAAGACTCTGACACCATTTGGAGCAGCATTAAAAGCCTACGAGATAGTAACAAGAAAGACAATCGAAACAAAAACAATCAACCTCATCGAAACTTCAAAGAAAGAAGAGCTCCTCAGAAGAAACGTGACTGAGGAGGAAATCAGGAGAAAAGCGATAGAGCAATACGAATACATCAAATCAATCAAATTACAAGGAGTAACAAACGAGGAAGAAATCAAGAAACAGCTTGAGACCAAGTTCGGTGAAGTCATCATCAATCCCGAAATAATTCCGTACGTAGGCAAGCCAGAGTACGACAAGAAATTCTACGAAGAGGGCTCGATTAAGTTGAAGGTGGAAGAGCCAGTTTTCAAGCCAATAATCGAGAAGCCAGATATGTCGTGGCTCGATACATTATTTTTACACATTAAGCCAGTAGTCGAAGCCATCAAACTCCCATCTCTCTACGCTCAAGCTCTCATCAAGCCCATTATAGCGGATATCCCCAAGCTTCCAGAATTAGTTGGAGTTGTGAAGTACATTCCTAAACTTATTAAGCCAGAGCTTCCAAGTGGCATACTCAAATCAGTGGAAACTCTCCCAACCGAGCTCATCCACGCAACTTACCAAACGATGATCCACCAACCCATGACTCAAACAACCTACAACCAACCGATTACAATCAATAAGCTCGAAATCAAAACAGACAATCCAGATCAATTCTTCAAGGAGTTCATCAGAAAGCTTAAGCTGAAGCATTATGCGAATCCAGGATAATTCTTCAAGAATTCTTGACACTTCTTAAAGTCTATTCTCTTCCTCGGCAACATGGAGAATGTATTGCTCGACGATATTGAGCTTGAGGCTGTTCAAGTAGTCGATTTAACCGAAAAGACCACGGTTCCAGAGCACAGAGTCGAGAAGCAATTCAGCATATCGGACCACATCATCCTGGAGCCAGCCGAATTCTCAATCGAAGCAACAATCGACACATCAACAAAACAGAGACTCGAGGCACTAAGAGACTCAAAAAAGTTGTTCACGTTTGTCTCGGAGCTTCATGGCACGTACGACAACATGGTTGTTCTCAGTCTCTCCTTCCGACCTCTCGATTTGAGCAACTTGCAAGCTTCTATCCACATCAAGCAAATACGCGTGGCTGAAACGAAGACTGTCAGCATTCCGATTTCTGTAACTCCAAGCGAGGAGGAGGTAAAGGGTAGCACAACCCCCACCAATCCACTCGATGGCTGGATGGCCCGCCACTTTGAGGAGTACAAGAAGGAGGTACCAGAACAACCTCAGCAAAGCTTGTTGGATAAAGCTCTCGGATTCGTTAATTGGCTTACTGGTGGGCTTTTTGGAGGGGTGTAAATGGAGATTGGGAGATTGCCATTCGACAGAAATATTGGCTATCCTCAGAAGCAGAGTGTTAAGATAGGTGGCAGAGCTTACTTACTCTTCTACAGATGGAATGTGAAAGGTTTCGCTGTCCTCCGGATAAGAGACATTGAAAGTAACGAAATTCTGTTCGAGGGCAAGCTCGTGGAAAAGAAACTCTTCGAAATCAGAGACACGAAAACATACGAAACACTATTCGTGATTCTGCCTTGGAAGGTTACGGAAAGCGATTGCGAGGTTTGGGCGTTCTGGTGATAGCATGCTCTGGCTCCGGCACATTGAAGTGAGGGTTGGAAGCTTACTTTTCACATCCAACGAGCTCGACATCGAATTCGAAGTTGAAAAGAAGGAGGGTGAACCTAAGACAGCAACGATAATCGTTTACAACATCTCCCAACAAACGAGAGAACAGATTAAGACTGATATTGATGTGGAATTGAAAGCTGGCTACAACGATGACTATGGCACGATCTTTTATGGCAAGGTTGCGAGCGTGGATGTTGCCAGGAAGAGAGGAGATGAAGCAACGATAATAGAGTGCACGGATTCGTCAATCGATCTGAACAAGGAGCCAGTGGTGGTCAAGTATCCAGCTGGAACAGACGCATCGCGAGTAATCCAAGACATGTGCAGCGCTTGTGGAATCGCTATTGGCAAGATTGAGAACACTGGTGTAACCTTCGAGAAACCATTTGTGTTCCAAGGAACCCCCAAGGAAGTCATAGATGAGGTTGTAAAGCTGATCAATGGCAAGTTAAGGACAAGAAAACAATGGGATGGTTGGATGATGTCATCAATGCCAAAGTTTGGCGAGGAGTATGTTTTCACGATTGAGAACAATATGGCATTTCTAACAAAAGACAGGCTGTCTAACGAAGCCGAAGTACTCGAGTCAGAAACAGGATTGCTGGAAGTTAGTAAGATTAAGGACGATCAAGATAAATTCAGGATAAGGGCTTTGTTGAGGTGGAAAATACAAGTTGGCAGTGTTGTGGTTGTGAATTCTGAAAAGCTAAGCGGACAATTCGTAGTTTCTTCATACAAGCATGTTTGCAAGGGCGGAGAGTACTACACGGAGGTAGAGGTGATACCGTGATCGACGAGTTGCTGAAAATTTTGGACGAGAGGATTGAAAGAAAACTCGCGAGGATGAATACTGCTGCTTTGGGGGTAGTAACTCAAGTCGATTTACAGAAATTCCGCTGCAATGTCAAGTTGAAGAACAAAGTACATGGCAAGGAGGTAGAGTTGTTTGAAGTGCCAATAGCTGTGCAAAAATTTGGTTCTGGAAGCGTGATTGTGGCCCCATCGGAAGGGGATGTTGTCGTAATAATATTCTCTAAACACGAGTTGGAAGAGCAACTGAAGAACAATGAAATCGTGCAAGTAAACGAGATCCTTCGTTTCGGCATCAACAACGCCATAGTGATAGCGGGCATCCACACGTTGGTGGATCCAATTCCACAAATAAACCAAGATGAAATACTTATCCAGCACAAATCGGGCAATTACATCAAATTCCAGCAAGATGGAAGAGTAGTCATCAAGGGAGATGTCTACATCGATGGCGACCTCGATTTCAAAACCATAAGGGGAACTAACGCTGACGATGGTACTTGGCACAACCCACCCTAACTCGATTTTTAAAGTCTATTGGCTCCATAGCTCTCGATGACATGGGATTTCAAGTTCTCTCAAGGGGATCTTGTTATTAACGAATTGAAAAGACTCGAGAGGGTAACAGAATTCGAAAAGATAAAGCAGCATGTGTGGTTTCTCCTTAAAACTGTCAAAGGTACAGATTTGTTCAATCCAGAGTTTGGAGTTGATTGGTTGAAGATAAAGCGCTCGGGGCTGAACAAGGCTTTGATAGAACACGAAATCAAAAAAGCCCTCGCAAGTTACGACAAAATAAAGTCCGTGGATAGTGTGGAAATTTCTGACCCCGATTCTAATGGAAAATTGAGTATAAAGCTCACTCTGACAGTTGATGAGGGGAAAGTTGAGACCGAGGTGGTCGTATGAACTATGGAGTCACGGATTACGGATTTGTTGTCAAACCATTCAATGCGATATTGGATGGGCTGAAGCAAAGGGCTAAACTTTACCTCGGAGAAATAGACTTAAGCGAGGATTCCGAATTTCTGGCATTCCTAAAGACCATAGCTTACGACATAGATATGCTCTGGCAGCTGTTGGAGGATGCTTATTACGCTGGCTACATAGAGTTTGCCACAGGACAGAATTTGGATCGCTTAGTTGCAATTCTCGGAATTAGAAGGAAGCAAGCCACCAAAGCAACTGGAATTGTAACTTTCAGTCGCTCAACACCAGCTACGAGCAACATCGTGATTCCAATAGGCACAAAGGTTGCTACAGCCGATGGGTCGGTGATTTTCCAGACAATAGAGGAGGTCATATTGCAGCAAGGTCAGACAAGTGTAGATGCAGCTATAGAGGCTGTTGAACCAGGATCTCACGGAAATGTCGCCGAGAACACTATAACCAAATTACTCGATCCGATAAGTGGAATCGAAAGCGTAAACAATGCATCTCCAACAAGCGGAGGCAGCGATGCAGAGTCTGACGAGGAGTTGCGTTATCGGGCTATAACATATGCACCATCCGCAAAAGCAACAGTTTATTCCATAAAGGCCGCATTATTGCAAGTAGAAGGTGTCACAGATGTTAATGTTGAGGAGGACTTTGCAGAGTGCAAGGTAACAGTAACAATCGCTGGAGGTAATGATGCTGACATAACCAATACGATTGAGGATGTCAGGCCAGCGGGAATACAAGTAATATGGCAACGTCCCTCGATAAAAACTATCACAGTAACTGTTTCTGTCACAAAAATTGCTTCCTACGATGCAGCGACAGTTCAAGCAAATGTTCAAGCTGCTATCGACAACTACATCAATTCATTGCCCATTGGCGAGGATGTCGTGTATTCAGATCTGGCTAAGGCAATTCTTGCGGCTGAGGGTGTTGATGACATCAACAGCCTCGAGGCAACAGATGGAGTAACCACAATAAACGCATTTGGGCAAGCTTTGACAATAGAAGCCAACGAGAAAGCTCAAGCTGGAGCCCATGAAATCACGGTGACATGAGATGAAGAAGTTGCTTATCTTGCTCGGATTGCTTTGGATGTACACTTTAGCGCTTCTTCTTGTTTGTACGTTCCTTACAGCTTACATTTCTCCAGCAAAAAAGACCATCATATATGTCGATATTTTCGGAGAGGCGAATTACGAGTATTACATGTTTATGGTTATCGTTTCGGTAATGACTATCTCTCTTTATTATTTGCTTGAAAAATTGGAGGGGGAAAATGGCAAGCGCTAAGGAGATGCTGTCGAGAATCTCGAGCGCTTATAGGAAAGATGAAGATAGCAACAATTACAAAATTCTTTCCACGATTGCGGAAGAGCTGAGCGAGATAGAGCAAGTTATCGAGGAAATAAAGGTGGCCCGCTTCGTAGAGGTTGCAAGGGGTAGATCTCTTGATTACATAGCCAAACTCTTCAATCTCACGAGAAAATCTGGAGAGAGCGATGACGAGCTTCGCGGAAGGTTGCAAGTTGAGTTGCAAAAGTACTTGAGTTGTGGGACACTCAAAGATATTTTGGATGTAGTAGTATACTTTACGGGCCTCGACAGCAAAGACATCAAGGTCGTCGAAGCTCCAAAAGCCATACTCGGATTTGGTGAAGGATCGTTCGGGAACAATGTATTCGCTTCCCCCAAAGGTACATTTCGGATAGAGCTTTTAGAGGCGCCAATCCTTCAATTGAATTTGAAAGCTCTTTACAACGCCATAGATGTCGTAAAGGCAGCTGGCGTGTATTTCCAAAGAGATGGGACTCGCTTGTGGTATAAGATTCTCGCTCTCGCCAAGGGAGATTCTACAGTAGTGGTGCTTATATCCACGCCACTTGGCTTTGGTTACGATGGGTTCGGGGGTGGCCCATATGGGGGATTCTTGCTTGTGGTCAAAGCTGATGCGGAAACGAGCAACATCGATTTGTCGATTCTGGTAAGTTCCGCAACGAAAGCCAGAACTAAAAGTGGGCTTGGCTTCGGTCATGGCAGATTCGGAGAGCTTGGATTTTCAGAAAGGTTGGATGTTGCAATTGTAGCCTTAGCATTAACCTTGCTAAATGCAACTTTAGCCCTATGCGAGAATGCCGAAACGAAGTATCAAGTCGCCCCTTTAGGCTTCGGACAAAGCGGATTTGGACTGGTATCATTTGGAGATAAATTGCTTGTGATCGTAAAGGGTGATGTCGATCTGATAGACCTCATGATTTTGCAGACCTCCAACACAAATGCTGAAATTAGTAGTGGGCTTGGATTTGGGTATGGCGCCTTTGGTGAGTTGGGGTTCTCAGACAGATACGATGCAGCAACCATTAAGTGGTTGCTCGAAACACTTTCAGCAATTCTCGCAATTGTAGCACCACAAGCAATTGCAATTAGTATCCACACGTACTTCTCTTTTGGCGAAGGAGGATTTGGATATTGGCAATATGGAGGAGGAACTGTATCTTCAGCATCGGAATTGGATTACGTGGAAAAGAAGCGCATAACCTATTCCAGCGCTACGAACTTCACGAAGATGAAGTTCAATCTACGCCAGAATTCTGCTTCAACTGGTTGGATAAAGATTGAATATCAAATAGTTGCTCCCGATGGAACAGTAAAAGTTCCGTGGACAACATTGTGTGAGGTATATGGTGAAGGATCTGGATCATTTAATGTTAGTAGCGCATCTTGGTCAAGCGATCCAAACTTCGACAATGTTTATGAGCTAATGTTGGATTTATCTCTTGTTTATGGCGATACGATAGAGTTCAAGTTGCTTATGAAGAACTCGGATACCGAAGCTTGCTATAATGATATATTCGATGTTTGGGGCTATCAAGCTCTTTGATTTTTAAAGTCTAATTTTGAAGCCAAGCTATGGAGATCCGAGTTGATGTCAGATCTGAGATAAAACTCTTCAGGAGGGAGTCAGATGCCAGGAAAGATAATAACTGACGCGGGACTTAACGAACTGGCAAAACTCCTTTGCGGACAGGGGACACCGATGGCTTACATAGCATTAGGAACAGGTACCACAGATCCAACAACATCTGATACAGCTCTCGAGGCTGAAGTCATAAGGAAGCAAGCTACAGCGACTGTAAATGGTAGCGAGGTCGAGTTCGAGATAACGATCAATCCAGGGGATATCGTTGACAAGAACATTACCGAGATAGGGTTGTTCAACGCTCCTTCGGGAGGTGTTATGTACTACAGAGAAGTTAGAAACCCCCTATACTTCGATGCCACTGTTGGAGCTGTCATCAAAATAAAATGTTCGTTCTCGAGGGGTTGATGAACTATGAGGCAAAAGTTTTTGGTTAATACGGTTGATGGAGAGAAGGAGATCGTGGCTGACAGATACATCATCGAAGGCGATGAGTACGTGTTTTTGAATGGCAACGAAGTCGTGGATCGCATTAAAATCACCGATGTTGTTGGGACTGTTAATGAAGAAGGCGAGATGGAATCGGGTATAAGGACTGTTTTCTCGAGGAGCGTGATGTGATATGCCCACGTACACACCAAAATGGAATTTGGAAAAACCCGATAGGGGACAACTCGATTGGGATCTGCCGATTAATGCGAACTTTGACAAACTTGACAAGGCTGTGTATCAAGCGTTAAACGCTCACACTGGAGACAACGATTACGATGAAGAACTACCATTGCCAGATTTGCCAAACAGAGTGCTTTGGCTCTACGATTCAACTAACAACATGTGGGTTGAAATTCACCAAGTGTACATCCCGTACTTCATCAGCGAGGGATTCAGCCAGCCAGCCCTTAATGGATTGCTATTGGGGGGCTTTTGGATCGATAAGTATCAGTGCTGTCACCCCAAGGCTACGAGGTTCAGCAGAGGAACAGACACACCGAACTCTCCTGGCACAGTGGCAGCAGCTTCTAAACCACATGTTGTTCCATGGACCAACATAAACTGGTGGAACGCTAAAACAGCTGTCGAGAACAGGAACCTAATAACTGGAGAGAAAGCCACAGGATATGTTCTAACGTACAAGACTCAAGAAATGAGTGTGACTGGAGAAGCAGTTGGAACTGGCGATGGCTCTACAACCGAATTCTTGCTCGACTTCTATCCTGTGAAATCTGGATCGCTGACAGTCTACGTTGATGGTGTTGCGAAAACAGAGGGAACGGATTACACGGTAGACTACAACACTGGAAAGATAACTTTCACGACAGCACCAGCAGCTGGAGCTTCAATCACGGCAGATTACATCTACTACAAGGGCAGCAAATCTGAATTCTATGTCCAAACGATTGAACATCTCGTTGGCAGGATTGTTAGAATCGTGCAGAATGGAGTTACTTATCACCGCAGGGTGATCAAGCAAGGGATCGACACATCATCAGATTCTCTTGGTGCGAGGTACATAAAGGTGTTCCCGCCACTCCCATCGGAGATTAGGGGAAGTGGAGAGAACACTGTAAGGACCGAATCACAGAGCTATGAAATCGTTGGACATCATCTCGTAACAGCATACGAGTGGTTCAGTGTTGCAGCTTGGGCTGTCAAATACCGCTACAGGTTTGGCTTTGGCTTCCCCAAGGGCAACAACAATTGGGGCAAGGATTACAGGGATCCAAGGGAACAGAGGTATGAAGGTATTCCAGATCCTGTCAGACCTGGCTACAATGGCAACGACATCGCAAGAGTTCTTACGGGCAGCGGTCCACTGAGTTGGAGCCTGAATGGTAGAAGGAGCGGTGTCTGGGACCTCAATGGCAATGTTTGGGAGTGGGTTGACTTACTAATAGGCAGCGAAACAGACTTCGTAATCTCGCAAGGCTATCCAGGAGAAGGTCACTTACTTCCAACAACTGGTACAACATCAGGAGCCTCGATGTGGGTTGCAGAGCTTGAAGATTCTTCACAAGAGCTTGCGGAACTCGGTATTCCTAAAACATTGAGTTCCACGCCAAATCCAGAACTCGATGACATGCGCTATTGGCTTGACGAGACTCGTACTGGAGAACGTGCTGCTCTCCGGGGCGGGGCTTGGGGCTATGGCTCGCGCGCGGGTGTCTTCTCGCTGCACCTCGGCAGCGCCCCCTCGGCTACGTGGCACACCGTCGGCTTCCGCGGCGCCTTCTGAAAAATCTGGGAAACTGGAGGTCTGGTAAAAAGCTGGCTCTGGAGGTCTGGGAATCTGGCGAGCGAAAAACACGAGAGACTCAAAATCTACAAGAAAGCCTACGACCTCACTCTCTATCTTTTACCTCTTTCAGAGAAGTTTCCAAAACCTCAACAACATAATGGGCTCGCGAGCGAGTTGCGTAAAACATTGCTCGATATGCTGATGAAAATTGTTGAAGCGAACAACAGCAAGAGTGTTATTGCTCATGAAGAGATCGATGCATCGATTGAGAAGCTCAAGATCATCCTAAGACTTTCCAAGGACCTCAAGTACATCAGCATCAAGCAATATGAGCATGCATCAAAGATGCTGATCGAGATCGGAAAGATGAATGGTGGTTGGCTAAAAGCGAACACATCATGAGTCATGGTCATCCGTGGCGGGATGACGCGGGCCGGGCTCGGACACCCCGTGCTGCTATCCGGGGCGGGAATTGGGACAATGGCTCGAACGCGGGTGTCTTCTCGCTGAACCTCAACAACGCCCCCTCGGATACGTGGAACAACATCGGCTTCCGCGGCGCAATATCGTCGTGGATATAGGTGAGGTGACTACGGTTGCCTCACTGTCCAACGACGATACAGAGCCCGGTACCCGCCGCTGCTCAGCAATGGGCAGCGAAAAACAAAAAAGGTGGGGTGGAGTTAGTAGGTTCCCGAAAGCTCTGCCCCACCAAGCCACCCTCTTATGAGGGTCTTGCTTGAAAACTTATGATAATCTCTTTGAGATCGTTTGCTCTTTTGAACATCTCCTCCGATCCTTTTATCTTTGTCGCAAGGGTAAAACCTACCGCATTTATGCTTTGGAATTCGAGGCAAACCTCGAGGAAAATTTGTTCGAATTGCAAGAAGAACTTCGCACGGGAATGTGGGAGCCACAAGGCTACACGACTTTCTATGTTTACGATCCGAAAAAGCGCTTGATCAACGCTCCTACTTTTCGAGACCGCATCGTTCACAGAGCTGTTCATGATGTTATTGAACCAATTTGGGAGCGAATTTTCATTTATGATTCTTATGCATGCAGAAAGGGTAAGGGAACTCACAAAGGTGTGGATAGGTTGACAAAGTTTCTGAGGTCGTATCCACCAAAACAGAAAGTTTATTGCTTTAAAGCAGACATAGAGAGTTATTTTGCAAGTGTTGATCACGAAATTCTGTTCAAAATCATCAAAAGAAAGATCGTGGATAAAGAATTACTCTCTGTTATTTGGAAGATTATCGACAGCTACCACGAAGAAGGAAAACTTGGTGTCGGCATCCCACTCGGCAATCTGACATCTCAACTATTTGCCAACATTGTTCTCAATGAACTCGATTACTTCATCAAACACGAGTTGAGGGTTAAACATTACATCCGCTACATGGATGATTTCGTGATGCTTCATCCAGATAAAAAGCAACTTTGGGCTTGGAGAGATGAAATAGCAAAATTCTTGAAGAAGCTCAAGTTACAATTGCATCCAAAGAAGCAGATCGTTTTTCCAGCCAGCAAGGGCATCGACTTTTTGGGTTATATTGTTTTTAGAGATCATCGGAGGGTTAGAAGAAGGAATGTTCACCGCTTTTATCAGCGCCTCAAGAAGATAGCAAATGGGACCTTCGACAAAGATCCAGAACAATCGATAATGTCTTGGATGGGCTACACTATCCATGCGGATGCGTACGGACTCAACAAAAGCATAGCAAAGAAGTATCCAATTCTCGAAATCGGGTTGAAGAAGTTTTATCCAGATACCAAATAAAGAAATCGAAACTTATTTATACTACCCTATAAGTAAGTTATAACATCGGGATGTCTGTGAAGGTGGAAGTGCCAAGACTTAAGTGCCAACGTTGCGGACATGAGTGGGTTCCAAGGAAGCCCGAAGTAAAGAAATGCCCGAAATGCAAATCCCCATACTGGAATGATCCATCGAGAATGAAGAAAAAGCGAACTCCGAAGCACTTGCGCGAAAGAAGGAGTTGAGTGGTGTTAAGGGTGTTGGGTGCTACAGCCTCAAGGGTCCGGATGCGGGTCGGGATGCATTTGGCGGCTCTTTTTAGGAGAGAAGTGGGAGCCATGGATGAAAAGTTGCGTGAAGGTATGTTCAGAAATCTGAAACTAATGTCCTCCACAGGAACAGCCGTCATGAGTTTTCTGGTTGCAATGGTGGTTCTGCGCTACTCTAAGGTTGATTTAACTCTTTCTATACTGCTTTCCGCTCTTTTCTCGGTTCTGATAACGATTGCAAGAGTTCTCTCGGAAAGGCATTGATCCAATTTGTCATAATAGATAATAGAAAACTTTATATGCTTTCGCCCCAACAATAATAGTCGCAGGGTAAACCGGGCTGAGGAGATGCTGATGGGTTGAACTTGGGATTTTGAGGGTAAAACCTCAGGTCCTGATGTAAATCCGTTGGAAGGCTCCGAGGGGAAACCTGAAGAGCTTTTAAAGTCTCCGAAGCCGGGCCCAGATGCGACTCCTATTCTACAACCTCCACCAAAACTTCATCTCCATCTTTAACGTTCTTCAAAACTTTCAGGTCGCTGGTTATTTTACCTATTACGTTTACAGCGCTTGCAGGTCTGATTCTCTCATCACTGATTGGTGTTTTTCCGAAGAAAAGGCAGATGGCCTTGCCGGGAATCCAGTAAGCTACATCACCAAGCTCCACGACATCCTTTGAGTTCTCATCCTTGTTCACAACAACATCGGTAGTGAAGTAGATTTCGTCCCCCCATCTATTTGCTGTGCTTTTTATTGGGAGTGCAGCTAAAATCGCTCTAACAGTTTCTGGAGCCCAATCCTCAAAAAGCTCAACTTCACATTTCACGTTACCTGCTGTAATTTTTAGCTTCATCCCACCACCTCTCTAACCCACTTTGCAACTTTCTCGACTCTCTCAATTGCTGTGCCAAGGTAGTTTTCAGGTTTCAGAATCTCCCTGAGTTCTTCCTCGCTGAAATACTTCATGACCTTCTCGTCTTTCAGAAGTTCCTCTAAAAGCGTTGTGTTACCTTCGTAAGCTCTCATCGCTGCCTGCCTGAGAATTTCATGTGCCTCCTGCCTTCCAACTCCTTTCTTGGTCATCTCGATCATAACAGCTTCACTCAAATTCAACCCTCTCTGTATTTCCAGATTCCTCCTGATGTTCTCAATGTTGAGGGCCATACCGGAAACAACCTTGATCATCTTCGTGAGGATGTGGTCTGTAAGAACAGTCGCCTCCACAAGTGTTATCCTCTCGGCAGAGGAGTTTGTCAAATCTCTCTCCTCCCACAAAATCGCGGACTGGTGCTGTGGCTCAACAAAGCCCCTTACCACCCTCGCAATCCCGCAAATGTTCTCGCAGTCTATCGGATTTCTCTTGTGGGGCATTGTGGAACTTCCAACCTGTTTAGCCTCAAATTTCTCCATTACCTCTCCAACCTCAGCCCTCTGCAGCAGCCTGAAGTTGAGGGCTATTTTTTCGAGAGTAGTGGCGACATTTGCCAGAAACTCTATGTATTCGCAGTAGATGTCCCTTGGTATAATCTGGCTTGAGATGATGGCTGGCTTGAGGTTTAGCAACCTCATAACTTCTTCCTCAATCTCAAAACCATCCTTTCCGAAGGCAGCCTGTGTTCCCACCGCCCCACTCATCTGTCCTACGAGAAGTCTCTCTTTAAGCTGCTGAAGCCTGATGTAGTGCCTTGCAATTTCTGACGCCCAGATGGCAAACCTGAATCCGTAGGTGACAGGTAGAGCAGCCTGACCGTGGGTTCTTCCGAGGCAGACAACCTCCTTGTATTCTAAAGCCTTATCAGCAAGAAGACTCGCCAGTTTCCTAAGCTTAACCTCCAAAATCTTCACGCTATCTCTTAACTGCAAAGCCGTGGCAGTATCAATGATATCGTTAGATGTGGCACCAAAATGAATCCATTTGCAGTTGGTCGCCTCTGTTATCGCTTTAACAAGAGCCATTATGTCGTGTTTGATTTCAGCCTCAATTTGCCTGACCCTTTCAGGAGTGACACTGAAAGCCTTTTTTTTAGCCTCTCTTACCTCTTCTTCACTTAAATATCCTTTTTTGGCCAAAGCACGGAGAAGAGCCATCTCGACCCTCACCATTCTCTTTATCTTGCTGTCCTCACTCCATATCCTCTTCATCTCCGGGGTGCCGTACCGGTAGTCAATGGGGTGGACTATCATGAAGCAGAGTTGGACTGAAGAGATAAAAGGTTAAGCTTTCGAGACAAATATAAAAAGTAAATTAAACGTTTACGTTTTCAATAATTGTAGCTCCTCCCTGCCCACCAGCTCCACAGAGCGTGGCGCATCCGTATTTTGCCTCTTCAACATTCAGTATTCTTGCAAGAGTGCCTGTAACTCTTGGACCGCTTGCCGCAAGAGGATGACCGATGGCTATAGCCCCTCCTTTAATGTTGACTCTGTCAGGATCAAGACCCAGCTTCTTGATGGCAAAGAGCGGCACTACGGAGAAAGCCTCATTAATCTCCCAGTAGTCAATGTCTTTAACCTCCAAACCAGCGTGCTTCAAAGCTTTAAGGCTTGCAGGAACGGGGCTTGCACCCATTATACTGGGATCAATTGCCGCCCATCCAATGGAGACTATTTTTGCCATTGGTTCAAGCCCGTATTCTTTCATTTTCTTTTTGCTCATCAGCATGATTGCTGTAGCTCCGGCATTGAGCGGTGAGGAGTTGCCAGCAGTGATAACCCCACCTGGCTTGAAAGCTGGTGGCAGATTCTCGACCTTCTCAAGGGTTGTATCAGGTCTGATGGACTGGTCGGTATCAATTACCTTCATGCTGCCATCAGCCTGCTCAACCTCAATGGGCAGAATCTCTCCCTCCCTCTTCGTTGGATATCCATCGCCATTTCTGAACCACCCCTCTTTCAGAGCCTTTGTAGCAAGCTGGTGACTCCTAACTCCCCACTCGTCAAGGTCCCTTTTGGTCCATCCAATTTCATCTTTATAAACCTCAAAAAGCTTCTCTGCTGTTAGACCCATGCTCATTGCAGTCATAAGGTCGTATTTTTGTATCAGGTCCCCCCTCTTCATCATGGTCGGGGAGATTCCAAGGTGTGGGTTTAAATCCATCTGCATCGGTAGATGAGTCATGTGCTCGATACCGCACGCAATAGTGATTTCAGAGTAACCGAGCATGATTTCCATCGCACACTGATGCATTGCTGAAGTCCCGGAGTTGCAGACTCTCTCCGTCCCCTGAGCAGGGACTTCAACCGGAAGCTCAGCCAGCAGCGGAATTATCTTTCCACCATAGAGCCAGTTCTCCTTCATCTGCATTGTGCAGCCCGTAATAACATCTCCGATCTCCTTTGGGTCTATCCCGGTTCTGTTTACCATTTCCTTTATAAGCATCGCTGCAACTGCGGGCATGTCAATCTTGTTGAAAACATCTCTTTCAGGCTGCTTTGGCCTGCTCCTTGAGAATGCAGACCTCAAAAAATCTACGATATATACTTCCTCCACCATTGCTATCACCACCCTTTTAATGTTCAATTTTAAACATTTTCCATAAAAAATTAGGGAGTGAGATATTCACATCAGAGGATGCTTCCTCACACTGCTAAGCCTCGAAGGAATCTTGCC
>ENA-OSAE01000073-OSAE01000073.1-marine-sediment-metagenome-genome-assembly--contig:-NODE-73-length-73759-cov-50.064162_pt1 | contig 73759 bp, 73 predicted proteins | sample MGYA00237870_ERZ529317 | MGnify/ENA primary metagenome ERZ529317 (study PRJEB26369, sample SAMN03142812) | marine sediment metagenome | biome: marine; feature: borehole; material: sediment... | reverse complement strand
GAAAATCCACGCGCTTGAAGTCCTCGTCGAAGGTAGCTATCTTTCTGATTCCGTAATGCCTGCATGTGGCAGCGATTAAGGCATCGTTTGGGAGGAGGCCGTACCTGAAAGCTAAGTCCACCGAAGACTCGGTTATGTCCTTGGTGATGCCTGCCATTTCGATAATATCGGAGTCCAGAGCAGTCAGGATAAAATCTTTCAGGTAAATCCTAACGGGTTCGTACTCGCTACTGTACTTGGCGAACTTGTCAGCTACCGAATACCTACCGGTTTTCCCAAAAATCCTCTCTGTTTCGATATAAAGGAGCTTGAAGAATAACTCTTCTATAACGTTCGGCGAAATGACAGCTTTGTTCTCGTTTATGGCGAAATCCAGGAATTTTAGGGCTATTTCGTGTCCGTAATAGTGCCTTATGAAAACGGATGTGTCAATAAATATTTTCATTCTCAAACCTCTTTTCAAGCTCTCTAATTTTTTCCTCCGGCATTTTCGCCATAACAAACCTTTTGAGATCTATTCTCCGGAGCAAAATCCTCACTCTCTCCCCCTCCCTCAAATCTACTTTTTCAAGGGGTTTGAAGACTCCGTTTTCATACACGGCCTCGATGATTTTGGGCATGTAATTAACTAAACTCAAGCAAAGAAAAGGGTTTCGACGGAGGTTTGATTACACTCTCACGATCTCAAGAAAATCCACGCGCTTGAAGTCCTCGTCGAAGGTAGCTATCTTTCTGATTCCGTAGTGCTTGCATGTTGCCGCTATTAAGGCGTCGTTTGGGTTCTTTTTGATGAAATTTCTGAGGCTGTAAGCGTTCTTAATGTTTAATCTTTTCTCAGCTACGAGTCTCAAACCCGTATAGAGTGATTCCTCGTAAACCGCAACGCTTGCAACGGGATTGAACGTTGCTTCCATGTAGAACTTTCTTGCTTCCTCCGTTTTCTCCGTTCTGATTATCAGAGAGAGTATGAAAGACGTGTCTAAGAAGATGTCCACAGCTCATCCCTCAACATCTCTATTTTTTCAGTTGAGATTCGTTCACCTAGGTCTATCGGTTCGAATCTTAGCATTCTCCTCTCTATTTTAAGCCTAACCCTCTCCCCCTCCTTCAAATCCACTCTTTCAAGGGGCTTGAACACCCCGTTCTCATACACAGCCTCTATGATCTTTGGCATATCTTGATTTGGTCGAGGAAGAAGAAAAGGGTTTCGCCGATGTTTGTGCTCGGGCACAGTTAATGCTTCAGATAGATCAGAAACTCCACAAACCTGTCCAGCAAGGGAAGGCAGAAGTGGATGTCGTAGGGGCTGAAGTAGCCGAGGGTTCTGTCGGAGATTAGAAGAATGATGGGCAGAAAAGCGAGAGGAAGGATGTCTGCTTTTGTTTGCTCGCTTAGTCTGTCAAAAAACGTGAGAGAGATCAATATAGCTGTAGACAGGCATAAATACACATATTTTAAAAACGAAGAAATATCTACAAAGAGAGAGGTTAGGGTTACTGTTGTTAGAACATAGAGTGGTAGGATGATGATGCATATATACATAATTTACCCCGGAAAATATGTTTGCCGATTATTTCAACAGGCAATGGTAACCCGAAGACTATTAAGCTGAAAAAATATGGATGGTAGCTCATCATCAAACCAAATAGCGTCATTACAGTATCTCCCGGACAAGAGAGTGAATACAATAACGGAGATAGACGCTGTCCCATTGAGTGGTTTGGCAAAGACTGTAAGACCAGCAAATATTGAAGCATATGGGGAAATTTAAACAATTTTGGTTCAAATGTTTGTGCAAGTGATATATGGACAGCAAGATGGGAGAAATGGATGGGGCATGACTTTTAGTCGTTATGTTCGTAAGCCACTGGCGTGACGAAGATAAACAAAATTACAAATCACACTATCAATCTTTTGCTTTAAAATTAATGATTTTACATTTATAAGAGAACAAATAAACACTCAATCCTCGAACGGAAAAATTATGCAGAGGTCAGACTTCAAGGAGAAATGCAGAAAAGCCGTAGAAAAGTATAAATTTTTTAAAAAATTAGAAATTAGAGTTTATATTATATATAGGTATCAAGTATAACTTGCTCTGTTCCATCAGTGAATGTAGCTTTAACAACTACATGGTCGTTATTCTTGCCCGGTGTTCCTGCTCCACTGCATGTATAGGTATCTCCTACACTCGGACTGCTATCTGGAACACCTGTACACCCTGTAGGCGTTGTAATATCTATCTGACTCACAAGATCTGCATCAGGACCACCTTGGAAAGTTACTACTATGTCACATTGAGTGGAACTACAGTTCACTTCAGATGCAGTGGCCGCAACTGTGTATGTTTTCTTCACACTGCTCCCCATACCGAACACAAAGCTCGCAATCACTGCCGCCAATATGACGGTTATTGCCACCATCAGTATAACGCCGATCACTGGCGACACACCCTTCTCATCCATTCTCCTCATCTCACCACCTCCCTACACATGGTGGCCAGCTGTGAACCAGCTGTGAGCCAGCCACCATTAACATTATTATTATTACAACAACAATTATATAAAGTTTTCGCCTCAGGAATTTATGAGGTGAAAATTTTTTACTGCCCCTTGTAGTTGTTTCTTTTGTAATAAAAAATATATCCTCTTCAATGTTACACCCCGCATCTTTAGTTTTAATGCAATCTTCAAGAAAAATCCTTTTCGATTTCTTCAGACAACTCTTTCCTGAACACGGCTCTACATTTCTCAAGTTTTTGATAGCAGACACGTAGCAATCGGCGAATGTAAAGTGTATTGTGGCCTCATTTTCGCCACCTCCAAGTAGGGGATTATAAAGTTCGACGCTGAGATTATGATAGGGATTAGAATCGGAATAAGAAATGCGCCGACCGGGATTTGAACCCGGGGCGGGGGCGTGGCAGGCCCCAGTGTTTCCAGGCTACACCATCGGCGCTTGCTTTATTTTCTCAGAGTGTGTTTAATAAGGCTTTCGTTTGCTTGATTAACTCATGTTCAGTTTTGTAACAGTCGGCAGAATCTACATAGACAAAGACTGTCTGGAAGGCTATACCTCAAGAAGAGGATTACGGAGGTCGGAATCGAAGTTTAGTCTGAGGAGAACAAGATTGTTGTTACCAAACTCTGAGCTCCGGCAAGAGTTATTTACTTCATTGATCAAATTACAACCATGAAGTTCAAGGTCATCCTTGAAGAGGCTGAGGAGGGCAGATACGTCGTTTACGTTCCAGCCTTACCGGGCTGCGTTTCTCAGGGCGAGACCAAAGAGGAAGCCATCGAGAACATCAAAGAAGCCATTGAGGTCTATCTCGATATTGATGATGCTCAAATCGAGACCGAAATCAAAGGCAAAAAGGCTGAAGTTGTTGAGGTTATTCTTTGAGGTGCTCTTATTGAAACTACCAATATGTCTCTGGGAGAAGAGGCGATTTTAAAGCACTATATAAGCACTGTATAAAGCAGGCTTAAGAGTGGTCAGACAGAAAGGCAGCCATGTTCGAATGGGGAAGAAGACCGACGAGGGAACTATCAAAGTCACTGTCCCCTGCATCCATCTCTCAAAAAGGGAACTCCCAGAATAATACTGAAGCAAGCCGGATTGAGTGTTGAAGAATTCTTAGAACTGCTCTGAAACTTCGCTCATCTCACCAGCCTCCTGTAACAGTCAGGACAGAGAGGCTTGATTACGACCACAAGGTTTATATAGAAATTCCAATCCACCAATATTTGCAATAGAGGGGGTGATGGGGTATGGCTACGTTACAGGGGACACCGGTTTTGATACTTAAAGAGGGGACACAGAGAACAGTTGGTAGGGATGCACAGAGGATGAACATTACGGCAGCGAGGGTAATTGCTGAAGCAGTGAGGAGCACCCTTGGACCGAAGGGAATGGACAAGATGCTTGTTGACAGCCTCGGTGATGTTGTTATAACCAACGATGGTGTTACAATTCTCAAGGAGATAGATGTCGAGCACCCGGCTGCAAAGATGATCATCGAGGTTGCAAAGACACAAGACAATGAGGTTGGCGATGGTACAACCACCGCCGTGGTTCTTGCTGGAGAATTGCTGAAGAGGGCTGAAGAGCTGCTGGATCAGGAAATCCACCCAGCAATAATTGCAAACGGATACAGACTTGCTGCCGAGAAGGCAATTGAGGTTCTGAACGAAATTGCGATACCGATCAGCAAGGATGATGACGAGGTTTTGAAGAAGATTGCATCAACTGCCATGACCGGAAAAGGTGCTGAGGTAGCCATTGACAAGCTTGCAGAAATTGCTGTAAAAGCGGTGAAGATGATTGCAGAAGAGGAGAACGGAAGCATTGAGGTTAACACAGACTACATAAAAATTGAGAAAAGGCAGGGTGGAAGTGTTGAGGACACCGAACTCGTTGACGGGATAGTGCTTGACAAGGAAGTTGTTCATCCGGGAATGCCCAAGAAGATTGAGAATGCAAAGATTCTACTGCTTGATTCAGCACTTGAAGTAAAAGAGACTGAAATTGATGCAAAGATCAGAATTACTGACCCGGAGAAGCTTCAGAAGTTTATCGAGCAGGAAGAGGCTATGCTTAAGGAAATGGTTGACAAGATTTCGAATGCAGGTGCAAATGTACTGTTCTGCCAGAAGGGCATTGATGATCTCGCTCAGTATTACCTCGCAAAGGCGGGAATTCTTGCTGTCAGGAGGGTGAAGAAGAGCGACATGGAGAAGCTGGCGAAGGCTACGGGAGCAAAGATACTCACTGATCTGAGAGATATTAACAGCGACGATCTCGGAGAGTCAGCAGTGGTTGAAGAGAGGAAAGTCGGCGATGAAAAGATGGTTTTTGTCACTGGATGTAAGAACCCGAAGGCGGTCACAATACTGGTAAGAGGTGGAACTGAGCACGTTGTGGAAGAGGTTGCAAGGGGCATTGAGGATGCGGTGAGAGTCGTTGCCTGTGCTGTTGAGGATGGAAAAGTAGTTGTTGGAGCTGGTGCTCCGGAGATAGAAGTGAGTCTGAAGCTCAGAGAATGGGCACCATCTCTCGGAGGAAGAGAGCAGCTTGCAGTTGAGGCATTCGCAACAGCACTTGAGATAATCCCAAGAACCTTGGCAGAGAATGCAGGGATTGATCCGATTGACGTCCTCGTCGAGCTTAAAGCAGCGCACGAAAACGGACAGGTTTATGCTGGTGTTGATGTCGAGACGGGGAAGGTCGTTGACATGAAAGAGAAAGGTGTCTTTGAGCCGCTCAGAGTTAAGACACAGGCAATTGGCTCAGCTACTGAAGTAGCGGTGATGATTCTGAGAATTGACGATGTCATTGCTGCCAAGGGGCTTGAGAAAGAGAAGGAGAAGGGTAAAGGCGGAGAAATGCCCGAAATGCCTGAATTCTAATTTTTAATTAATATTTTATTTTAGGTTAGTTGATTAGGTTGATTACCCAAAAGGCATACCGGATGAAATAAAGCAGAGGTTACACCACTCGTGGAACGGGAGTTGACGTCTTCATTGTTAAAAAGCTAATCGAAATCCTTCAATGCAGTCCGTGTTTATGACAAATGAGCTAAGGGTAGGGTGTTTGAGGTGAGGTTAAGAACAGCTTGCTAAGTAAAAAATGTTATTTACCCACTCGCTTTTCCCCCTCCATGAAACTTGTAACCTGTGGCCTCCCTTACGCTAACGGTAAGGCCCACATAGGACATCTCAGGACTTACGTTCCGGCTGATGTTTATGTGAGATACCTGCGAATGCTCGGAGAAGATGTGGTTTTTGTCTGCGGAAGCGATTGTCATGGCACTCCGATTGTTGTAAATGCAGAGCAGCAGGGGTTGACACCGAAGCAATTGGTTGACATCTACCATGAGCACTTTAAGAAAATTTTCGCAGAGCTTGACATCGAATTTGACTACTACGGTAGGACTGATGCGAAGTACCACCACCAGAGGACAACAGAAATTGTGAAGAGGTTGATTGAGAAGGGCTATGTTTATCCAAAGGATATACAGCTCGCATACTGCCCGAAATGCGAAAGGTTTCTGCCTGACAGGTATGTTGAGGGTATCTGCCCTTACTGTGGTGCGACTGCGAGGGGGGATGAGTGTGATCAGGGTTGCGGAAGGCATTTGGAGCCGGGAGAGATAAAGGAGCCAAGGTGCAAGATTTGCGGCTCGAAGGCTGAGTTCAGGAGCCAGAAGCACTACTTCTTCAAACTTACTGAATTCAAGGACTTTCTTGAGGACTATTTGTCCAAGCTGAGGGGTACTGAGAATGCGTTGAACTATGCCAGGAACTGGGTGAAAAATTTGAGGGACTGGTGCATAACCCGAAACCTTGAGTGGGGAGTGATGTTCCCGGGAGAAGAGGAACTTGTTGTTTATGTGTGGGTTGACGCGCCGATTGGCTACATAAGCTTCACAGAAAAAGCTTGTGAGAACAAGGGCTGTGACTGGAGGAAGATATGGATTCATGGCAATGGTGAAATCATTCACTTTATCGGACTCGACATAGTCTACCACCACTGCATCTTCTGGCCTGCGATGCTGAAGGGCGCTGAGTATGCTTTACCTTCAGCCGTGGTTGCGAGCGGGATGGTGAAGGTTGAGGGTAAGACCTTCTCAAAGTCGAGGGGTTACGTTGTCTGGGTTGAGGATGATTATCTGAAAGCTGGCCTCAGCCCCGACTACCTGAGATACTATATCGTCAACTACACGAGCCATCAAAAGGACCTCAACTTCTCGTGGGAGGTTTTCAGGGATAAGGTGAACAATGAGATTATCGCAACGCTCGGAAATTTCCTCTACAGAGTCCTGCTTTTCGCTTGGAAGAACTTCGGCGAAGTTAAAATGGATGACGTTGATGGAGAAATTCTGCAGAAAATAAGAGAGGCAAAGGAAAAGATAGAAAATGCAATTGGGGAGTGGGAGTTTAAAGTTGCGAGCGACGCCTTTATGGAGCTTGCAACATTTGGAAACGTTTACTTCCAGAATGCAAAACCATGGGAGCTGATAAAGGCGGATAAAGAGGCTGCCAGAAGAGTTGTTGCATCATGCCTTCAGCTTGCAAAAGCCCTGATAATCTTTGCCTATCCCGTAATGCCGAGAAGTATGGCGAAAATGGCTGAGGCAGTAGGGCTGGACATCAAAGCCTGTAAGCTGGAGGATGCGGCAAAGGTTGACGAGGTTATGAGTCTGAAGAAGCCGCAGGTTCCGTTTGAGAAGATTGAAGACGAGAAACTTGATGAGCTGCAGAAGATTATGGAGAAGAGGTTCAGGGGAGAAGAAGTTAGGCAGGAGATGAAAGAAGAAATAACCATAGAGGACTTCCAAAGGCTGGATATCCGCATCGGCAAAGTCACAAGTGCAGAAAAGATTAAGGGAAGCAAGAAGCTGATCAAACTCATAGTTGACATCGGAGATGAGCACAGGCAGATCGTGTCAGGAATAGCGGAGGACTACAGACCCGAGGAGCTTGAGGGTATGCTCGTTGTTGTATTGGCAAATCTCAAACCGGCGAAGTTCATGGGTGTTGAAAGCAGAGGAATGATCCTCGCGGCAGAGAAAGATGGGAAGGCGATACTGCTAATTCCGGATAAGGAAGTGGAACCGGGGACGAGAGTTTGTTAGATTTTACTTATACTCGTGTGTCCCAAGCTTGACGGGGATTCCAAAGTTCTCCTCAACTATTTTTGCCCATTCTTCTGCATTTCTGTAGGGGCAGCCGGGCTGTCTGAGCATGCATGAAGACAGATATATCTCCTCTGGCTTGACCTCAGAAAGCTTTATGGCCATGCCAATATTTGGAACCAGAGTATTTCCGGGACACTCGCACCTCACAAAGGACATAACTCTAACAGGCTCATCAAACTTGCCCTCACCGAGTGCTGCGGCTTTCAGACACCGCCATTCGCCAGGACAGCCGTAGGTGGTGTCCATATATCTCCCACATGCAACAATAAAAACGTCCTTCATGTTGAATCCTTAGTGTGTAAGCACAAAAATTTTTTGATTTTAGAACAGCATTGAGGGTATGTGAATTACCTCAACGCCGTCTTTGTATACTGTGATATCCCCGCCCGTTTCTGAAACGACTACCGCTATCGCTTTCGTCTCCTTCGTTATTGAGGCGCATGCTATGTGCCTCCCACCCAAGCCGCGTTTAATCCTCGAAAGAAGGTCTTTGGCTGAAGCTTCAATGTAACGACCGCAGGCAATTATAATACCTTTCTCATCTATGACGAAGACTCCATCAATCTGGGAGAACTCCATAACACTTTCCCAGTTCTCAGGATTTTTTATGTCCCTATCATTCTCCTTGTGTCCCTCGTATGGGTTAATGATCAGCTGGCTTGATCTGCTAAGAACTTCCTCGACATCACCGATGACGAAAGCTGTGCCGATCTTTCTACCCTCTCTACCCTTATGCGCGATGTTCAAAGCAACCGTCAAAACTGCTCTGAGGGCATCAGGATCAACCCTCTCTGTACACTCCTCTATTGCCTGCATGAATGAGCTTTTGTCAGGATCAAAAACCGTTATTCCCTTCAGAATGTCCGTCTCAATCACAACAACCGCTCTATCCATCTCGAACCCCTTTAGATACATATAGGTCGAAATGTACTCCTTAGTCCTGTACATCTGGGAAAATTTTTCAGCAATGATTTTCTCAGCACTATCCTCGAAATAGTAAATCATGCTGTCGAGGAGTGTAGCGTATTTTTTGGGTACCTGAATTATTTCGATACCTTCAACAAAATCCTCATCAAAATCTGTTTTACTAACTACCGCAATTTTTTCGACACCGATCTCCTTCGCAACTATCAATGCACTTTTAACCAGTGTCTCAAGCATTCAGATATAGCAATGTATGAAACAATTTTAAACTTAACGCATGAAAAATTCATATGCTTGAAAAAATGCTGTTCCCGACAGACCTTTCCGAAAGCAACCTGAAAATTCTGGAACAGGTTGACGATCTGAAAAAAGCGGGTGTTGAGGAGGTTGGAATTCTCTATGTGATCAATCTGTCGAAACTTAGCGACGTGAGTGGGGGAATAGATATTGACAATTACATAGAAGAGGAGAGCAAAAAGGCCGAAGAGGGTATTGGGAAAATTGAGGAACTCATGAAGAGCAAGGGCTTAAAGGTCAATGCAATAAGACCTTTCCCAGCAGGCGACCCGGTGGCGGAGATATTGAACTACTCAAAAGACTACGATTTCATTGCAATGAATTCCCGTGGAGCAAGCGCTTTCAAAAAGATTCTACTTGGGAGCGTTTCTGAAGGGGTGTTAAAAGCATCAAAGAAACCCGTTTACATTTTCAAGTTCGACAGTGAGGTTACGCATCCCACTGGTGACCTCTTCGATAAAGTCCTTGTGCCTTTTGACTTTTCAGAACATGCCAGAGTGGCTTTAGATTATGCCGTTTACGTTGCCAAAAAGGTTGGGTCTGAGGTGCACCTACTGCATGTAATCGAGCCAGAATGCGACGGAGATTTGGAGAAACTCGCAGAAAATCTTAGTCAGGAGGGGCTTAAAGTTTCAGTGCATGTTCAGTCTGGAGTGCCACACAAGGTCATTCTGCGAAAGCAGGAGGAGCTTGGAGTGACCACGATTTTCATGGGCTCAAGAGGTGTTAGTGTTGTTAGATCGCTTCTACTCGGAAGTACTTCCGACAGTGTTATAAGACGCTCTCCTGTTCCAGTCTTCGTCTGTAAGGCGCCTGAGGAGGAGTAGAATGGTGATGAAATGAAGGTAAGGGGAAAGGCGTGGAAGTTTGGAGACAATATCTCGACGGATCATATAACCCCCGGTAGATACTATCATCTGAGGAGCAATATGCCTGAACTGGCAAAACACATAATGGAGGATGCCGATCCTGAATTTCCTAACAAATTCACACCGGGTGATTTCATTGTTGCAGGGGAGAACTTCGGTATGGGGAGTAGCAGAGAGCATGCACCTCTTGCTTTGAAAATAGCAGGGGTATCGGCTGTAATAGCCAAATCCTTCGCAAGAATCTTTTACAGGAATGCAATAAACGTTGGCCTACCACTGCTGATCGCAGACACTGAGGAAATAGAGAGTGGAGACGAGCTTGAGGTTGATTTTGGTGAGGGCAGGATTGCTGACATTACGAAGGGCACTGAAATCAAAGCAAAACCACTTCCGGAGGTTATGTTGAGGATACTCAAAGAAGGTGGGCTTGTGAGCTACGTGAAAAAATATGGGGACATCAAAATCTAATTTTACTCAAACTTTGCCTCCCTTTTTTCGAGCATCGCCGTAACTCCCTCGATAAAATCCTTCGTGAGCGTGGCCATCATGGCAAGGTTGAGTTCGTAAGCCAAGTGTTCATCAATCTTGTTGGAGTGTGTGACGTTAAGGAGCTTTTTCAGGTTTGCAATCGCAACTCTCGGTCTGTTCAGGTAGATTTCAACGACCTCCCTCACCCTCTCCTCAAGCCTGTCATCCGGTACCACTTCTGTGACGATGCCGTAATCCAGCGCCTCTCTCGCCGAGAACCTCCTGCCAGTTGACATCAGCTCAAAAGCTCTCTTCATACTGCAACCCCTCGGTATCAGAAAGGAAGTGCCAGTATCAGGGCTCAACCCTATCAGGATGTAACCGCAGGAAAACACCGCACTCTCGGCAGCAATTGCATAATCTGATGCGGCAACGAGTCCAACACCAGCACCAATTGAGTATCCTTTAACCTCTGCAATGATGGGTTTTGGAATTTCCCTCATTTTCTTGATGACGTCAAAATGCAGCTTCAAACCATACTCAACTGGATTTCCTTCTCCAGCGGCAAATTTCATAAATTGTTTGAGGTCTGCCCCTGACGAGAAGCTTTTTCCCGCACCCTTCAGCACGATGACCTTAATACCATCATCTTTCCAACAGTCATCAAGCGCTGCAGAGAGGTCTCGAACAACCCCCATGTCAATGGCATTGTGAACCTCAGGTCTGCTTATGGTAATTTCAGCAACTTTGCCATCCTTTTCCAGTTTTACGAACTCCATGACACCAGACATGCCACAGGCTTATTTAATAATTGCTGTCGTTTTGTAGCTTGTGTAAGAATTCAAATTGTTATTGATTATTATAATTGTTGCATTTAATCGCATAGTAAAATATATATATATATATACAGAAAAATTGTTTAAAATTTATGAGGAGGATTGGGCTGGTGATATATCTGTTTTTAGCAATTCAAGCAGTATCGGCAGAAGAACTTAGGCCTGTTATTTTCGTACACGGTCTTGGTGGATCCGGAGGACAGTTTGAGAGTCAAGCACTCCGTTTCACCTCGAACGGTTATCCTGCAGAGTATATAAAGGTATTCGAGTATGACACAATAACATGGGGTCTTGTGATGGAGACAGACTTAGCTCTGAGCGGTCTCTCTTCTGTGCTTGGTATTAATCTCACTAAACTCCTCGATGAGAAGATAATAAACAAAATACTTGAAGAGCCGAGAGAGGAAGTTATGGCTAAGGTGTTCGGCAGACTTGACAGACTCATTGACGAGACTCTGGCGGAGAGTGGGGCAGATAAAGTAGATTTGGTTGGACATTCGATGGGGACATTTTTGCTGATGGAATACGTAAAATCCTCGCCGGAAAGGGCTTCTAAGGTTGCACACCTCATCCTTCTGGATGGGATATGGGGGGTTGATGCTCCAGAAGGTATTCCAACCCTTGCTATCTTTGGGAATCTTAAATCTCTCCCTGCTCTGGAATTTCCAGAGGGTAGGGAAGTCCACGGGGCGACAAACGTCTACTTCAATAACATGACCCACGTCCAGCTCTGCACGGCTGCACCAACTTTTGCTGAAATGTATAAGTTCATAAACGGAGTTAAGCCAGATACAACGGATATCCTACATCAGAGTGGAGAATATGTCAAAGTTAAAGGAAAGTTCGTGGCGTTTGCAACAAACGCGAAAGTTTCCGGATGGTTGAGGGTATATCCAATTGATGAGAATGGTAAGCGATTAAGGTGGTTTCCTGTCAAAATTATAAGGCTCTGGGATGGAAGCTTCGAGATGACGCTGAAGAAAGGGCAGAGATACGAGTTTGTCCTGATCAAAGACTTCAACTACATGGTTTATCACTACTACCGTGCTCCCTTTGTGAGGGATGATTTGTGGGTAAGATTCCTCGCATCAACTCCTCCAGCAGATGTTGAACTTCTGATAACACCTGAAAGGTTATCGCCAAATGCCAAAAACGCCGTTGGTTTACTTCTTGTCAGGTACAAAGAGATGCTTGGGGAGTATGATGTGGACATAGGTGGTGTGGATGAGGTTTATGTCAACGGCATCAACATCTGCACGGCAAAGATATGTCCCATCTCGAAAGCTGTAAACGGTCTGTGGGTCTTCGACAGGTTTGCTGACGGTAAGAGCAATCTCGAAAAGAAAGTATTGAGATTCTCTCCGCTTCCATTCATGTCTGCTGCAGACTTGTTTGTTCCTGCTGACGGTGTGGTTAAGTTAACTGTCAAATCACGCAGTGGAGGAATGGAAAGCTTCACAGTTCCAGCATGGCCTGCAAGCAGGCATTCGGTGATCGTCCAGTTCTCAGACACCATCTAATTTTTTATTTATTCAATGCAGCACGGGAAGAACTCTACCTCCACTCCTGCTTCTCTCAGCAAATCGAGACCCCTTTTGTCTGCATACTCTTTCCCGTAAACCACCCTCTTTATGCCAGCGTTGATTATTATTTTGGCGCAGGTTATGCACGGGCAGTGTGTTGAGTAAAGGGCAGCTCCATCAACGCTTATCCCGAACTTTGCAGCCTGAATTATTGCGTTCTGCTCCGCATGCACACCCCTGCAAAGCTCCTGTCTCTCGCCACTCGGCACCGCCATTTTATCTCTCAGACATCCAACATCCTCACAATGGGGTAACCCCGAGGGTGCACCGTTGTAGCCAGTTGCGAGAATCCTTTTGTCCTTGACTATCACTGCTCCAACGTGTTGTCTCAAACATGTGGAACGCTTTGCCACTACAGATGCAATCTCCATGAAGTATTCATCCAAGGTCGGTCTGTTCATACTACAACCTCAGGAACTTTCTGGCATTATCTCTCGCAACGCTCCTCATCTCTTTCTCTCCCACAACCTCCATAACTTTCTTGGCAGCCTCAGCTACGGTCGTTATTTCCGTATCCCTGTAACCAGCATCGCTGTTCAGCATGAATTTTTCAGAACCATGTTCCAACACTATCCTGGCAGCATCGTCTGGAGATAACTTACCGGGCTGAACAGTGAGACCAATCCAGTAACCACTCCTCAGAACCATGTCGAGGGTTTCGAAATTCACGTGGTCTATAACAGCCAGCTCTACTGGAAAATCGAGTTTTTCAAGTATTTCGAGGGTTTTTTCCGTTGCACTTTTTTTGTTTCCTCTTGGGGTGTGTATTATGCACGGGATGTCCCTTTCTTTTGCAATTTCAAGCTGTGAAGTTAAGACTTCGATCTCTTCTTTCGTGACATTTTCAAGGCCAATTTCACCGAATGCCAGCCATTCTCCTTCTTCGAGGTGTTTCATCACAAAACCGTAATCTGGTGGGATGCAGCGGGGGTGGATGCCAACTGCAGGATACATTTTCACTCCTGCAGCCTCGCATCTTAAAGTTTCAAATTCTGTTAGCTTTCTAAAAAGATCAACCATCGTTTGCGGAAATTTTGGCTCGATGGGGAAGAACGCCAAGCTGCAAACCTCTTTTATCCCTGCTTCACTGAGTTTTTTCAGGTCTGAGAAGCCCAGACCCTCAGTATGGAGATGGGAGTCGAAATACATGCGCTTGGGTTGTTAAACTGCCTTTTAAGTTTTACCTTGGGTCAAGGTATTTCGTTGCATTGGAAAGATTTTTTAACTAAATTTGAGTGGGTAATAGCTAATGCACAACTTTGTAATAGTAGTAATATTACTATTCGCTATTATACAACCTTCCTTAGCCTTGGAGCTAAAGGTGGGAGTTTACGACAATCCACCGCTAGTTTTTAAAGAGGGTGAGGAGATTAAAGGCTTCTTTATTGACATTCTCGGGTCAATTGCGGAAGAAGAAGGATGGGAGATTGAATATGTTTACGACAACTTTCCCAATCTACTGGAGAAATTGAAAAACGGTGAAATTGACTTGCTTGTAGACATTGCTTACACTGAGGAGAGAGCTAAGGATTTCAAGTTCAGCAATGAAACTGTGTTGACCAACTGGGGGGTAGTTGTATCCAAGGAACACGTGGATTCAATCTTAGACCTCGACGGGTTGATAGTTGCTGTGGTTAAAGGGGACGTTTATTATGAAGGCTTCAAGAGGCTTGTTGATGACTTCAACATCGAATGTGGATTTGTGGAGGTTGAGGGGGATTATATCGGTGTTTTTGAAGCTGTCAAGTCTGGAAAAGCCGATGTAGGTGTTGTATCAAGACTGTTCTCTTATCTGCACACGGGTAAATACGGATTAAAGGAGAGCAACATCATTTTTTCACCCGTTGAACTTAGATTTGCGGGTAATGATAAGACAGTTCTCGATGCTATTGATAGCAGGTTAAGGGTGATGAAAGAAGATGCCAATTCAGTTTATTATCAAGCACTGGACAGATGGTTCGGGCCTAAAGCTATTGCTATCCCTCAATGGATTTACCCCATTACAGCTGCTCTTCTAATTATCCTCGTTTCTGTTATACTCTCCAATGTATATCTCAGCAGAGAAGTTGCAAAGAGGACAAAAGAAGTGGAAGAAAGAGGACGTTTTCTTGAAGCGGTCTTCAACACAATACAGGAAGGGATAAGTGTTCTTGACGCTGACATGAGCATTATCATGGTCAACCACGCGATGAAAAAATGGTATGGGGACGTAGTGGGAAGGAAATGCTATGAAGCTTACCATGGCCGAAATGAACTCTGCGAGAACTGTCCCACCATAGAGGCAATAAAGACTGGTAAGATGAAAAGTGGAGTAGTTCCCGGTCCTGGAGGAGGGGTTGAATGGGTGGAGCTTTTCAGCTACCCCGTCATTGAAGGCGGTAGGGTGAAGATGGTTGTTGAGTTTGTTAGAGATATCACTGTGAAAAGGAGAATGGAAGAAGAGCTTAAGAAGGCTCTGGAAAGGTATGAATATCTCTGGAATAGTGCAAATGATATATTCTTTATCCATGACTTAGAAGGCAGGATTATTAGTGTGAACAGGAAGGCTATGGAGATTGTTGGACAGGATGAGATGGAAGATGCAAATATCTGGGACTTCATTCCCACCAACTACCACGACTCTGTCAGGGAAAAAATTGACGAAATTGTTAGAACGAAAGAGCCAACCCCTCCCTTTGAAATTCCACTAATTGGTAGCTCGGGAAAAACGGTTTGGATCGAAGTTGTTGCTCACCCCGTCATCGAGAATGGAGAAGTCCTCGCGATACATGGGGTGGCGAGAGAGATAACTGAGAGGAGGGAACTAATCGAAAAAATTGAGGAAAATATCAAACTCATCTCTTTTCTTGTGGACAGGATTAGAAACCCTCTCGCTGCTGCAAGGGCATACTGTGAACTCAGAGACAAACTTGGAAATGAGATATATGGAAAAGTAATAGAAAACATTGACAGAATAACTGTGTTGGTAGATGACCTTGATAGAGTTTGGGGGAACCTTGAGAAGCTGAGAAGGGGTCTCAGGAAGTCCTGAGCTTTACAATGAAAGTTTGAATTATAACGACGCTATCGCAGCCTTTTAAGTTATATGTGGGCTGATTCAGAAGATTCTAACACTCACAGTTAGGAGGAATTTCTTAGGCATCTGTTACGGGGAGAATGATGTGTTTAGCCACCTCGGAATCACAGGGAAAACTTTTTAACATTAAAGTTCATTATGTATATGGAGCTTAAATACAAAATCGGGTTTCCGAGCCTTTATTACCCCAGAATCTCTTTGGCGGACAGAATTGACCATGCTGCAGAGAAGTTTGGTGAAAAAACTGCCATAATCTCGGCAGAACCAAGATTTCCATCGGAGTTTCCGGAGAAGATGAACTTCATTGAGATTGCTGAAACAACAAAGAGGCTGGCTTCAGGCTTTGCCAAGAAAGGTGTGAGGAAGGGTGAGCATGTTGCTGTATGCGTTCCCAACTCTATTGACTACGTCATGTCCGTCTATGCCCTCTGGAGAGTGGCTGCAACTCCCGTGCCGGTAAACCCGATGTACAAGTCATTTGAGCTTGAACATTTGCTCAACGACAGCGAGGCGACGACATTAATCGTCCACAGAATGCTCTACGACAGCTTTAAGCAGGTTCTGGACAGGACAAAGGTTGAGAGGGTTTTTGTTGTAGCTGGAGAGGAGAACAATCTCTCAGAGGTCATGGATGCTGGTAGCGAGGAGTTTGAGAATGTGAAGGTGAACCCGGAAGATGATGTAGCTCTTTTACCATACACCGGTGGGACTACAGGAATGCCAAAGGGTGTCATGCTCACACATTTCAATTTGACAGCAAACGCTCTGCAGCTTGCTGTAGCCACTGGCTTATCGCACATGGACACCATTATCGGCTGTATGCCGATGTTCCACTCTGCAGAATTCGGGCTGGTGAATCTGATGGTGACAGTCGGAAATGAGTACATCGTGATGGGCATGTTCAACCCCGAACTCATGGCCGAGAACATTGAGAAGTATAAAGGAACCTTTTCCTGGGCAGTTCCACCAGCCCTCAACGTGCTTGTCAATACAATTGAAAATAGCAACAAAACATACGACTGGCGCTATCTTAAGGCATTTGCTACAGGAGCGTGGCCCGTAGCTCCCGCATTGGTGGAGAGGCTGCTGAAGGTTGCTGCGGAGAAGTGCAACAATCCGAGGCTGAAGCACAATCAGGTGTGGGGAATGACAGAAGCAAGTCCAATGGTCACAACAAACCCTGCTTTAAGGCTGGACAAGAGCACAACTCAGGGCATTCCGCTGTCTGACATAGAGCTTAAGATAATTTCACTCGAAGATGGCAGAGAGCTTGGGATTGGAGAGAGTGGAGAGATAGTGATAAGAGGACCGAACGTGTTCAAGGGATACTGGAAGAGGGAGAAGGAAAATCAGGAATGCTGGTGGTATGACGAGAAGGGAAGGAAGTTTTTCAGAACCGGAGACATAGGCTATATTGACGAAGAGGGCTTTCTGCACTTTCAGGACAGGGTTAAAGAAGTTATCAAGTACAAGGGCTACACAATAGCCCCCTTCGAGCTTGAAGCGCTGTTGATGAAACACGAGGCTGTGATGGATGTTGCTGTTATCGGAAAGCCAGATGAGGAAGCTGGAGAGATACCAAAGGCCTTCATAGTTCTCAAACCGGACTACAAGGGCAGGGTTACAGAAGAGGAGATAGTAGAGTGGGTGAGGGAAAGGATATCGGGCTACAAGAGAGTAAGAGAGGTGGAGTTCGTCGAAGAGTTGCCGAGAACGCCAGCAGGAAAGCTTCTCAGGAGGTTACTGAGAGAAAAAGAGCTGGAGAGGTCTAAGACTTAAGAGCAACAACAGCGAGGGTTGCAACAACTCTGAATATGCTCAAAACGGCAATTACCCAGAACATCCAGTGAATCCAGATGCTGCTTAGCCAAGCGAGGAAGCAGAAGACCATTACCAGAAATATTCTCTCATCTCTTTTTCCGGGCAGGTATTCCATAATGCGGATTTTACCGTATATGCTCTCACCAAACTCAGCCTTGTACTTTTCTGTGGTGTAACTCACCATGACACTGCCAAAGATGGCAAAAAGAGCTATCTTCAGGGATTCAGGATATAACATCGCTAAAAAAGCCAGAAATAAAAAATCCACAAACCTGTCGAGGATGGAGTCAATATACCCTCCCTTTCTTGAGGTTAGCAGAGAAGCTCTTGCGATTTCTCCATCGCATCCATCTAAGATGGACGATAATTGGTAGATAATTCCAGCTACAGGAGGACTGAGAAAAATCATCAGAGAAGAAAAAATTCCAGTCAAAAAGGATACAACAGTCATCTGAGCTGGATTAACTCTGTTTACGAGCATTGCGGAGATAACCGTAGAAATTCTTCGGTTAAGGTGTCTCGAAATGAAGCCGTCTCCAGATGATTTTACTGCTGTTTTGACAAGAGCCCAGTTTGCCCTTTTGACATCTTCCTTGGTGTCAACATCCATCCAAAGCTTTCCGTCAACGTAAGTTACTGGTATCTTTGCCTCCCTCACAACATCACTCAGCGGTATTTCTTCTTTCTCAACCACTTTTTTAGCGACGTCAAAAATGCTCTTGTCAAGGACAAAAAAACCCGTGTCAACACAGTCAAAGGTGTCAAGATTTTTTCCTACGTCCACAACTCTATCATTTTCAACCTTTATCTTTGTTGCCTCGCTTACATCCACAAACTTTGGTTCTCTATCAGCGATAACTCCCTCTCCTTTAACAGCCTCCTTTATGAATTCCTCGCTGTAAATATGGTCTCCCATAACAAGGATAAACCTTTCATTGACAAAATCCTCAGCCATCAGCAGAGAGTAGCCATTACCCTTTTCAGGCCTGTCATGTTTTACAATCGTATAACTGAAGCCCCTATCTTTCAGAAATTCGTCTATTCTCGTAGCATAACGGCTTGCAACTATCACGAACTCGGAAACGTATGGTGATAGCAATTTCATCGTTCGCAAAATTATTTCACACCCAGCCACCTTGAGCAAAGGTTTCGGCACACCGCCGAGCCTCGTACCCAATCCAGCGGCTAAGATAACCGCCTTCATCGTTTTATTTACTCACTGCAAAGATTTTTAAGTATTCTCCCTCAGTATTTATCATGGGTGCAGACATTGGAGACCTTCTTGAAAAAGAGGAGGTCGAGCTTGAATACTTCTCAGGAAAGAAAATTGCCATAGATGCGTTTAACACACTATATCAGTTCATCTCGATAATTAGACAGCCTGACGGCACACCGCTAAAGGATTCACGGGGTAGAATCACCTCTCACCTCTCAGGAATTCTTTACAGGGTTTCAAACATGGTTGATGTTGGAATGAAGCCCATCTTCGTCTTCGATGGTGAACCCCCTGACTTCAAGAAGGCTGAAATCGAGGAAAGGGCAAAGAGGAGATTAGAAGCCGAGGAAAAATGGATAGCAGCGGTGCAGGCAGGGGAGAGAGACGCGAAGAAGTATGCTCAGGCTGCTGGGAGGGTTGACGAATACATTGTAAACTCCTCAAAAGAATTGCTCGATTACATGGGCATACCCTATGTTGATGCTCCTTCAGAGGGTGAAGCTCAGGCAGCCTACATGGCTGCAAAGGGAGATGTGGATTACACGGGAAGTCAGGATTACGATTCACTTCTGTTCGGCAGTCCCAAACTTGCGAGGAATCTGGCAATAACGGGAAAGAGAAAGCTTCCGGGCAAGAATGTTTACATTGATGTTAAGCCAGAGATCATTCTGCTTGCAGAGAATCTCAGGAGGCTTGAAATTACGAGAGAGCAGCTGATTGACATCGCCATTTTGGTTGGGACAGACTACAACGAGGGTGTGAAGGGTGTTGGCATCAAGAAAGCTCTCAAGCTCATAAAGACTCACGGTGATATTTTCAGGGCTTTAAAGGTCTTAAAGGTGGAAATTGAGAATGTTGAGGCGATAAGGGAGTTTTACCTCAACCCTCCCGTCACAGACGACTACAGAGTAGAGTTCGGGGAGCCAGATGCTGATAAGGTGATAGAGTTCCTGTGTGAAGAGCATGATTTCAGCGTTGAGAGAGTTGAAAAGGCTCTTGAAAAGATGAAAAACCTCAAATCTACCCAAGCCACGCTTGAAAGGTGGTTCTAATGCATGAGGGGGATGTTGATTTTAAAGTTGCTGTCATAACTGTCTCCACCTCAAGATATGAAAAATACGGAGAATTGAGAGGTGTTGATAAAATAAGGAGCGATGACGAATCTGGAAAGCTGATATACGAAAGCTTTGAAGGAAATGTGGTTGACTACTTCCTTGTTCCAGATGACGCTGTTAAGATACAAAAGTCAGTCCTTGATGCTCTCAGCAAGGCTGACGTTTGCATACTTACTGGAGGGACTGGTTTAAACCCAACAGATGTCACGATTGAAGCAGTTGAACCACTTTTCACAAAAAAAATTGATGGTTTTGGAGAGATTTTCAGGATGCTCAGCTATAATGAAGTTGGTTATGCTTCGATACTTTCAAGGGCAATGGCGGGGTTGATCAAAGATAAAGTCGTGTTCTGTCTTCCGGGATCGAAAAAAGCTGTAAGGCTTGGTTTGGAGATAATAAAGAGTTCTTTAAAGCACATTCTGAGCCATGCGAAGGGTTTATCCTGACCTCATTTCAGTAGAGCTTATCCAGAAAGAAGATTCCTCTTTTCTTGGTCAACCTTCTTGACCCGCAGAAGGGGCAGTAAAGGTTAGGAATATGGAGTGGCCCGGAATAGCTCGTCGTTCTCCTGATGTTTATGTCAAACTCTGCACCACATCTCGCACAGTAAATGTTGTCGAGTTTGGTCATGTTTAGTCCTCATCAATGCTGGTTTTATGCTTTTCTCAATCCTTTGTTGAATCAAGCTCGAACATCAACCCTTTAAGACCATGTATACCCCAAGAAGGATCGTCATCGCACCAGCAAAGGTCAGTACAGTAAGTTCCTCATCGAGAAGTAAACTGCCTGCAATAAGAGAAACGACAGGGATGGTGAGCAGAAATATTGACGCCTTTGAAGCCTCTTCCCTCTCTAAAAAGTAGTACCAACCCATGTAGCCCAGATACGTGGAGAAGAATCCGAGAAAGAGGATAGAAGTTATGGTGTTAGGATTGCTCAATATCTCAGCAAGAGATGAAGGAAGAAATGGGATTAGGGGGATTGAGCCGAGAAGCATTGTGTAGCTTGTCAGAGTTACTGCATCGTATTTCTCCATCAGTTTCTTACCCAGTGTCGTGTAAATTGCTGCTGCGATTGCACTCGCAAGAACAATTAGGATTCCAAAAATATTGCCTGAAGAAGGTTTGGAGATTAGTGCAACACCTGCAAAGGCAACACCTGTGCCGATAATTTTCAGCGCTGTAATTCTCTCATTCAAAAACATCCAAGACAGTATTAAGACGAAGACCGGAGCGAGTGAGATTATGAGGCTTGCGACACCTGATGAAACGTAAATCTCACCGATATTAAGACAGATGTGGTAAACTGAGACACCAAACACACCGAGTACAAGTGTCATTGGCAGGTCTCTTGACTGAACTCTTCTTCCACTAAGTATGCTTAGAAGAAATAGAGTATCGGCCACAGCAAATCTCAATGTAGCAATGGAAATCGGACTGATGAAGGCAACAGCGTACTTTATAGCCGTGAAGGCAAGACCCCAGAAGATTATCGTTGCTGTGAGCACTACCCATTTGAACATTATCCTTGATATCCGGTAGGGTTATTTTTTCTTCCGGTTAAGAACTCTAAAAACATTTTTATATGACATTTCACTCAGCATTTTATGAAAATTTTAAAATACTTGCTGGCGCTTGTTTTTCTCTTTGTAATTGTAAAGCTGACAGGCTTTGCCATTCTTGAAACACTTTCTGACTATAGAACGGGTGATGGAAAAGAAACTGATTTTGGGCTAACAAACAATCTTCGTGAGCTGGGTGTAAATGTATACAGTGTGAGAATCGAATCAAACGGTGCGAGAAAGATAGTTGTTGACTATGAACCGCAGTTCAGGGGTGGAGACAACGAGATGCTGATGGACTATGGGATCATTATCGGGTATATTTATGCTGAAAAAGACTTTGATGTGCTTATAATAAACAACTATTTCGACGGTTATGAGGTTCTGACTGTTTATATCTCCTATTCGGCAATCTACAGCTATATTCATGGAGAAATGTCTGTTGATGATTTTAAGGAGTCGTGGGAGGTATATACATGAGGCTGTGTATTCTCGTAGCCATCATTTTACTCGTGGCTCCAGTATCTGCTGTGTGTGAGGGGGAAAAGGCAGAATATGAAAGGGCATATTCGGAATACAACGCCAATCCAACCAAGGAGACACATGACGCTCTTTCAGCTGCATACCTGCGGTATGTAAACTGTGTTTCCAGTGAGGAGGTTGTAGAAGTAACTGAAACTGCTACAGAAACAGCTGAGGAGGATGAGATACCTGCGGAATGTAGAGACGAATTTGAGGCATATCAAAGAGCATTTATCGAAGCCCAAAGCACATATGATATAGAGGAGAGGACTAAAAAAGAGGAGGAACTTTTGGCGACTCAGACGAATTACTACAATTGCGTGTATGGCTACCATGGTGAAACAAAGGGAACAGCAGTAACAACTCCGGAGGAGGTAGAAGAGACAACTGAAAAGACTCCAGGGAGGATAAAGGAGGCTATAAGAATCCATGAAAACCTTGTTGTTATTTCCCAGCCTACGGATGAAGTTGTAGATCAGAAGTTCCTTGAGATTATGGAAGAACTTGAGAAAGAGCTTGAAGATTACAGTCAATCCAATTCTGATCCGGAGGTTATGGATAGAATTATCGAGGCTGTTGACGGGTTGATGGATAGGGAGATGCAGATAAAGGAGATCACAGCAAACAGAGACGTTGAAACTCAGCATCTCATTGAAGAAATTGTTAACAGCACTCCAGAATCTGAAAAATCGCTTGTTGAAGAAATACTTTATCTTGCCCTTGAAAAAACCAAAGAAAAGGCTGTTGAGAGCACTGAGACATATTTGAAGGATGAACTGAGGAAAAGAGGTTATGAAACGCTTGTTTCAAAGGTTGAGAAGTTTGAGGAGTGGAACAGCAAAGTCAATGATTATCTCTCAAAGGCTGTTGAACTGAAGGAATTTAAGGATGAGATTGATGATATCAGCAAACTTCACAAGGATGGAGAAATCACAAAGGAGGATTCGAGAATTCTGAAAGCTGCAATAGCGTTGAAAAAATGTGTTTCGTGGTTAACTTCCAAGATACCTATCATAGGAGATTCTATGTCCGAAGTTTACACCAAATCCCTCGATGCCGGGATAAAAACAGGTGTGATGTTTGCAAAGCACAAAAAAGGAGTAAATGAGGTCATAGAATGTCTTGAAACCAACACATGTTAAAAAATTATTCAGAAGCCGCGGGAATTTCTCCCACGACGTTGTCAACAAAGAAGTTCATTGAAAGCAGTTCCTCGTCAGTCATTACCTCTCCTTCAGCCTTAACGAGATTGCCCTGCTGGTCGTAGATTGGACCTACAAACGGATACTGCTCAGCCACTTCTCCACTGAGGTATTTCTCCTTCTCTTCTTCGACCATCTTTCTCACGTCTTCCGGAACAGCATCGTTGAATGGTGCAATGCCAACAACGCCCCTGTCTATGCCCCACCAGATTTCTTCGCTCTTCCATGTTCCCTGCATTACCTGCTCAATGATGTAGGAGTAAATCACACTCCAGTTCCACACTGCAGCGGTCAAATGGGCATTGGGTGCGAACTTGGACATGTCACTGTGGTATCCTATGGAGTAAGCACCTCTCTCCTCTGCAGCCTGCTGTGCTGCCGGAGAATCCTGATGCTGGGCTATAACGTCACAACCCTCATCGAGCAGGCTTATTGCTGCCTCCTTTTCCTTAGCAGGGTCATACCATGTTCCCGTCCAGACAACGTAAACCTTCGCTTCCGGGTTTACCTTCTTAACACCAAGGGCAAAGGCGTTAATTCCTCTGATAACCTCTGGAATTGGGTGGGCGGCAACATAGCCAATTTTGTTCGTCTTCGTCATTGCTCCTGCCACAATTCCAGTCAGATAGCGGGCTTGATACATCCTGCCGAAGTAAGTTCCGACATTTTCAGCGGTCTTGTAACCGCTGCAGTGCTCGAAGATTGTGTCAGGGAAGTCCTTGGCAACTGTAATGGTGGCATCCATGAATCCGAAGGATGTTGTGAAGATTACATCATAACCCTGCTCAGCATACTCTCTTATTACCCTCTCGTCATCTCCTCCTTCGGCAACATTTTCGGTGTAGGCCGTCTTAATGCCGTACTTTTTCTCTATAAATTGCCTTCCTTGATCATGCATGTATGTCCAGCCAGCATCTCCAATGGGGCTTACGTAAACGAATGCAGCTTTAATCTCTTTTTTCTCTTCAGGGGTGGTAGCGGGTGTTGTTACCTGCTTTCCCTCCTCACCTGCGCATCCTGCTAACAATCCGGCAGCTAAAACTGCCAATATAATGAGAACCAGAAACTTAGCCTTCATGTTTTCTGCCAAGTCACAAATGAGATAAACTTTACTGTTTTCTTCCCCTGATGTATGGGACTCCAAGAGATGCAGGTGCTCCAAAGGCAGCCCTTTTCCTTATGACGCTGAATAGCAGCACGACGATGGTTACAACGTAAGGCACCATCCTCATCAGGTGGTATGAAATGCCAACTCCAGTGGCTTGAAGTTTGAATGAAAGGACATCTAACCCGCCGAAGAGGTAGGCGCCGAGCACTGCCCTTTGTGGCATCCAGCCGCTGAAAATGACTAAAGCGAGACAAATCCATCCCCTTCCTGCAGTCATTCCCTCGGTCCACAGTTTTGCGTAGGCCAGGCTGAGGTAAGCTCCCCCAATACCAACCAAAAAACCTCCAATCAATGTGCTGATGTATCTGATTCTATCTACATCAACTCCAACGCTATCTGCTGCTTCTGGGTTTTCCCCTGCTGCAATTATCTCCAAGCCATACCTCGTTTTGAAGAGTAAAAACCAGAGGACAGCAGCAAGGATTACAGCAATGTAGGCGAGAGGATCATGGGTGAACAATATTTCACCAACATACGGTAAACTGGAAAGATACGGAATGTGGATGGGGTTAATGTAAACAGCTACCTCTCCAATATAGCTTCTACCAAAGAAACCTGTGATTCCGAGGCCGAGAAGAACGATCATCAGGCCTGTAATGGGTTGATTTGCCTTTAAAGTTATGGAAAAGAAAGCGTGAATAAAAGCCAGTGCCATACCTGCAAATCCCGCAAAAAGCACTCCGAGCCATGGATTGCCTGTGAGTATGCTCACCGCAAACCCCGTAAAGGCTCCGGTTATCATTATCCCCTCGATTCCAAGATTCAGTATTCCGCTTCTTTCGGTTAAAGTCTCACCAAGCGTGGCGTAGAGTAAAGGTGTCCCGGCCCTTATCGAGGATGCCAAGAGCGATGCTATGAATCCCGCGTCAACCATTTAGTCTCCCCTCCTGAGCGACTGTCCACCAATTATGAAAAGCACTATCAGAGCCTGAAAAACATAGACTATTGCTACCGGAACGGAATAAGTAGTTTGGAGGGCTGATCCACCAACGTAGAGGAATCCAAAGAGTGATGCGGAGAGTATGACCAACAACGGGTTTCCAGATGCAAGCAGCGCTACAGGAATTCCTGCATATCCGTATCCAGTGGAGATGGCTGGCCTCAATCTCAGCTGTATTCCGCTAACCTCAATCATCCCGGCAATTCCTGCAAGCATTCCTCCGAGAAGCATAGAATAAAAAATTATTTTCTGTCTGCTTATCCCTGCATAATCAGCAGCTCTTGGATTTGCACCTACAACTCTTACGGCAAAGCCGAAGTCTGTCCTTTTCAGAATGTGGTAGATTGCGATTGCAATAAGGATGGCAATCAAAAAGCCGAGGTGAAGGCGGGTGCCAAAAAACCTTGGGAGAGTTGCAGCATCTGGAAAGAGATCGGTATAGGGGAAGTTGTAGACCTCCTTACCCCTCATCGGCCCGTAAACCATATATTCTACCCAGTATATTGCCACGTAATTCAGAAGGAGCGTGGAAATAATCTCGTTAAGGTCGAACTTTGCCTTTAGAAATGCTGGAATTGCAGCCCATCCCATACCGAAGATTGCTCCAGCAGCCATCATTAATGGAATCACAAGAAACTCCGGGAGGTTGATATAGAGTGCAACAACACTCGCTGCAAAGGCACCCATGTAAAGCTGCCCTTCTGCGCCAATGTTCCATAACCCTGCTCTCAGGGGAATTGCAACAGCCAAGCCTGTGAGGATGAGCGGTGTTGTTTTCACACAAAGTTCAGCCAGACCAAATTTGGATGCAAAAGACCGAGAAAACATCACGATATAGGCTTCAAGGGGATTTATCCCCATAACAGCAAGCATCACCCCAACAACGGCAAGGGATGCGACTATCGAAATCACTGGCGCTAAGTAGTTCCACCTCATACTGCAACCTCCAGACCACCAGCCATTAAATAGCCAACTCTCTCGTAATCTGCTTCCTTTCTCTCCATAATTCCTCTTATCTCTCCCTCGAATATCACTGCAATCCTATCGCTTATCTGGAAAATTTCATCTAAATCTTCAGATATCAGAAGAACAGCGCAACCCTTGGCGGCACTTTCAACGAGTCTCCTTCTCACGTAGTCTATCCCGGCGACATCAAGTCCCCTTGTGGGTTGAGATGCTATTATTAATCTTGGACTTCTGGATAGTTCTCTTGCGAGGATCAAACGCTGAATGTTTCCACCAGAAAGTGTGCTTGCAGGAGAGTGGAGAGAAGGGGTTTTTACTGAGAATTCCTCTATCAGTTCCTTTGCCCTCTCCTCCATTTTTTCGTAATCCAGTACCAAACCCTTTCTATACTTTTTGAAGTCCTTTAGCATCAGATTTTCGAGAACGGAGAGGGAAGGGGCTAAACCAACACCGATTCTATCTTCCGGGACATAAGCTATTTCATTTCTCTTTTCCACTCCGAGTTTGGTTATATCCTTCCCGTCGAGCAGTATTTTTCCCCTTGCAGGAGTTCTGAGTCCTGCTATAGCCTCCTCAAGCTCCTTCTGACCATTGCCCGAAACCCCTGCGATTCCAAAAATTTCGCCCTCTCTAATGGAAAAACTCACACCCTTTACTGCAAAGCCACCTCTATCATCTTTAACCCATAAATCCTCAACTCTCAGCACTTCTCTACCAAACTCAACTTCTGGTTTGGCTACATCCATCACCACGTCCCTTCCCACCATCATTCTTGCAAGCTCACGTTCGCTCGTCTCAGCTGTGATGACCGTTCCCACGTTCTTTCCTTTTCTCAACACCGTTATTCTGTCCGTAACCTTCAAAGCCTCCTTGAGCTTGTGTGTGATGAATATAATCGTTAGACCGCTCTTCGTCATGGATTTGAGGGCATAAAAAAGGCTGTCAACTTCTTGAGGAGTGAGAACCGCAGTGGGCTCATCCAGAATGAGAAGCTTGACATCCCTGAAAAGAGCTTTCAGAATCTCAACCCTCTGCTCCTCACCAACGCTAAGGTTCATTACAACCTCATACAGAGCTATGTCAATCCCGTATTTCTCTGATAGCTTCTCAACCTTACTCTCTACCCATTTGTGGTTTATCAGTGGATCAGAGGGGGTTCGATAGCCAAGGATTACATTCTGGAGAACGTTCATTCTCGGCACGAGCATGAAATGCTGGTGAACCATACCTATACCTGCTGAAATCGCATCTCTGGGACTCTTGAATCTCACTTTTCTACCCTCAAAGATTATCTCTCCCTCATCAGGCTGGTAGATTCCGTAAAGAACATTCATTAAAGTGGTTTTTCCAGCTCCGTTCTCACCCAGAAGTCCGTGTATTTCTCCCTTTCTGACTTTGAGGTTAACGTGGTCGTTGGCAACAACATCTCCAAATCTCTTTACGATGTTTCTCATTTCAAGTATGGCTTCCAACCGCTACCACCCCATGTCGAGAGGCTATGGTGAGCCTTACCTCTGAACTTTTAAAGTCTTTCAGTCATACACATATCTGGTGTGGTATATGCTCTCCGTTGATTGGTATTATGAAAGAATGAAGCTTGTAAAGACCTTTGCAAAGGAAATCGAGGTTGAAGAGGTTGCAGTGTGCATACCTCTCGAATACAAGAGCGCATGTCTCATTTACGAACTTTCGAAATACACGAGCGTAATTCCAGTGCAGCTTGACAGGCACTCGACGAAAGAAGAAGCCGTAAAATGGCTTGAGGAGAGGGGTGTTAATGTTCTCAGAAAGAGAGACGCTCTAAATGCTGAATACTTCCTCGACTGTGCAGCTGTACTTTCGAGAATCGCAGCAAAATATGGTAGGAAGGAGTTGAAGGTTGTAGAGTTGACTAAAACAGGTGAACATTATCTGAAGACTTTGAAGATCAAAATAAAAGCAGTGTCTCTTGATTCTTCCACTCTAAAGGGTGTCGGAGAGAATACTTACGGCACTGCCTTCGGGCTACTCGATGCCCTTTTGAGGCTGAACGTATTTTTACCTGGAAAGAAAGTCAAGATAATTGGATTTGGACGAGTTGGAAAGGGGTGTGCCCGATTGCTTAAGTCTCTGGGCTGTAAAGTGAGTGTATGGGATAAATCTGAACAGAGGGTCATTGAGGCTATATATGAGGGCTTTGAAGTCTCAGATGAACTTGATTCGGACATTATCGTAACGTGCACCGGAAGCGCGGGATGCATAGGGGCGAAGGAGATTGCCAGAATACAGGATGGCAGCATACTAATCAATCTTGGAGCCGAGATGGAGATAGAACCTGCTGGAGAGATGGTTAAAGATTATGGCTGTGTGAAAAAGTATACTATTGGGCAGAAGAGCTATTATCTTGTCTCTGATGGCTACGCCGCAAATCTCGCAGTGGGTAGCGGAACACCGATTGAGGTGATGGACAGAACATTTTCAGCGGCAATTCTGGCTTTAAACTACCTGAAGCGTGAAGATTTCGAGGGAGTCAGACCCCTTCCCAGTGGCATCGAAAGTTCAATTATTTTAGAAACAAAATAGCAATTTTTTTAAAGATTTTGTGTTAATAAGAATAAAAGAGGTGGTTTTGATGATTGGTTCTCCAGAAGAGTATATTGAGCGACTTAGGGGATATAAAAGGGATATTTACGTGTTGGGGAAGAAGGTTGACAATTTTGTTGACCATCCGAATATCAGACCGACTGTTAACGCCTTTGCCTACACCTACGAACTGGCAAAAACAAGAGAGGAATTCTCTCCATACTCTGATCTTGTAGGAGAGAGGGTAAACAGGCTGAATTATGTAAACAAGAATCCTGAAGACCTTACTGCGAGATATGAGTATCAGAGAGAGCTCAGCAAGAGAATTGCAACCTGCAATTATCGCTGCACGGGTTGTGATGCCATAAATGCCATTTATCCGGCAACAAAGGCTCTGGACGAGAGAGAAGGAACAGATTACCATCAGAGATTTTTGAAATTGCTTAAAGAGATTCAGAAGAAGGACTACTCCTGCACGGCTGCACTGACAGATGTTAAGGGTGACAGAAGTAAAAGGCCGGCAGATCAGAGAGATATGTTTATCCATGTTGTCGAAAAGAGAGAGGATGGAATAGTCGTCAGTGGGGCTAAAATTTCTCAGAGTGGAGCTTTTGCTGCCGATGTCAACTTTGTCCTACCCACACAGACATTTAAGCAGGGTGAGGAAGAGTTTGCAATTGTCTTCGCAGTTACACCTGAGGATGAGGGTGTGAGATATGTGATTCAGAATACCGGTGTTCAGGCGAAGCAGAGAGAAGGTGGGGAATTTGAGCCGGGAAATGCAAAATATGGGGACAGAACAACATGCATGGTGGTTTTTGATAACGTCTTTGTACCGTGGGAGAGGGTGTTTGTTTTTGAGGACTTGAAGGCAACGAGAGATGTGCTTAACTACTTTGCAGCTTCACACAGGTGTGTTGGGGCTGCATGTAAGGCAGGTTTCATAGATTCTATGGCTGGAGCGGCAAGTCTGATGCTGAAGGCGAACGGGCTTGAGGGAGTGGCAGTTTTGCAGCAGAGAATTGCGGAGATGGTCGCAGTGAGTGAGGGAGCCTTTGGAATTGCTGTTGGAGCCGCAACTAAGGGTTATGAAGCCAAAGGTAGCTGGCAGCCAAACCCACTCATGGCGAATGCTGGAAAGGTCATAGGTGTCGAGGGATTCACAAAGTCTCTCGTTAATCTGATAGATATCTCAGGTGGGATAATTGGTACCTCGCCCTCTGAATTTGATATGGAGGGGGAGCTTGGGGATAAGCTGTTAAATTATCTTAAAGCAAGCGAAAAATTCACCGCAGAGCAGAGAATGAAGATTGCGAAGTTTATTGAATTCTGGGCAACATCGTCACACTTTGTCGGAGCTATTCACGGAGGAGGGTCTCCCTCTGCTGCACTGATCACTCTAAGGTTTATGATGGATGTTGAAGACAAGGAGAAGGCTGTTAAGGATTGCTTGGATATTTGATTTTTTATTTTAAAGAGTGGGCTCCTCTCCAATCGCCATCCTGCAGAGTTCGCTAACCATTATTGGTATCAATCCCTTTGCCCTGACCTTTTCTGCCAGAGTTGTGTGACACATTGGGCAGTTGAAAACCACGTGCGTTGCTCCCGAATTCGCCATATCATCGAGATTTTTCTTTTGAAGCTCCTCTGATTTCTCTGGCTCCTTTGAGAGGACAAAGGGAGCACCGCAGCATAATGCCCTTTCTCTGTCATACTCTCTATCCACCCTTTCGACCCCAATCAGTTCGAATATCTTGTCAAGAGTCTTATCCGTTTCAGGGATAAATCTGTTGGAACAGTTCCGCTGATATACCACCTTAAGCCCAAGTGGTTTCACTTCCATGTCCTTAAGCCGATTGTAGAGATAATCGAAGAGATGTACGAATTTAAAGGGTACTTTGATCCCATATGCCTCAGCGAAGGATTTATAGAAGGCGTAGCACTCGTCGTGATAGAGCACGATTTCATCTGCACCGAGCTTTTGCAAGTTCTTTATGGTTCTCTCAGCTCTATCCTTTACCACTGAAATCATGCCGTAATGGAGATAGAGCATGTTGCAGAAGACATGCCTCCCCCTTATCACTTCAAAACCTTCGAACAGTCCTCCTCTAATCAGTTCTTTCACTTCAGGAAATAGGCAGATGTGGACGAACTTTCCTCCTACTTTTTTCGGGATAAATTCTCCCTCGACATCATACCTCTGCAGAAGGGCTCTTCTGTTTTCGTCATCTATTTTCTTAACACCCAAGCTTTCTTGGAGTTCAGCCATCCGGTAGAAGGGATGATTTCCGAATTCACAGTATTCTTCGCAACCGTAGCATGTGTAACATTCCTCAAGAACCTTACTATACTCTCCCAGAGCAATTTTCACTCTCTCTTCCCTTGCAGACTCAAAATCGTAGTTCAGGTTTATACATTTTGTAAGACAGCTGTAGGTACTGCAATTTAGGCACAGATCAGGGTTAAATTTGAGTTCGCTCATCTGACTACCCCTCTTTTAGCTGCGTCAAGCATGCCAGTGGCTGAGGTGTAGATGAAACTCAGGGCGACTGGCTTTTCACTCAGCATCTGAAAGAGCTTCTCCACGTCCTCATCCGTCTTTCTAAGCCTTTCAACAAACTCTTCAACTCCTCCTGCTTCGCCCATTTCCTTTGCAATCTCCATCCACATCTCTATTTTTTCAAGAGACTTCAAGATTGGCCAGCTTCCCTCAACAACGCCAAAGTGGGTGAAGGCTACGCACTCTACATCAAGCTTCATGAGCCTTCTCAGAGTTTTCACAGCAGATTCTGGATCGAAAGGTGGTGGAGTCAGCGGGAAGACGATATCTTCAAAGCACATTCCCACTGCATCCGCTGGAAATAGCACTTTGGAATCGAGGAGATAGTAAACGAGCATGTGGGGTGCGTGACCGGGGGCATGGAATACCTTGAGTGTATCCTCGCCCAAATCAAACTCCTGCCCATCCTCCACTGCAATAACCCTGCTCTCATCTACGCTCTCAGGTTTTCCGTAGACTTCCGCCACCTCACCCAGAACTGTCTTTGAAGCCTGCCAGAGTTTCTCTGGATTAACCACATGCCTAACACCTTTCGGATGGACTATGATTTTGGCATCAAGGGTTTTTGCAAGCTTAGCCGCCCCTCCCCCGTGATCAATGTGTATGTGCGTCGGGCATATATACTCGACATTCCAGTCTTTGTCAATCTCCTTGAGGATTATATCCGCTCCTTTAGCCGTTCCGGGGTCTATTATTGCTGCTATATCGTGTTTTACAGCATATGATGAGATAACTCCTGGCTCTATGTATTTGAGGGTGTCAATAAGATATATTTGCGGTAAAACCTCTTCCATAAGCTGAGAGTAAATTAATAATTGAAAAAAGTTTCTAATCTCCTCGGAAGGTCCGGCACTTTCGACAGTTTTATTTTTCTCTAAGGCGGATTTGAGCTATGCTCCATGTCCAGATAAAAACTAAGCTTCCAGAGGACTGCACACTCGGAACACTGAAAGAGCTCATGAAAGATGCTGTGATGAGGGTGGAGGGGCTGACTAAGGTTGACTCCAGCGTAAAGGGGCTGGTGAGGGTTAAAGCCCAGAAGGTGGATAGTATAATTTCTAATCTTCCCTCCTACTGTGAAGGTGTAACTCTTTCCTCAAAGGAGGCGAAAGTGCTCATGAGGGAGCACACATGTCTTGTCTCAGTTCCAATACTCGAATCGGGATGCATAATTACGGGTGTTGAACTTGAAGAAAACAGCATCCTGTGGAGCATTACATGCGATGATGAGTCCTTTCTAACTTTACTTTCAAAACTTGAAGATGCAAAGGTTGAGTTCGACATTTTATACAAGGGGAAGCCCGACGACAGGAGTGAGATTACCTATAGAGAAGAAGAAATTCTAAAAATAGCCCTTGAGATGGGATATTTTGACTTTCCAAAGAAAGTAAAGCTCGAAGAGCTTGCAGCGATTGTTGGAATAGCCCCTTCAACACTTTCCGAAATTCTCAGGAGGGGACAGAAAAAGATACTTGAAAGATATTTTAAAGAAAAATAATAAATTATTTCTGCTCTCTCTCAGCCTGCTCTATAGTCTGCTCCACCAGCACGAGAGCTTCCGGATTCATCAGAGTTGATGTATCACCAATTCTCTCTCCCGTCAGCTTCGCTCTAACGAGTCTTCGCATTATCTTTCCGCTCCTCGTTTTCGGTAGGTCTGGGACGAAAAATATCTCATCTGGGCGCGCAATCTTTCCGATTTCCTTGGCAACGTGCTCTCTGAGCTCATTCTTCAGCTCTTCAGAAGGCTGATAGCCCCTTCTGAGGACGACAAAGGCCACTATCGCCTCTCCCTTCACCTCATGCGGCTTTCCAACCACTGCAGCTTCACTTACCGCAGGATGACTCACCAATGCAGACTCAACCTCACTGTTACCAATTCTATGACCAGCAACGTTGAGCACATCATCCAGTCTCCCCTGAATCCAGAAGTAGCCATCTTCATCTACCCTTGCAGCGTCCCCAGTTAAATATACATCCCTGAACTTCTCCCAGTAGGTCTTGAAGTATCTCTCCGGATTCTTCCACACACCTCTCAGCATTCCCGGCCATGGCTTCTTTATGACGAGGTAACCTCCGACGTTCCTGCCATAGAGCGAGTTACCGTCGTCGTCAAACACGTCAACATCAATCCCCGGGAAGGGCTTTGTGGCTGAACCGGGTTTAAGCGGTGTAACTGGCAGAGGGGTTATAATGAAGTGTCCAGTCTCTGTCTGCCACCATGTGTCCATGATGGGGCAGCGCTCATTGCCAATGTTCTTATAGTACCAGTACCACGCCTCAGGATTTATCGGTTCTCCAACACTGCCCAACAAGCGTAAACTGCTTAAGTCATACTTCTTAACCCACTCCTCACCGAGACGCATGAACATCCTTATAGCTGTTGGAGCTGTGTAAAAAACCGTCACTCCGTATCTCTCGATCATCTCCCACCATCTTCCTGCATCTGGAAAATCGGGGGCTCCACAGTATAGAACGGTTGTGGCTCCGAGAATGAGCGGTGCATAGACGATGTAGCTGTGTCCCGTAATCCAGCCTATGTCTGCTGTACACCAGTAAACGTCATCCTCTTTCAAGTCCATCACGAACTTGAGAGTGGCAGCAGTGCCAACTGCATAGCCACCATGGGCGTGAATAACACCCTTTGGCTTTCCTGTTGTGCCGGATGTATAGAGGATGAAGAGTGTGTCGTTGGCATCCATCACCTCCGTCTCACACTCCTTCGGTTGACCATTAACGACATCATCCCACCACACATCCCTGCCTTCCTGCATCGGCACGTTTAAGCCAATCCTCCTCACAACCACAACCTTCTCAACGCTTGACGCACCTTCCAGAGCCTTGTCGGCATCCTCCTTCAGGTGGACTATGCTCCCCCTTCTGTAAAAGCCATCAGCCGTAATCAGGAGCTTTGCCTCAGCATCGTTTATTCTATCCCTCAAAGCCATTGGGCTGAAGCCCGAAAAGACATCGGTATGAATAGCGCCTATCTTGGCGCAGGCAAGCATAGCTATCGGCAGTTCGGGCAACATCGGAAGGTAGATTGCAACTCTGTCCCCCTTCCTCACACCAAGCTCTTTCAGAGCGTTTGCAAACTTATTCACTTCTCTGTAAAGCTCTCCGTAGGTTATCTTTCTAACTTCCCCATTTTCGCCTTCCCAGATGTAGGCGATCTTGTTCTTTCTCAACTTCGCCTGCTTGTCAACCGCATCGTGCACGATATTGTATTTAGCCCCTACAAACCACTTCGCGTAGGGCGAGTCCCACTCCAGAACTTTCTTGGGCTCCTCAAACCACCCTATTCCGACTTCCTTTGCCATCTCACTCCAGAACCATTCTATGTCAGAGAGTGCCCTTTTCCTGAGTTCGTCCTCATCTTTTATGCCGTGTTTGTCCATAAACTGCTTTATGTTTGATTTTTCCACAAGCTCCTTAGGTGGGCGAAAAACTCTCTCCTCCCTGAGGAGGGACTCTAAGCCGGGCATGTTCATATCACCGGCATCTAAATAGTTCTCATAGGCATATAATAATTTTTGAGTTTTTCAACATCTTCTAAAACCAAAATTTTTTATCTACTTTGACCTCAACTATATGCACATGAATCCGTTCAAAGTCTTCACAGGATTCGTTATCCTGATGCTTGGAGTTTCATTGCTTTTTCTAAGCTCGATCCAGACCAATACGGAGTATGGGGGAGTAATAATAATCGGCCCGTTCCCGATTGTGTTCGCATCAAACCCAGATATCGCGACCTTTGTGATCCTCATAGCGATTATCTTCGTTCTTTTACCTTTGCTGTGGAGGTGGTAGTTTGATCGCAATTCTCGCTGCCGTCATAATAATCCTTGGGCTCTATCTTATCTTCACCGGACTGCGAGAGGAAATTGAAATTCGTGAGGCATTTAGAGAATATGAGGATTATGAGGCTGACAAGTTGGTTGAGGATCAAATCAAGAAGGAAAAAAGGGTAAAGGGTGGTGGGGTTATATTAATTGGTCCCATCCCTATCGTATTTGGTGACAGTAAATATGCAGTCATTTCGTTAATTCTTGCGATTGTTCTCATGCTCCTTTCCATTGCTTTACTCCTTCTCATGCAGGTATAGCGATATGCATGAATGAGCATATCATAAACTATTTATCCTTACAAATTGATTAGATTTGGTGATAGTGTGGTTGGAGGATATATGGGAAAGATTTTGAAAGTGAATTTAAGTGACGGTACCATAAAAGAAATATCACTTGACGAAGAACTCGCAAAAAAGTATCTTGGAGGGAAAGGATACGCTGTAAGGCTCTTTTACGATTATATCAGAGAGTATGAAAAACTTGGCATCGCTCCCGAAGACATTGACCCCTTCGGGGAATACAATGTCCTGATCTTCGCAACAGGTCCCGCAACTGGTGTTACGGGTTTTCCAGAGTCTGGGAGATACCACGTAATGACGCTCAGAAGTCCGCTTACTGGCGGGATAGGCTCGGCGAACAGCGGAGGTAGATTTGGGCCGTATATGAAATTTGCAGGTTATGATATGCTTATTTTCGAGGGTAGAAGTGAAGACCCAGTTTACCTTGAGATCGTTGATGGTAGTGCTGAGATTAAGTGTGCAAAAGACCTGTGGGGTAAGAACACCTTTGACACTACAAGGATACTCTCAGATAGAGTTGGTGGAGATTGTAGCGTAGCTTGCATCGGTCCTGCAGGCGAGAACCTCGTCCACTTTGCGTGCATAATCAACGAAGAGCACAGAGCTGCTGGAAGGACAGGTGTGGGGGCGGTGATGGGCTCAAAGAATTTAAAGGCGATTGTTGTTAAGGGCAAAGAAAGACCGGAAATAGCCAAGCCAGATGAATTCAAGGAGGCATCAAAAGCCGCGATGGATAAGGTGAAGCAGAATCCAGTAACTGGAGAGGGTTTGCCGAAATATGGGACTGCTGTACTTGTCAACGTGATAAACAATGCTGGGGCACTTCCCTACAAGAACTGGCAGGAAGCTTACCACGAAAAGGCGGATGATATTAGCGGTGAAACGATGGAAGCCAAATATCTCAGAAAGCGTGTTGCATGCTGGGGCTGCGCGATTGGATGTGGAAGGGCTACGGAAGTAAAGACTGGCCCCTTCAAGGTGCTGAACACGGAAGGGCCTGAATACGAGTCAATCTGGTCTCTTGGAAATGACACAGCGGTCATTAACCTCGAAGCCATCATCAAAGCGAACCACTTCTGCGACGAACTCGGTTTGGATACAATCACCATGGGGGCAACGATAGCCTGTGCAATGGAGCTTTACGAGAAGGGATACGTTAAGGATGAAGACTTACAGGGACTCGATCTGTCCTTTGGAAATGATGCAGCGATGGTTGAGGCAGTATGGAGAACAGCCTATAAATCTGGCTTCGGTAAATACTTAGCTCTCGGAAGCAAAAGATTGGCGGAAATATTCGGTGCTCCTGATTTATCAATGAGTGTCAAAGGACTGGAAATGCCTGCATACGACCCGAGAGGAATTAAAGGGATAGGTCTGAATTATGCTACTGCAAACAGAGGGGGTTGTCATGTTACAGGCTACACGGTCTCGCCGGAGATTATTGGACTGCCGGAGAAGGTTGATCCGCTCACATATGAAGGTAAGGCTGCATGGGTTAAAGCCTTCCAGGACTTCACGTGTGTGGTCAACTCAGCGGTAAACTGTCTGTTTACCACCTTTGCCTTGGGTGCTGACGACTATGCTGTGCTGCTCTCTAATGTTACGGGATGGGATTTGAACACTGAAGAGGTAATGAAGATTGGAGAGAGAATCTACAACCTCGAAAGGGTTATCATAAACAAGTATGGCTTTGATGCCAAGGATGACACTCTGCCAAAGAGATTGCTTCAAGAACCACTCAAAGAGGGGCCGGCTAAGGGGCAAGTTGTCGAACTTGACAAAATGAAGGAAGAGTACTACCAGCTAAGAGGATGGGTTGACGGAAGACCAACAGAAGAAAAGCTGAAGGAGCTGGAAATACCTTAAATTTTTACTGAATTTCTTCAATTATTTTGTTCATCTCCTCTGCTTTGCTTCTCAGAATTTCCAGTGCTTTCCTCATCACAACTCTTAGGGGTAAAGCCCCGGTGGCTTCAACCGTAAAAAGGAAGTTGTTGGTCTCATTGACCTTTATAGCATTCTGTTCGCAGACTTTGATACATTCCATGCAGAGGGAACAGTTCAGCACATCTTTAACTGCGATTTTGTCTCCCCCGGCTTCCAATACGTCTCTCGGACATGCCTCTATGCAATCCTTACACAGGGTGCAGTCCTCGGTAATCTCTATCTCAGGGATTATCTTATACGCACACACTGACACTGGTTGGAACTTTGCGTGCTCTCTCCCTGTCCCAAGCCTTGCAACTGCCTCCAACATCAGCTGTTGACCTTCAAAAAGTTCGAGGACAGGAATGTTGTCTATCGCAAAGACGATTTCTGGGTCATCACTTATGAAGTCCTCTGAATAGACGACCTTAGGACCCTCAACGTTCAGCCTGAAGGAAATCTGGCAGTTCGGGCAACCTTCACCACCACACACACACTCGTTCTGCATGTTGAATTTCTCGAGGTCTGTTTTTATCGGAAGCATTCCGAGGCGATGGGCTAAAATCTCGTCATACAGGTAGCTTGAGTTCACATAGAAGTCAACGTAGTCAACAGCGAGCGTTGGAACCTCAGCTTTCATCGCCCTCCTGAAGGAGTTGGCTAAGGCTGGTGAAACGTTTTTGAGAATAAATCTGATTTTAAAGTCACTTTCTTCCAGAATTTCAATTTTGGGCTTCATCAAACTCTCCTGCCCCTCTTTCCACCCGGAGGTCTCGTACCATCATGCGGGATTGGAGTAACATCCTCAATTCTACCAATCTTAAGTCCTGCCCTTGCAAGCGCTCTTATTGCTGCCTGAGCTCCCGGTCCTGGCGTTGTGTGTTTGTTTCCACCGGGCGCTCTAACCTTTATGTGGACACCTTCAATTCCCTTCTCTTTTGCAACTGCAGCAGCTCTAAGGGCAGCTTGCATTGCCGTGTATGGGTTTCCTTCATCCCTGTCGGCTTTCACAATCATACCACCGCTTATCCTCGTAATGGTCTCACTTCCAGTTATATCTGTTATCGTGATAATGGTGTTGTTGTAGGATGAAAAGATGTGAGCAATACCCCACTTACCCCCTTTTTTCTTCTCAGCCATCATACCACCTCAGTTTCAGTTTTTGCAAGAGGAGAATTCTTATATAGCGATATTTTACTCTCAAGGTCTCTCGTAACAATAAAGCTTGGAGACGTAACTCTCCTACCGTCAACTGCTACATGACCATGGGTTATGAACTGCCTCGCCTGGCGTATAGTCCTCGCAATTCCCTGTCTGTAAACCATAGTCTGAAGTCTTCTTTCAAGGAAGTCTTCTACGGAGAGATTGAGAATGTCGTCAAGAGTTGCGTTCTCAGGTAGAATCCCCATCTTGTAGAGTTTTCTGATAACTGTCTGCGCCTTTGCCTTTGCGATTTCACCCTCTTTTCCCGGAAGGTCTATCTCCGCCAAGAGGTCTCTTGCAACTCTTCTATACTTTCTCAAAATGTTCTGGAACCTCCAGAGCTCTCTCTTGTTCCTCAGCCCGTATTTTATAACGAGCTGCACTTCCTTTTCAAGCCTCGCCTTATCCCATGGATGTGTTGGGGTTGTGTATTTCTTTCTATGCCTCTTTGGATCGCCCATAAAATCACCTCTTCCTCCTTATAACCCCAACGGTTCTACCGAATCTTCCAGTGGACCTTGTCCTCTGTCCCCTAACTTTCTTTCCTTTAGCATGCCTGATTCCTCGATAGCACTTCATCTTGATCATTCTCTCAATATCGAGCATTCTCGCAAAATCAACATCTTTCGAGAATAGGTGTAGATCTTTCCCTGTATGTGGGTCTTTCCTTCTGTTGAGCAGCCATGATGGCAAAGACTCTATATTTTCCTCTATGAAGCTTTTAACCTTCTGTATCGTCTCGTCGTCAAGTTCTCCGAGTTTTGCCCTTCCGTCTACTCCCAGTTCGTTGACTATGCATCTCGCTGCCCTCAACCCAATTCCCTTTATCCCGGTTAGAGCGAACATTAAGCTCTTATTTCCGTCAAGGTCCGTATCGGCAATTCTCACGATATGCTTGAACGTCATAACATCACCGCTAAGAAAACGGACTCCTTTAAGGATATTTAAAGGTTATGTGCTGAACGGAATTGGAGGCAAAATTTCACATAAAATCCATAAAAATTCAAACGTTTTCTGGCTCGTTGAAATAGGGATCAAACGGGTTTAGGAAGAGTGCGGAACGTCTTATAAGCAGTTTTTCTTATGAACTCTGAAATTTATCTGACAATCTCTGGTCTTACGATCCACAGTATTCTCCACTTTCCATCTTCACTTTCTTCTCTCTCCAGGCATACCACTCCGCCAAACCTGAAGCTTATGGCATCAAGTTCCTGATTGTTGGCGATCAGATAATTTGCAAGTCTTGATAGATGGGGCAGATGTCCTACGAGCATGATGTCTTCTCTTATATCCTTAATTCTCTCGACCCACACATCTATTTCTGCCAGCGGCTCAAGACCATCTGCTTTCTCAAGCTCAACGTCGATGTGCTTTGCCAGTATCTCGGCAGTCTGTAAGGCTCTAAGCTTTCCGCTGTGGAAAATCTTTGTAACTTTAACTCCAACCTTTTTCAAAAACTTACCGACAGCTTCAACTTCTGATTTGCCCTCATCAGAAAGTGATCTCTCTGGATCCTCTTCCTTTGGTCTTGCCTTACCATGCTGGACAAGGTACAGTTTCATATTTATGAGTTTATGTTTAGTGCAGTTAAAGTTAATGCAAAATAGATATATATTAATAGTTATAACGCTCTGGCATGAAAAAGCTCGTGGTAGTACCCATGCTTCTACTCATAGTCTTTGTCATGGCTGCACACAGCTACCTCAACCTTCTTGCACCCTTCAGCGGGAGCTTATGGAAGCAGACTGGTGAGAAAGTAGTTCTCAATCCCTACGGGTATGTCGAGGTTTACTACGACGAGTATGGAGTTCCCCACATTGTCGCGGAGAATGAAAAGGCTATGGCCTTTGCCATCGGCTATATCCACGCCAAAGACAGACTCTTCCAGATGGACTTGTACAGAAGGCTGATGAGAGGAGAGCTGAGCGAGGTATTTGGAGAGGATTTTTTTGATTCCGATGAGTTCCACATCAAGATGGACTTTGCCGGGGCTGCTGAAGCTTCTTGGGAGTTGATAAAGGAAACAGAACTTGGCGAGATGCTTATGGCGTACAGTGAAGGTGTAAATTACTACATGGATCACAATGAACTGCCAGTTGAGTTCAAACTTGCAGGATACAGACCTGAAAAGTGGACACCACAGGATACGTTGATTATTGGGAAGGAGATGGCTTGGGGTTTAACTGGTAATTTTTGGGACTTGAAGAGGGCTTTAATAGTTGAAAAGCTTGGTGAAGGTGCGCTTGAGCTGTATCCGGACTATATGAACCATAGTTACCCGATAATCAGGACTGGAGTTGTGAACAAATCATTGTTGGACTGGCTCAAACCCTTTGAGGCTAAGGACGGGATAGGGTCGAACAACTGGGTAGTTTCGGGGAAGTTTACTGCTAACGGAAAGCCGATGCTGGCCAACGACCCTCACCTTCTTCTCATAGTCCCTCCAATATGGTATGAAATGCATCTTCAGGTTAAAGGGGAAAATGTAAGAGGTGTAACTCTCCCCGGAGTTCCGGTTGTGGTAATCGGGATGAATGACTATGTGGCGTGGGGATTCACAAATGTTGGGGCTGATGTGATAGATTTCTATTACTATCTCTGGAAAGATGGTAAATATTACTACAAGGGGCAGTGGCTTGAGCCGCAGAAGGAAATCAGAACAGTGAGGGTTAAGACTGATAGTGGATATGAGGAAAGAAAAGTCGTTGTTGAAAAAACCGTTCACGGACCTCTGATTGACAAGTATGGCTCGAAGGTTGCAGTGGCTTGGACTGGACTGACGGCAACGACTGAATCTATTGCCTTGTATAAGTATAATCACGCCCATAACATTACAGAGTTCATGGATGGGTTGAGATACTTCGATGTCCCGGCACAGAATGTTGTCTACGCCGACATCTACGGGAATGTCATGTATTACCCGGCCGGAAAATATCCCATAAGATTGATCAACGGAAAAGAGGTTCCCGGAAACATCATTTTCAACGGTTCTGCCGGGGAGGGAGAATGGAGGGGTTTCAAGCCCTATGGAATCTCAACGTGGGAGGGTTTCATCCCCTTCGAGGAAATTCCTCACCTCATAAACCCGGATTATGTTGCAACAGCCAACCAGAGGGTCGTTTTTGGATATCAACATTATTTGGGAGATTCAATGTACTTTGCTGATCCCTACAGAGGAATGAGGATTTACGAGATGCTGGATGCAGCTGTAAAGTCGAAGGTGAAGATCACCCCGGAATTCTTCATGAAGATGCAGAGGGATGTTTACTCGAAGCCTGCCGAATTCTTCATCCCCTACATTCTTCAGGCTGAAGGGAAAATGAGCAAGAAAGCCAGGGAGTATGTTGAAGAGCTGAAGGGCTGGGACCTTAGAATGGAGAGGGATTCAAGAGCTGCTTTGATCTTTTCGATATGGCTCGATAATTTCGTGAATGAAACCTTCAAGGATGAGTTCTACCATGCTGGGCTGGACAGAAGCTTCTATCCTCACCTTTACATTCTCCAGAATCTGCCTGCAGAAAGCAGGTGGTTTGATGATATCCAAACACCTGACAGGGAGACAAGGGAGGATATAGTGGCGAGGGCAATGGAAATGGCTGTGAAAGAGATTGAGGAGAAGGGATACAGGGTTTACGGGGACTACAACAGGCTGAACATAGAACATCCCTTTAGCAGAGTTGTGAAATTCTTCAATTATCCCTCTATGCCTATGAACGGATCAACCTACACGGTATTCAACTTCAGAAGGGCTGTGGATTGGGAAACTGGAGTTTCGCAAGTTGGTAGCAGCTGGAGGATGATTGTGAACTTTGACGAAAACTATTGCATAATACCCGGTGGCAATTCGGGGAACTACTTCTCGAAGCATTATTCTGACCAGCTTGAAATGTGGGCGAATGGCAGGTACAAGCCCCTCGATTTCGAGATTAGAGGGGAGAAGATCATTTTTGAGGTGAGCAGATGAGAGATGAAATCAAGCTTTTGGCAGGTTTTGTGATTGGTCTTGCAATCTCTTATTTCCACTGGGTAGGCCTGATAGTTGGGGGACTTGCCGTTGGTGCAGTAACAAGGAGTCTAAAGATTGCCCTGGTGTCAGGTTTCATCTTTGGCATCGTGGTATGGCTCGCCTTTGTTGCAATGCTATCGGCAAACGGGATGGTTGGCAAGTTTTTTGCAATGTCTCCTCTACAGTACATCAGTCTCGTGCTGACAGTAATTGCCACGACAATTTCAGCGTCTATCACAAACTTTTTTTCACGTTCCTTACAATACAAAACGTGAAAGGATTGCCACCATCACTGAGAAGCAGAAAAAGATATATTGCCTTCAGAATTATAGCAGAAAAGGAGGTTGACGAAAGGTCACTTTCGCGAGCACTGACGGACAGTATGATGTCTCTGTTTGGCGAGTGCTTTACGGCAGGGAGCGGAATAAGACTGGAGTACTTTGACGGGCAAAAAGGAATAATTAGATGTCACAGAGAAGCACTGGAAAAGGTGGTGGTGGCCTTTACGCTGATTGATAGAGTGGGTGAAGTAAGGGTAATCCCGCTGACAATCGGGGTCAGCGGAACGATAAAAAGGTGTAAAAGAAAGTATTTGGAGGTGTAGATATGCATTTACCCCAGATGGGATATGATAGAGCAATTACAGTCTTCAGTCCAGACGGTAGGCTGTTTCAGGTAGAGTATGCAAGAGAGGCTGTAAAGAGAGGAGCCACAGCAATTGGAATAAAATGCAGGGATGGGGTTATTCTTATTGCTGACAAGAGGGTTGGCAGTAAGCTTCTCGAAGCAGATACCATCGAAAAAATATACAAGATTGACGAACACATCTGCGCTGCAACTTCAGGGCTTGTGGCGGATGCGAGAGTCTTAATTGATAGGGCGAGGATAGAGGCTCAGATTAACCGCCTCACCTACGACGAGACTATAACGGTCAAGGAGCTGGCAAAGAGAATATGTGATTTCAAGCAGCAGTATACACAGTATGGTGGCGTAAGACCCTTTGGCGTCTCCCTTTTGATTGCAGGCGTTGATGAGGTTCCCAAGCTATACGAAACAGACCCAAGTGGTGCTCTTCTTGAATATAAGGCTACAGCAATTGGAATGGGTAGGAATACAGTTGTTGAGTACTTCGAAAAAGAATATAGTCCGGATATGGGCTTTGATGAAGCGTTGATTCTTGGCTTGGTGGCGATGGGTAAAGCGATAGAAAGTGAGATTTCGGCAGATAACCTCGAGGTTGGATACGTCAAGGTAGAGGACAGGCAGTTCAGAGATATGAGTGCTGAGGAACTCGCGCCATACGTGGATAAAGCGAATGAGAAAATAAGAGAGGAACTGAAAAAGTAAGCGGTATTATGGTATCTCTCGATAAAGCTGTAATCGCAAGACTTCGAAAAGGAGGAGAAGAATACGAGGTTCTTGTTGATCCCTACCTTGCAAGAGACCTTAAAGAAGGCAAGGATGTGAATTTTGAAGAATTGCTTGCTGCGGAGGAAATATTCAAAGACGCAAAGAAGGGAGAGAGAGCGTCCTCCGAGGAGCTTAGGAAGACGTTTGGCACAGACGACATCTACGACGTTGCGAAGAGAATAATACTGGAAGGTGAAGTGCAGGTAACAGCAGAGCAGAGAAAGGAGATGCTTGAAGCGAAGAGGAAGCAAATAATCACCTTTATAAGCAGAAATACCATTGATCCCAGGACTAATGCCCCCCATCCTCCCAGTAGAATTGAGAGGGCTTTGGAGGAGGCAAAGGTTCACATTGACATCTTTAAGCCAGTAGAAGCACAGATAAAGGAAATCGTGAAAGCACTGAAGCCAATACTTCCGCTTAAATTCGAAGAGACTGAAATCGCCATAAAGATACCACCTGAGTATACAGGAAAGGCAATTTCTGCACTTTACAACTTCGGAGGGATAACGAAGGAAGAGTGGCAAAGAGACGGAAGTTGGATATGCGTAATGCGAATTCCATCTGGGATGTATGGAGAACTTATGGATTTGCTTGGTAGGGTTGCCAAAGGAGAAGCTCTTACAAAAGTTTTGAGGAGGATTGGATAATGAGAAAGATTGTTCTTCCCGGAGACCTGCTCTCAACAAACCCAAGGGCAGCTGGCTATGGCACTTATGTTGAGAATGGGAAAGTTTACGCAAAGATAATCGGACTTTTTGATGAAACCGAAACTCACGTTAGGGTAATTCCCCTCAAGGGTAGATACTCTCCCTCACCTGGTGATGTTGTTGTGGGTATAGTAAGAGAAGTTGCGGCAAATGGATGGGTTGTTGACATCTACTCCCCATATCAGGCATTTCTGCCTTCCAGTGAAAATCCAGAGATGAAGCCAAACAAAAAGGCAAACGAGGTGCTTGATATTGGCGATGCCATCATTGCCAAGGTTCTCAACATTGACCCCAAAATGAAGGTCACGCTGACGATGAGGGATAGGATTTGCAGGGCAATAAGGTTTGGCAGAATTGTTGCCATAAATCCCGCAAGGGTTCCGAGGGTCATAGGGAAGAAGGGAAGTATGATAAAGCTGCTTAAAAGTGAGTTAGACGTTCAGATTATTGTCGGACAGAATGGCCTTATATGGGTCAACGGTGATCGGAGAAAAGTTTCTATTGCTGAAGAAGCTATTTATTTAATCGAAGAGGAAGCTCATACAGAAGGTTTAACGGATAGAGTTGCTGAATTTATTAAAAGGAGGAAGTTAGATGTCGGAATTCAATGAAAAACCCGAAAAGTTGATTGTTGATGGTTTGCGCCTTGACGGACGAAAATTCGACGAGCTTAGACCGATCAAGATCGAAGCTAACGTTCTGAAGAGGGCTGACGGATCATGCTACCTTGAAATGGGAAAAAACAAGGTGATAGCGGCAGTTTATGGGCCGAGGGAGGTGCATCCGAGACATCTCCAAGACCCAAGCAAGGCAGTGATTAGATACAGATACAACATGGCTCCTTTCAGCGTTGAGGAGAGGAAGAGGCCGGGACCAGATAGAAGGAGCATTGAGATATCTAAGGTGAGTAAGGAGGCTTTCGAGGCTGTTATAATGAAAGAACTTTTTCCGAGAAGTGCTATAGACATCTTTGTGGAAGTTCTGCAGGCTGATGCCGGAAGCAGAACTGCTTGCCTGAATGCTGCGAGCGTAGCTCTGGTGGATGCTGGCGTGCCGATGAAGGGTATAATAACTTCTGTTGCTGTAGGAAAAGCGGACGGACAGCTTGTCCTTGATCCTATGAAGGAGGAGGACAATTTTGGAGAGGCTGACATGCCCTTCGCCTTTCTGATAAGGAATGGCAAGATTGAGTCTATTGCTCTGCTTCAGATGGATGGCTGTATGACGAAGGATGAGATTAAGCAGGCTTTGGAACTTGCCAAAAAAGGAGCCTTAAAGATATATGAAATGCAGAAGGAGGCAATACTGAAAAGATATTTGGAGGCTGGCGAGGAGATGGATGAAATAGCAGAGGGGAGAGAAGATGCCTGAAGACATTCTTGTTGACATTAAGAGGGATTACGTTCTCTCAAAGCTCAGGGATGGGGAGAGGATTGATGGGAGAGGCTTTGACGAATTCAGGAATGTTGAGATCATACCAAATATCGTTGAAAAGGCAGAGGGTTCTGCACTTGTGAAGCTGGGAAACACGGAGGTTGTTGTCGGAGTGAAAATGCAACCGGGAGAGCCCTATCCAGACACGCCGGACAGGGGTGTTATAATAGTAAACGCAGAGCTTGTACCGCTTGCATCTCCAACCTTTGAACCCGGTCCACCTGATGAAGGCTCGATAGAGTTAGCAAGAGTTGTTGATAGGGGGATAAGAGAAAGTGAAGCTGTGGATTTGTCAAAACTTGTGATAGAAGAGGGTGAGAAGGTCTGGATAGTTTTCGTTGACATTCACGCTTTGGATGATGATGGTAACCTGCTTGATGCCTCAGCCTTAGCCGCGATTGCTGCACTGCTGAACACGAAGGTGCCGGCGGAAAGATTTGACTTGGGGGAAGATTATCTACTTCCAGTCAGAGATCTCCCTGTTTCGGTTACATCGCTGATTGTCAACAACAGATACCTTGTTGATCCGTGCAGAGAAGAAATGAGCGTTGGCGAGAACACACTTACAATTTCAACCGATCAGGATGATAACATTGTGGCGATGCAGAAAAGTGGTGGATATTTGCTGGATGAGAAGCTGTTTGATGATCTTCTTGATGTGAGCGTTAACTGTGCGAGAAAGCTAAGGGAAAAACTCAAGGAGATATAGCCTCATCTTTTTCCTCCACACTTTTTGCAAGAATATAAGCTCCGGCAAGGAAGGTGAGAATCCCTATTGCAGCGGAGAGTATCCTGTCCATCTCAAACTGCAGTTTCAAGTTCAGAAGAAGAGGGTAAAGAAGGAAGATAAGGAGAGAGAAGATGAAAGCTTGGAGATAAGAAATGTAGCACCTTTCACAGGGAACACCGTTGACCCTTGCCCCTCTTATTGACTCCCAGTTTCCATGAAGAATTTCTGCAGTTACGTAGAGCCACGTAACAATCAAAAGCGGTTCTACACTGCCAGCATATGATGAGAAGGCAGCATGAAGACTCTCCGCGACCCCTCTGAATCTAAGGGCGTAAAGCGTGTCAATAAACCCCTCAAAAATCTCGGAATCAGGCAAGATGGGAGAGAGGTTGAAGAATATCAGAAGGGAGTAAAAATAGAAGTTGAATGGTCTTCTGAAAAGAAGGCTGATTAACGGTATTACAAAAAGCAAGAGTTCAGCGGGGTATGGAATAAAGTATCTAAGCGGTGATGAAACAAAGCTGTTGTAGGTAAAGTATGCAGCAACTTCGGCAATTAGAAGGTTAACTAAGTATATCATCTCGCAACACCCACCATAACCTTCTCAACAGGTTTGCCAGCTTCTACCTCTATAACGTTAACACCAGCAGCCCTCAAACTACGCTCCGCACTCCCCTCCATTGCTTTAACCACTGTAGAAGCGAGTGTGTTGGGTTCAATCGTAGATTTAATGGTAATGACAGAAACTGGCAAGTTTGACCTGCCCATCGCTCGTAGAGCAGCTTTGGTGGGGTTGCTATACTCAGCTCTCGTAATGAAAATTGAAGCGGGTTTAACAGTTTCGATATACTTCTTGGCTTTATCGAGGGCAACTCCAAAATCCTCTCGCCTCTCAGCCACATCGAGCTTCATCAGGGTGGAGTATACCTTGTTGAACTGCCTTTTTCCTGATTCAGGATAAAGAACAATGCTGTGGCCAACAACATAGAGTCCTACCTTATGTCCCCTCATCGCGAAAAAATATGAGAGGGAGGCTGCGATTTCAATTGCAGTCTCAAAGCAGTTTCGTTTAATATCACCATGCAACATGTAAGGATTTGCGTCGAGAAATATCCAGACGGCTTTCTTTCCCTCCCTCTCAAACTCATTCACCATCAATTCTCCAAGTTTTGCTGTAGCTTTCCAGTTTATGAATTTCACCGGGTCACCGTGACTATACTTGCGAATCTCTCTAAAATCTGTTCCCGGAACACCTACCTTTGAAACGTCAATCTCAGGAATTGGCTTTCTCGCCACACCCCTTTTCGCCGCAACCCTTCTTATCCTGTAAATCCTGCTCTTGACCTCTACCTCTTTCCCCAAATTCAATGTTCTTCTGGTTCTTCTCGTTGCGAAGACGTTCTCTGACTCAATCAAAAACTTTCCTAAGCTGTAATTCCCCCTCTTCATCGGAACGCAGACGTATTTGATCTCTACGCTACCAATTCCTGCCACGAACGTGGCTTTTGCGTTTGATCCTTCAATGAGTTCAAAAGAATTGGGTAAAACGTGCATGGCCTTTATTATCCCAAATCCGGTGACTTTAAGCTTTATAGACGCCGATAGTGGCTCTCCAACCCGCTCTCCACCTTCGAGATTTACAGAGATTACGCTTGTTCTGAAGGGAATGTTCGGAAATGCCAGAATGAGGAGTGGTAGAATGGCAATCCAGAGCAACTTGACGGATGTAAACAAAACTGAAAGAGTAAGGAGGAAGATAGAGGTAATTACAAGGGCTCTGCTAACCCTTCTAAGCTTCATATTTGGGTACCCTCACTCTCTCGAGAATATCCTTTACAACTTCTTCTGCTCTTAAACCCTCTACAGCATACTCGAACTTGAGAATTATTCTGTGACTCAACGCTTCAACGGCAACCCTTTTAACATCATCGGGAATAACGTAGTCTCTACCGTCTATAACAGCCAAAGCTCTGCTCAGTTTGAGTAAAGCCAATCCACCGCGTGGACTTGAACCAAGCTCAACAAGCTCGTGTCTCCTCGTCTCCCTTACAAGCTCTGAGATGTACTCCAGAATTTTTCTGTCAACATAAACGTCTTCAACAGCTCTCTGCATTTTCTCAAAGGTAGAAAGAGAGATGACTGGGTCAATGTCTTCAGTCGGATCGTCCTTCTTCCAGTTCATCCTCCTTTTAAGTATTTCCATCTCCTCTTCAATTGTCTCGGGGTATCCGGGGCTAATTCTAAGCATAAACCTGTCCATCTGAGCTTCAGGGAGAGGATACGTCCCCTCCTGCTCAATTGGGTTCTGTGTGGCTATCACGAAGAAGGGAAGTTTGAGCCTGTATGTTTCACCCTCGACCGTAACCTGCTTTTCTTCCATTGCCTCAAGCAGCGCTGCCTGAGTTTTTGGAGGACTTCTGTTTATCTCATCAGCAAGAAGAACATTGGTGAATAAGGGCCCTTTAACGAATTCAAAACCGTTACCTCGCCAGATTTTTACTCCGATTATGTCTGATGGAAGCAAATCGGGAGTGAACTGCACTCTTCTGTAATCTGCACCAATAACCCTCGCAAAAATCTTTGCAAGGAGAGTTTTTCCCAATCCCGGATAATCCTCAAAAAGAATGTTTCCATTTGTCAGAGCCGCGGCGAGCATTTTCTCAACCAGCTCTTTGCTTCCAACATAAACGTCACATACAGCATTGATTATTCTGACGCAGATGTCGGAGATTTCTTTCATATTCCCAGTAGCTCTCCCGAATTATATTTATGTTTTGGGTCTAAACAGTGATAGATCGGTTGAGGATATGTGCAGTGTCGCTTTTGGAGAATGGTCTGAATATCACTCACAAGTGCACAAGATACCAAAATATCATCCCATCAAGGCAAGGATGCCGGGATTTGATATCAAACCAACTGCAACACCAGCGGCAAGTCCTCTTTTAAGGTCAATGCGATAAGCGAGCTTCACGAGGAGGGAGGCATATGGTGCTACCATTGCGAAAGACAGGATGTATAGGCATTATGGCGTTGCTGGATGCTGCGTTTGCAGCGGTATCGAGCAGAAGCCCGCCGAGCGTGAGTATGAATGTCACGAAAACGAACTTAGCCCCAAGTTTGAGCCTCATCACCTTCAGAACAGCGGCGAGGATTGCAGAGTTCACTGCCAGATTGATTGTGAAAAGTAGTATGAGCATCTGAGATTCCGTCATCCAGGGCGATTCTCCTGGAGGTATAGGGTCTGCTCCGACGATTTGCATGGCAATTATGCCCATTGTCGCAGCAGTTTTAACACACAACCTCGACATTCAGATCACCCTCAAAATAACAGGATTCGAACGTAGAACTATCTCCTCCCTTAAATCTCCGTAGGCTGAGACTTTAACGATTGCTGTTACCTCGTAAACTCCTGATTCCTCGATTCTGCAGCTCATATTCGCTGAGAGTTCAGATTCAGGTTCTACAGTTCTCTTCGAAAGAACAGATAGCTGCAGTTCTGGCAGTTTGCATACGAGCCCGCTCTCATTCCTAACCTCGATTCTGAAGGGATGTAAGTGTCCAAAGTGGATCGTGATAGCATTGTCCCCCTCATTGATGAGCTTGGGTTTGAAGCTGACAATACCACGTCTCACAATATCATCTATCTCAAGTTCAAGCTTAAGGTTCTCGACGATCAGTTTCGTGTCTTCGCTGAAAGACAGCTCAGCATTCCACCTATTAAAAATCGTAGTCCTCTTGCTCAGGTCGTTAGCCTCAATTATCACCTCGAACGGATACTCGAATATCTTGAGGATGTAGCGATTTTTGAACTCTGCTATCCCGCTTTCGTTCGTTTTTGCTTTGAATCTGTAGAGCGGATTTGCATCGCTCTGCACGATCACCGTTGCATTCTCAATTGCCTTTCCATCAAAATCCAGAATTTTAACGAAGAAAACTGGCTCAACAAAATCGGTGTTAATGACATCTTTCCAGAGAACAAACCTCTTTGAGTTCACGCTGATCACGTAAACACCCTCTGATTTCAGCATCTTAATCGGAATTATGAATCCATCCTTGAGAGCGTAGCATCCATGAACTTCTTTATCTGCCACTTCAACGCTTACATTTGCATCCGTCATGTTCAAAACTTCGATTACTTCACCAACATACTTCAGAACTTTGAGTGGATGTGCGTAACCAACCTCCTCCCTCACTTCCCTCACGCTTAGCCAGTTGTTTATCTTTGCTTCGTAACATTTCTGCGAATCACAGAAGTGGATCAACGCTTTGCCAATGCTCCCATTTTCAATGTAGAGCTCCATTCCGGCAAGCACGGCTGAAGTGTTCTCGACTTCCGTTGCATTCAGCAACTCACTCCACACATCCTCCAGTTCGACTACTCTGAGAGGTTCTGGATGTGTCGCCGTTAACAGTGCCAAAGCTACAAGAGTGATGAGCAGTAGGATTGTGTAAAACGCTCTCATTTTCTGCCCATCCTGTTTGAATCTTTTCAAATTTTTCTTTTTGTTCGATTTAATAGAAAGATTGAATTTTTTAATCCGACCATCTTACCCTTACGTTCTTCGGTTCTATATAGCGGGGGTTTTGAAAATGCTAAAGGCTGGTAGACCTACAGGACTGATTTCGAGCCTAAACAGTCGAAAGCATCTCAGGTAAGTGAGAGGAAATATCAAATACCAGAGTGCGGTAGTTCAACCGTGAACCTTGCTGAACTTTACAAAGAAATGGGCAGACATTCGTGGAAGATACTTGATGCTATCTTCAAGAACCTCTGGGATTATGAATATGTTCCAATCCAGCTCATAGCCTCGCAGGCCAGAATTGGGGAAGAGAAGGCGAGAAATATTCTGAGATATCTGTCCGATCTGCGTATTGTTCAGAATAAACAGACCGAATATGAAGGCTCTACCTTCACGTTCTTCGGTCTGAGCCTTTACTCTCTTCACAGACTCGTAAGAAAAGGACATGTTGAGGCAATAGGAAAGATAATGGGTGAGGGGAAAGAAAGTGCAGTTTTCAACTGCTATTCTGGGAAATATGGCGAGTGTGTTGTGAAATTTCACAAGGTCGGACATACAAGCTTCAAAAAGGTTAAGGAGAAAAGAGATTATGGTGACCTCCATTTTTCGGTTCTTGCCATAAGGTCTGCCAGAAATGAATACAGAGCTCTCAAAAAGCTTCAAGGACTGGCAGTGCCGAAGGTTTATGCTTGGGAAGGAAATGCTGTCCTCATGGAGCTGATCGAGGCCAGAGAACTCTATAGGGTTAGGGTAGAGAACCCCGAAGACGTTCTGGACATGATCATCGAGGAGGTTGCGAAGTTCTACCGCAGGGGTATTGTGCATGGAGACCTGAGTCAATACAACGTCCTTGCCAGTTCAGAGGGAATTTGGATAATAGACTTTCCCCAGAGCGTTGAGGTCGGGGAGGAGGGCTGGAAGGAGATGCTTGAGAGGGACGTCAGAAATATCCTGACATACTTTAACCGGACTTATCGCATGGAAAAGGATATTAATTCTGTATTAGATAGGATTATGCAAGAATGAGTGTGGTATTTGGGGTAGATATCGTAGGTGGCTCGGTTCACGGGAAGATAAAGCCGAGATACGCTGTTGTAGTTTTGGAAGACGGCGATGAATTTGAAAAGATAGTTTCAAGGAGCAAGCTTTTCAGAATGGTTAAAGAGGAAAAACCTGAAATCATAGCTGTTGACAACATTTATGAGGTTTTCAAAAGTAAAGAGGAGCTCGTCTTCTTCTTAAAGAACGCTCCCGCGAAGACCAAGCTGGTGCAGGTCACAAGCAAAGGCTCTTCTCTGCCAAGCCTGTCCAAGAGGTTTGGGCTTAAGATCAACATAAGAAATCCAATTGATGAGGCGAGGGCGTGTGCGTATCTTGCCAGCTTTGGAATTGGCAGCGAAATTTCAGTGTTTACGGATAAAACAAAAATCACGGTTTCGAGGAACAGAAGCTTGGGAAAAGGGGGCTGGAGGCAGAAAAAGTATGGCAGGAAGATTCATGCCTCTGTCAGGATGATTTACAGAGAAATCAGAAACAAGCTGGCAGAGATGGGTTTTGAGTTTGTGGAGGACGTTAAAAGTGGTTATGGTGGCATATCCAGGGGAATCCTACTCGTCAACGCACCGAGGGAGAAAGTGCCGATCAACTCCTTCAAAACGAGGGATGTTCAGGTGAAGGTGGAGGCTGTCGAGAAAGAGAAGATAGAGTTCATACCACTGATAAAAACCCTTCGATACACCATTGTTGGTATAGACCCTGGGGCAACTACAGCAGTTGCAGCGGTGGATTTGAGGGGGAATCTGGTTGATGTTAAGAGCAAAAAGGGCTGGAGCAGTGGAGAGGTAGTTGAGTATATATCCTCTCTTGGAAAGCCTGTTGTGGTGGCAACAGACAAAAGTCATCCTCCTGAGCTTGTCTCGAAAATAAGGGCGTCATTTAACGCTGTGCTTTACACACCAAAGGAAGATTTGAGTGTAGATAAAAAGAAGGGGCTGACGGCAAAATACCGCCTGCTCAACGACCACGAGAGGGATGCGCTTGCTGCTGCAATTGACGCCTATAACAGCTATAAGAACAAGCTCAGTAACATAGAAAAGAGGTTACCGGCTGGGATGGACTCAGACAGAGTTAAGGCTGAAATAATAAAAGGCACACCACTCAGAGACGTGTTTGCCAGCCATTTTAAGGAAGAAAAGACAGTCAAAAAAGTTCAGAGCAACGGTGTAAGCAGAGAGGAGATTTTGAAAAGGGACAGGTTGATTGAGGAGCTTAAGGAGGAGAACAGAATCCTATCGAAAAGGATTTCAGAGCTCAAAGATGAGATAGAGAAATTGAGGATGCGCCTGAGTATGATTTCACGAGAGGAGCACGAGAAGATCAGGAGGGATAATTACATCAGAAATCTTGAAAACGAGATTCGCGAACTGAAGAAGAGGCTGAAGGAGAAAGAGAATGAGATTGCCATGCTTAAGGAGAAGATCGAACTCCTGAGGAGAATGAAAATGCTTGAATTTCAGGGTTGGAAGGAGGTGAAGGTTCTCAGGAAGTTCACAAAGGATGAGGTTGAGAGAGCTGAAAAAGAGCTTGGAATCTCAGAGGGTGATGTTGTCTGCATCCTCGATTCGAGTGGCGGTAGTGCTGCAATCGCGGAGATGCTATGCAAGAAGGGAATTAAGGCGGTGATATGCAGCAGTGAAATGTCTCATCTTGCTGCCGAAACCTTCGATTCCTACAGCATTCCGAGAATTTCCGTTGATGAGGTTGAGATGCTGGTAGGAGAAGACATTGCCGTTGTCAACACAGGGAAGTTTGAGGAGGTTTATGAAAGAAAAATGGAGGAGATAAAAAGGAAAAAAGTTGAAAACCTCGAAAAGCTTGTTGAGGATTACAAGAGGAGAAGGGTGATGTGAAAATGCGGCTTCTTTTCTCCTCAATGTTCCTTTACGAGTACTCTACGGACATGATTGCCAAAGCCATTGACCTTGCAGAGTATGACGGAGTCGAGTTCTGGCCAGAAACTCCACATTTCTGGGTGGATAGAGATATGGAGAAACTGGAATGTTTTTTAGACTATGAAATGGCAGTACACTCTCCTGTTCTTGATTTAAATCCCGTTTCTGTGAACAATGATGTGTGCGACCTCACTCTGCGGGAAAGTCTGTATGCGGTCTCGCTGGCAGCAAAAATGAAAGCCTGGCCAGTTACAGTGCATGCGGGGAAGAGAAGTGCGGCAAGGGAACCGGTGTGGGCTGACTATCTATCTCTGAACAGGTATCTGAGGATTCTAAGCAGATATGCGAGAATAAAGGGGGTTGATGTGGGCTTGGAGAATTCAGAGAACAGGATAAACAACCTGTGCAGGAAGGCAGATGAGGTTAAAAAGTTTGTTGATGCCAATAATATCAAATTTACACTTGACATCAAGCACGCACTGCTTAACGGAGGAGTTAACGAGTTTATCGAACCTCTCTTCGACAAGATTTGCAATATTCACGTCAGCTTCTATGATGAGAAGGGAAGACATGTGCAGCCGAGTAGGGGAGAAACTGTGAAGGAGGCTTTGGAGAAAATAGCTGATCTGGGATATAGTGGGACAGTTACAGTTGAGCTTGATGATCTCGGCATTGGAAACATGGATTTTATGAAGAAGGTTGAGATTCTTAGGAAGGAAGGACATTTTGTTGAGAAGTTTTTTGGTTGAGGTTATTTACTTGTTGCAGTTATATAAACACCGGTAATAGTTATTATACCACCTATGACTGTGAAAATGTCTGGAACCTCATTCAGTGCATAGAAAGCAAATATTGCCGTAAATAAAGGGACGAGATAAACGTAAACAGCCACACTCGTCGAGTCAGAGTCTGAGAGGGCGTAGTACCATACAACGTATGCAAAAACTGAACATAAAATGGAAAGATAGAGCAGTGCTATCGCAGTCTCAAAACTGACAGAAATTGGGTTTGCAACTCCACTCCACATAGCGAATGGGATCAGGAATACTGTTCCCAAGGAAAAGGCATATGCTGTCAGAGTTTCGTGATCGTATTTCAAAAGCATTTTTGAGCCAAGCAGCGTATAAACCGCCCACAGAAAGCCATCTATTATCATCAAGACATCTCCGAAAAATGTTTCTGATGTGAAAAAGTCCATCTTGCCCTTAGAGACTATTAAAATAACACCTGCAAAGGAAATGAGCACACCAAAAATCTTTCTTGCATTTGCTTCTCCTCTCACAAACCCCCATATTGCAACAAAAACTGCAGAAGTGTTGATTAGGATTGCAGCATTTGTGGCTGTGGTATATTCAAGAGCCAAAAACTGGAAAGCATAGAGCAGAGACACCCCGGACATGGCAAGAACTGAAATGTACAACCAGTCTTTCGGGTTTATTCCACCAAAACCTTTCCTCCAAATGACCCATGCAAGCAAAAGGGGTGATGCTATCAGGAACCTGTAAAAGGCGAGATTGTATGGATCGAGTTCTCTCAAACCAACTTTAATGAAAATAAAGGACCCTGCCCATATGAACATCGTTAGGGCGAGGAGTAGATGTGTTTTAGAATTCATTTAGCCTCAAGAAGTATTCGTGAATTCTTGTGTCATCCGTCAACTCAGGGTGGAAAGCCAAACCCAGTATGTTATTCTCCTGAGCAGCAACCACATACTCCTCAAACCTTGCCAGAACCTCCACGTTTTTACCAACTTCCACAATAGCTGGCGCTCTTATGAACACTGCATCGAACCTACCGATGTGCTTTACATCAAGCTCAACCTGAAAGCTTTCCCTCTGCCTGCCAAAGGCATTTCTCTTAACTCTGACGTTCAGCAGTCCGAGAAGTCTGGTGTCGGTCTTGATTACCTGTTCGTCTCCATACTTTGAAAGCAGGATAAGTCCAGCGCACGTTCCCATCACTGGCTTTCCACTCTCGGCAAGCTCGATAATCTCATCTGCTATACCATCAGAAAAAATGAGCTTGCTGATGGTCGTGCTTTCTCCGCCTGGGATAATCACAGCGTCGCTCTCTGAAACAACTCCTGCCCTGCGGGTAGCAACAACTTCTCCGTCAATTCCTAATTTTTTGAGGGTTTTTTTTACTGCAATTACGTGTTCCTCTACATCTCCCTGAACTCCAATGACAGCTACTCTCATACACCTCTCGTCTGCAGTCTCTCCTCTTCGCTGAGCTTGAACACATCCAATCCTTTCATTGCTTCTCCCAACCCTTTGGAAACCTCTGCCACAACTTCTGGTTCATCGTAGTGCTGCACCGCCTCAACTATGGCTCTGGCATACTCAGGTGGGTTGGAAGATTTGAAGATACCTGAACCTACAAACACTCCGTCCGCTCCAAGCTGCATCATCAGGGCAGCATCCGCTGGAGTGGCAACTCCACCAGCAGCAAAGTTTACAACTGGCAGTCTTCCGATCTCTCTTATCTCCAGAAGTACTTTGTAGATGCCATCAATGATCTCACCGAGCGTATACTCTTCAAACACCACATCGTTCCTACCAACCTCGCCAAGCCCCATGTCTCCCTTTACAGCTGATGTAAGCTCTGCATACCTTGAGGCATACTTCTCGGCCACGTCGTATATCCTCTCCTCTGGCAACCTCCTAAGCTCGTCAATAGCCCTGTTGATTAACCTCATGTGTTTTACAGCTTCAACAACGTTGCCAGTCCCTGCTTCGCCTTTTGTCCTTATCATCGCCGCTCCTTCCCATATTCTCCTCACTGCCTCTCCAAGACTTCTTGCCCCGCATACGAAGGGGACAACAAACTTCCTCTTGTCAATGTGGAAAAAGACGTCTGCTGGAGTTAGCACCTCGCTCTCGTCAATCATGTCAACTCCAAGAGCCTCAAGTGCCCTTGCCTCTGCGATGTGTCCTATTCTGCATTTGGCCATAACTGGAATTGTGACTGCATCAATGATCTCCTGAATCTTCTTGGGGTCTGCCATTCTTGCCACTCCCCCAGCGGACCTGATATCTGCTGGTACCTTGTGCAACGCCATGACAGCCACAGCTCCAGCTTCTTCAGCTATGGCAGCCTGTTCAGCGTTGGTTACATCCATTATTACTCCACCTTTCTGCATCTTGGCAAATCCCCTTTTTATGAGCTCCGTGCCAAATTTAAGCTCCTCAAGATTTACTTTCATCGTTTTAGCTTCGCAATGGCTGAATATAAAGTTTGGGCTAAGGTAGGACAGCCGAACATGTGTAATAATAATGGTGAAAATTGACAATTAGATTTTAAAAATCATTAAAATCTTTTTGGGTATAACCCTATTGCTGTTGGAGACAAAGAATAGAAAAGCTTGATGATATCCTCTCGACCATCCAGAAGCTTTATTTTCTGACGAGCTAATGCATTAGAGATGAATCTCACCCTTGATGCCTTCTTTCCACTCTTTGATTCGGAGCAAAATGAGGATTTTTGGAGAATTGAAGAAATTCGAAAATACCATGATTTGCTCTTGACCGAACTTGAGCGTCTTTACAGAATTGCGGAACTTGCAAGACAGAAGGGCCTCGATCCAGAGCTTAGGGTAGAAATTCCAGTAGCGAAGAACATGGCTGAGAGAGTTGAAAAGCTGATGGGCGTTAATGGGCTGGCTGAAAGGATTATAGAGTTAGAGGAGAGAGGAGTTAGTAGAGAGATAATCTGTTTTAAGGTTGCGGAGGAAATTCTCGATGGTAAATTTGGAGAAATGGGTGTGGAAGAGGCGATAGATAAGGCTGTAAGAACTGCTGTAGCGATAATGACTGAAGGTGTAGTTGCGGCGCCGATTGAGGGGATTGCGAGAATAAAAATTGATAAGGACGATTTTCTGAGGGTTTATTATGCAGGGCCGATCAGGAGTGCTGGTGGCACTGCGCAGGTAATCTCGGTTCTTGTTGCAGATTACGTTAGAAGGAAGGCCGGGATTGGGAGATATGTTCCCACCGAGCAGGAAATTCTGAGATACTGCGAGGAGATTCCACTTTACAAGAAGGTGGCAAATCTGCAGTATCTTCCGAGCGATGAAGAGATCAGGTTAATAGTTTCTAACTGCCCCGTCTGCATTGACGGAGAGCCTACAGAGGATGCGGAAGTTGCAGGACACAGGAATTTGCCGAGGGTTGAGACGAACAGAGTGAGGGGTGGAATGGCTCTCGTTATAGCAGAGGGAATCGCTCTGAAGGCGCCTAAGCTCAAAAAAATGGTTGACGAGGTTGGTATCGAAGGATGGGGATGGCTTGATAAGCTGATAAAGGGAGGCAGCGGTGGGGATGAAAGGGACGACAAAGTTGAGATTAAACCGAAGGATAAGTATCTGTCAGATATTGTTGCAGGGAGACCGGTTTTCAGCCATCCATCACGAAAGGGTGGGTTCAGGCTAAGATACGGCAGGGCAAGGAATTCCGGCTTTGCAACCGTTGGTATAAGCCCAGCAACAATGGCTCTACTCGATTTCATTGCAGTAGGCACTCAGCTGAAGGTTGAGAGGCCAGGTAAGGCGGGAGGAGTTGTGCCAGTATCAAGCATTGAAGGACCGACTGTAAGGTTGAAAAATGGAGATGTTGTAAGGATTAGGACTGCAGGTGAGGCAAGAGCTCTGAAAGGTGAGGTTGAAAAAATACTTGACCTCGGGGAGATACTGATAAACTTCGGAGACTTCTTGGAGAACAACCACCCCTTAATTCCTGCTTCCTACTCCTACGAGTGGTGGATTCAGGAGGTAGAAAAGGCTGGAAAGGCTATAAGAGGGGATTACAGGAGGATCAGTGAGGAGGAAGCTCTAAAACTATGTGATGAGAATCATATCCCACTGCATCCCGATTACACCTATCTGTGGCATGATATAACTGTTGAAGAATATTGCTACCTCAGAAATTTTATTTCAGATAACGGTAAAATCGAGGCAAAACACGGAATAAGCTCTTTAATGCTACCCTTTGATTCCAGAGCGAAGGATGTTCTTGAAAAACTCTTGGTGGAACATAAGGTCAGAGAGAATTACATAGTAATCGAAACTTGGAAAGTACTCATAAGGTGTCTCGGACTCGATGAGCGTCTTGAGAAAATAACAGAAGTTTCTGGAAATGATGTCCTCGAAATTGTTAATGCTGTCTCAGGCATTAAGGTGAGGGCTAAGGCTCCATCGAGGATAGGAGCAAGAATGGGAAGGCCTGAGAAGGCAAAGGAAAGGAAGATGAGCCCCCCGCCCCACATTCTGTTTCCTGTGGGGATTGCTGGGGGTAAAACAAGAGATTTGAAGAATGCGATCAATTATACAAAGGACTACAACTCCGCAAAGGGAGAGGTTGAGGTAGAGGTGGCGTTAAGAAGGTGCAAAGAGTGCGGGAAGGAAACTTTTTGGCTTAAGTGCGATTGTGGAGGAATAACAGAGCAGATATACTACTGCCCTTCATGTAGAATAAAGAATGGGAGTGAGAGGTGCGTTAAATGTGGGAGAGAAACTAAGGGCTATTTCAAGAGAAAGATAAATATTAGAGAGATTTATGAAGCTGCGATAAGGAATTTAAAGGAACATGACTCCTTTAATACGATCAAGGGCGTTTTAGGAATGTCGTCGAAACTCAAAATGCCTGAGAGGCTTGAGAAAGGGATATTGAGGGCCAAACACGATGTCTACGTGTTTAAAGATGGAACTGCAAGGTTTGATGCCACTGACCTACCCATAACTCACTTCAGACCGAGAGAAATAGGCGTTAGTGTTAAAAAGTTGAGAGAGCTTGGGTATGAGAGAGATTATAGGGGGATGGAGCTTAAAAGTGAAGATCAAATTGTTGAACTGAAGCCACAGGACGTTATACTACCAAAAAATGGTGCTGAGTATCTTCTCAGGGTTTCAAAATTTATAGATGAACTCCTTGTGAAATTTTATGGCCTTGAGCCCTTTTACAATGCTGAAGACATCGAGGATCTGATAGGACATCTTGTCATAGGATTGGCTCCCCACACCTCTGCTGGGGTTCTTGGGAGGATTATAGGATTCTCAGATGTTCTTGCGGGTTACGCACATCCGTATTTCCATGCAGCAAAGAGGAGGAACTGTGACGGAGATGAAGATTGCTTTATGCTACTTCTCGATGGTCTACTGAACTTCTCCAGAAAGTTCCTTCCCGATAAAAGAGGAGGGCAGATGGACGCTCCACTCGTTTTGACAGCAATAGTTGACCCGAGAGAAGTGGATAAAGAAGTTCACAACATGGATGTCGTGGACAGATATCCAATTGAGTTCTATGAGGCGACTTTGAGATACAGCAGTCCGAAGGAAGTTGAAGATTACGTAGAAAAGGTTGGGGATAGGCTGAAGGATGAGATGAGGTTTTGCGGGCTTAAGTTCACTCACGACACCGATGATATCGCTGGGAGTGTAAAGGAGAGTGCATACAAGTACCTGAAGACGATGCAGGATAAAGTCTATCATCAGATGGAGCTGGCGAAGAAAATTGTCGCTGTTGATGAGCACGATGTTGCTGAGAGGGTTATAAATGTTCATTTCCTTCCAGATATAATCGGCAATTTGAGGGCGTTCTCCCGCCAAGAGTTCAGGTGTGTGAAGTGTAACACCAAATACCGCAGGATTCCCCTTGTAGGAAAATGCACGAAATGTGGTGGGAAACTAACACTTACAGTTCACAGCAACTCTATAATGAAGTATCTGGATTTGTCCAAATACCTTTGTGAGAACTTTAACGTTTCCGCTTATACAAAACAGAGACTACACCTTTTAGAGCAGGAAATAAAATCTTTGTTCGAAAATGAAGGCGAGAAACAGGTTACAATTTCTGATTTCGTTTAACAATACAACTATATAGTATTGGGTTCAAGTAATACCGTGGATGAAAAGGATTTGAAGATAATTCAGATGCTGGTAGAGAATGCCAGAATTCCAAAAACGAAGATAGCAAAGATGCTGGATGTTACTGAAGCAGCGGTGAGAAAAAGGATATCCAATCTTGAAAAAAGAGAGGAAATTCTCGGCTACAGAGCTATAGTAAACTACAAAAAGGTTGGGATAAGCGCCTCGTTGACGGGGGTTGATGTCGAGCCAGATAAACTGTGGTCTGTTGTTGAGGAACTGAAAAATCTTGAAGAGGTCAAGTCACTTTGGCTCACAACAGGAGATCATACTATAATGGCAGAAATCATCGCCAAATCTGTCAGAGAGCTCTCCGAGCTACATGAGAAAATCGAGAGGATAGAGGGTGTTAAGAGAGTTTGCCCTTCAATCGTGACAGACATACTGAAGTAAAAGATTTAATTGTGTGCACCCTCAAAGGAAGAACGATGGACAGGAAATTCAGAAACTGCATTCTCGGAGTTGCAGTTGGTGACGCCCTTGGAATGCCAGCCGAAGGACTTTCGAGGGAAGACATAAAGCAAATCTATGGTGAAATCAGGGATTTTTATCCCTCTCCTTATGGAGACCTTAAGCCGGGAGAATGGACGGATGACACAGAACAGATGCTTTTACTTGCAGAATCCCTGATTGAAACCGTTTATTTCAGTCCTGAGAACTTCTCCGAGAAACTGAAGAATTGGTTTTTGAGTACCAAAAGCCGTAGAATAGGTCCCAGCTCAACGAGGGCGATATCCAATCTTTTGAGTGGTATCCCTTGGAACAGGGCAGGAGTTCATAGCGACACGTGTGGGGCAGCTATGAGAGTAGCTCCGATCGGGTTGGTTTACCACTTCAGCTTAAATCTGGTGGAAAGGTATGCAGAACTCTCGGCGAGGGTTACGCATACAGGAAGTGGAGCGATATCTGGTGCTGTAGCTGTGGCAGTTGCAATTGCATGCAACGTTCTTGATTTCAGCGATGAAGAAATGCTTGCAGAGGTGCTGAGAAGAGTTGAAGCTATAGACTCTCTAATGGCGGACAAAATTAAGTATGCCTACGAAATTTCAGACAGAGATTCTGATTTCGCAGTTGAAAAAATTGGAAACACCATTTCAGCACTTGATGTTGTTCCAATGGCCTTTTACTGCTACTTTGCAGCAGAGGATTTTGAAGAGTCACTGGTGAGGGCTGCAAATACTGGAGGAGATGCAGATTCGATTTCAGCGATATGCGGTGCTCTGAAGGGGTCGGCAAGTCATGAAATTCCTGAAAGGTGGTTGAGAGGCCTCAAAGACAAAGACCTTTTAATTGAAATTGCTGATAAGCTCTATGATTTACACGTGAAAATCGTCAAGATTGCATAATCTTGCATTCCTCAGGGCTTTTATCATCCCTTAATCTGAGAAAAACAGGCGATCTGAGCTTTTGGTCTTCTGTCAACTCGAGAAATTCAACCTCACAAACGTAAACGGGTTTCACCCAGTGCACGCCCTTCTTCTCCATCTCAAAATGTGGCTTGCCTATCTCAATCTCATGCAATTTTTTTGAGAACCAGTCCATGAACTCTCTGTCAAATCCTGTTCCAACCTGTCCAACATGTTTAAATTTTCCGTCAGAATAAACTGCAAGAATTAGGGAGCCAAAACTTTCTTCTCTCTCCCCTTCTCCCTCCAACCATCCCACAATAACGCAATCAGCAGTATTTCTCTTCTTTATCTTCCTCCAGAACTTGCTTCTTTTTCCTATCTGGTATCTGCTATCCTTCTTTTTAGCAACTACTCCTTCAAGACCAATTTCAATCACTTTTCGGTACAGCTCCTCCCCTTTTTTGTTAATGAAGTCTGTTTTCATGATCCTTTCCGAATTTTCCATCACCTCATCAAGCACTTTTTTTCTTTCAATCAGCTCAAGGTCGGTGATCCATCCATCCTTTTGAGTGTATAGAACGTCGAAGGCGATGTATACCGCAGGGATTGTTTTGCTAAGAATCTCAATTTTGAATTTGCTGTCAACATGCTCTCTTTTTTGCAGAAGCGGAAAGGATGGTTTCCCATCCTTTGTAACCACGATCTCTCCATCAAGAATCGCATTCTGTTCAACTACCTTGAAGAAGTCAAGTTCAGGATAGCGGTGGGTTATATCTAAAAGTCTTCGGTTCTGCAATCTCAACCTGCGGTTTTCTACATCTACAAAGGCTATACAGCGAGTGCCATCCCACTTTATCTCGTAAATGAACCCATCGTCACTGAAAGGTGCACTTCTTACAGCAAGCATTGGTCTGATTTCTCTCTCAAACCAGCTCATGCCTCTTTTACAGCCTCCAGACTTGCTTTAAGAGCATCCATCAGGGACTTCACTTCTTCAACACCCTCAGTCACGGTTACCTCTCTCCCGGCAAGTTTGGCCTCGATCAGTTCCATCAAAGCCTCTTTGTATTCGTCTCTGTATTCTTCGAGCTTCAACGGCTTCTTCATCGCTATTACAAGCTTCTTGGCAAGCTCAAGCTCCTCCTCGCTAACTTCAATCTCAATACCCCAACCCGGTACCTCTGCCGGACTTCTGATCTCGTCTATGTAGTGAAGCTGGGTGAGGAGGAGACCGCCATCAAAGGCCTTAAGAGCGATGAGGTGCTCCTTACCTCTCATACCCATCTTGCCGATTGCCATACTTCCTGTCTCACTCATTGCCCTCTTGAGGAGATAATACGCCTTCTCTCCACCCTTGTCGGGTGAGACGTAGTAGAAGTTACTGTAATAGATTACTCCCAGCTCGCTGGGATCGAAGAACTGCTTGATCTCGATGCTCTTTACAGTTTTGAGAGGAACTTTTTCGAAATCTTCGTCAGTTAGGATAACATACTCATTTTTTGAAATTTCGTATCCCCTCACAATTTCATCATTTGAAACTTCTTTGCCGCATTTTTCACAAACCTTTTTGTATCTAATTCTACCGCCATCAGCAGAGTGCAGGAGGCTGAATTTCAGTTCCTTGGGTAAAATGGCGGTATATACCTTGACCGGGATCGTAACCAGACCAAAGGTGATGCTGCCTTTCCAGCTTGCTCTCATAGTGTATAATTTACCGCAGATGAAATAAAATTTCCGATGCAATCAAAAACGATAAATTGAGTTATTTTTAAATCGTGCTAAAATATAATACAAATATTCAATTTAGATACGTATTTAGTAAGAAGATTTAAATAACTAAAACAAACATAATACGTATGAATAAGGAAATTTTTGAAGAGAAGGGAAAGGAAAAGATATCTCCAAAATGGCACGCTTATTATAAGGGGAAGGTCGAGATACTCCCAAAGTGCCCGATAAGGGGTCTGGACGATTTCAGTGTCTGGTATACTCCCGGAGTAGCTGAGGTTTGTAATGAAATTGCTAACTCACCGGATAGGGTTTATGATTACACCAACAAATGGAACACTATTGCGATAGTAACCGATGGTTCGAGAACTCTGGGTCTGGGCAATATAGGGGCGATGGCTGCGCTGCCAGTTATGGAGGGAAAAGCCCTGCTGTTTAAGTATCTTGGCGCAGTTGACGCATTTCCACTTGTGATCTCCGAACAGGACCCGGAAAAGATCATTGAAATTGTAAAGGCCATCTCGCCAAGTTTTGGTGGAATAAACCTCGAAGATATTTCCACACCAAAATGCTTTTACATCCTCGAAAGGCTTCAGAATGAACTCAACATTCCTGTCTGGCATGACGATCAGCAGGGGACCGCAACTGCAACCCTTGCAGCCCTCATCAACGCACTGAAAGTCGTCGGTAAAAACATCGAAGATGTGAAAATTGCGATTGTAGGTGTTGGTGCGGCAAACGTTGCGACTATAAGATTGCTGAAAGCTGCGGGGGCAAATCCGGAGAAAATGTTTGTTGTGGATAGTAAAGGATTGTTGCATCCGGAGAGGGTAGACCTTGAAAAGAAAAAAGACATCAACCCGCACAAGTGGAGAATATGCCTTGAAACTAACGGTGAGAGAAGAAAGGGAGGGATGGAGGAGGCAATCAAGGGCACAGATGTTCTCATTGCGGCAAGCAAGCCCGGACCAGACGTTGTTAAGAAGGAGTGGATTGCCCAGATGAACAAGGACGCTATCGTTTTTGCATTGGCCAACCCCACTCCCGAAATATGGCCATGGGAGGCCAAGGATGCCGGAGCGAGAATTGTAGGAACCGGGAGAAGTGACTTTCCAAATCAGATCAACAACTCTCTTGTTTTTCCGGGAGTCTTCAGAGGTGCGTTGACGGTTAGGGCGAACAGAATAACTGATGACATGTGTCTCGCAGCAGCTCACGCTCTTGCCGACTTTGCCGAGAAGAACGGACTTTGTGAGGATTACATAATTCCGAAGATGACCGAAAAGGAGGTTTTTCCAGAAGTCGCAACGGCAGTTGGAGTTAAGGCTGTTGAACTCGGATTGGCAAAAGTTAACATGAGGGAGGAGGAGATATATGAACTTGCAGAGCTTATGATTTCGGCAACGCAAAGGAAAATAAAGAAGCTTTACGAGCTTGGTTTTATAAGGGAGCCTCCCTGTTAATTGCGGAGCAGATAGCTTTTACATTCCTGATACTGGCAAGTGGTACTGGCAACTTCAGAAGTGAAAAAGGTAGATAGTCAGGGAACAAGCCTGTGCCTGTCTCTTGGAAACAGCACTGCCTCTCTCACATTCTTCAATCCGAGCATTGACATCAGCAACCTCTCCGCCCCGAGTCCCCAACCAGCGTGGGGCGGCATGCCATAACGGAAGGCTTCGAGGTAGAATCCAAAGCTCTCAGGCTCCATGCCTTTTGCCCTTATACTCTCAACCAGCATGTCGTAGAGGTGAATTCTCTGCGCTCCACTCGCCAGCTCAAGCCATTCATGCATGAGATCAAAGCTCTTGCTGATCTCCGGCTTATCCTCGTAAGGCATCGCGTAGAAGGGCTTTGATTCAGTCGGCCAGTCTGTTATGAAGTAAAGCCCACCGATTTCGTCTCCAACGTGCTTTAGTGCAGTAGTGTTCAGGTCTTCTCCCCACGGAATTTCTTCACCCTTTTTTGCTGCAATCTCCATCGCCTCGTCATACGTTATTCTCTCGAAGGGAAGTTCGGGCACCTCCAAAGACAGCTCGAGCCATTGGAGATATCTCTCGCACTTCTCAGCCACATCCTCGTAAACCCTATACACGAGCCTCTCAAGAACTTCCATAACACCATTGTGATCGGTGAAGCTCATCTCGATATCTATGGAAATCGCCTCATTCAGGTGCCTCGTCGTATTGTGCTCCTCAGCTCTGAATATCGGCCCTATCTCAAACACCTTCTCAAATCCCGCACCCATCAAAACCTGTTTGTAGAGCTGCGGGCTCTGATTGAGAAAAGCCTCCTTTTCGAAATAGCTGATGGGAAACAGCTCTGTGCCACCTTCAGTTGCTGTCGAAACAATTTTTGGTGTGTGAACTTCGATGAACCCCTCCTCACATAAAAATTCTCTGACAGTTTGCATCATCTGATGCCTTATCCTGAAAATTGCCTGCACCCTCGGTCTTCTTAAGTCCATGAAGCGGTGGTCGAGGCGCGTGTCAAGCTCTGCTGGTACTTTTTCGGTAACCTCAAGCGGTAAGGGAGCATCAGATTCGTTCAAAACCTCAATGGTTTCAGGAATAATCTCAAACCCACCCGGAGCCTTCTCCTCAACCTTGACCTCGCCAACAACCCTAATCACACTCTCCCTTCTAATCTTTTTGGCGAGCTTGAAGATTTCCTTGCTGACGAACTTCTTCGGCAGGGTTATCTGAGCGATTCCCTCTCTGTCTCTGAGCAGCAGAAAGACCAATCCGCCAAGATCGCGAACCTCGTGCACCCACCCGTAGAGTGTGACCTTCTGCCCCTCCATCTCTGGTGTGATGTCGGCAGTGTGAACTCGCATGCCTTTAAGATGGCACGACAGTTTTTAATTTTAACTGATCTCGTAAATCTTTTCCAGATTCCTCAGTTTTACAACATTTTCCACGTCTCCTCTTCTTATCACTCTGAAAGCATGCTTGATCACACTTTTGTAAAACTCGCAGAAAGGACTTCTCTCCATAAGAGATCCTCTTTCCGCGTACACCTCCGCTGGACAGGGGCTTCCACAGACATTTCTGTAAAGACACTCTTTGCAATCCTCAATAAGCTCCACTTTTCTGCTTCTGACATCTCTGAAGGCATTTTCGAGATTGTTCAGGTTCTCAAATCCCACTCTGAACTTCTCAAGCCCGATGAACTCACTGCACGGGAATAACCCATCGGGAGTTACCGCAAAGAACCTCCTTCCAGCTCCGCAGGGAGAGATGTCGCATTGTAGAACTCTCGAGTATGGTGCGATAATTCCAAGCATAATGTTTGCAAAATCACCAACAACTATCCTTCTGCCATTTTTCGTGTGCTCTATCGCCCTATCAACAGCCTTTATGAAGCTCTCAGCCGCTCGCTCTGGGTTAGGGCGAAGTTCTCTGCCACCCTTACTCGTGCCCCTGACGGGGTTCATGAGCGTAACCTCAACCTTTCCAGCCAGAAAGTCAATCATCTCTGGAAGATGGTCGAAATTGTACCTGTTTATCGTCGTTATGACGTTAAATCTTCCATACCCTTCAAACCAGTCCAGAATCTCCTGTATCTTCCTGTAGTGTCCCTTTCCCCTGAGAAAATTCTCAATTTCTTCCCTTGGAGAATCGAAAGATACTCCCACGTTAATTTCCTTTTCCCTCAGAAACTCCGCATCCTCCTCTGTCATGAGAAAACCGTTCGTCTGAAGTCCAAAGTAAAATTTAAAATCCTCTATCGCCCTGAAAATTAAATCCTTGCATATCAGAGGTTCTGCACCGTGAAAGATTACATTTCTGACTCCCATCTCCTCAAATTTAGTCAGCAACTCTTCAAGAGTCATATGGTCCATCATCCTGCCTCTCCTCCTTACCTCTACCGGGATGTAGCAGTATGGACAGTTTGCGTTGCAACTTTCGGTTACGTTGAGGTAAACAGTTCTAAAATCGACTTCAAACCGGTACTTTTCCATTCTGTTTCTCAGACTATCCTTGTTCTCAAGATAAAGTTTCTTCACTCTCCCTGGCAGTTTTCCATCGTGAATTGCCCAGAAGTTCGTTTCTGGATCAATGGTAACGTTAAAGTCGTCAATCTTGGCAGTTTCGAACATTTCTCCACCTCATAAAAATTTTAAAAGGGAGAGTCCTCCCCAGTCCTGACGTAATGCGTTAATCCACCATCGGGCTGACACTCGTACATGAAGCTGTAGATCATGCTTTTCAGTTTCTGGGAATGAATAAATTCTTTGTTTTTGTTATACGATTGTATTACAAAACTCTGAATACAATTATATTTCAAGACTATGATAGACTATTATGGAAATTAAGTTCAGAATGTGGATCGAAAAGAATGGTGAACATGTCATAGGAAAAGGTGGAGCACGGATTTTGAGAGCGATAGAGAAAGGAGGTTCGATATCGGCTGCAAGCAAGAGCCTCGGAATGTCGTATCGCTATGTGTGGGGCTACATAAAGAGAATGGAAAAGATCGTTGGAAAGGTTGTGAGCAGCTCAAAAGGAGGTAGCAAGGGTGGTAAAAGTGCGCTAACTGATAATGGAAAGGAGATTGTTGAATTTTACGAGTTTTATGAAAATTTAATGACAAAGTTGACATCTGGAGATTTCGTAAGGGGTAAAGTTGAAAAGGGCAAAGTTTTTCCTGAGAAAGAGTTGGAAGATGGAGAGGTAATCATATTAAAAGTTTAAGGACTGTGAAGGCGAGGGCTGGATCTCTGATAAGTCTGAGAACTATTTTGAAGACTGAGTTTGGTAATTGCAGGGTTGAGGGTTTGTCCATGTGCACTCCCGGAAAGTCAAAACCTTTCATGATCTCGAAGAGTTTCTCCATTTTTTGATCATCCATTGTGTAGAGTTTTCGTATTTTGTACCCAAACTTGTATTCTCTTCCAAGTTCCTTGATATACTTCTTCTGGTAACTATTGAAGTCTGGAAAGCTATCAGCAAGCTTTTCCGCTGCAACGAGCAGGTAGTATAGTCCTCCACCTGTGTAGGGCTTTACCATTCCCGCAGCATCACCTATGAGTGCCACGTTGCCCTTGGAGAAATCAATTAGCCTGTCAGGTATGGCTCCAGCATTAAGCTCGATTACACCCCCCCTCACCCTTTTTGACACTGAAGGGTGATCGTAAATCAGCTTATTGAACCTTTCCAGCGCTCCTTCTCTGCTTATCACACCAACTTTTGCAGTGTCACCAATAGGAATGGCGTATGCAAAGAAATCGCTCCACTTGTTTCCAAAGTAAAGTTCCACGTAGTTCTCATCTAAAGCCTCAAATCTCATCTCAGCCTGAAGTGCTGTAAAAACCCCTGGCCTCTCAAATCCAAAATGTCTTGCGACAGTTGAATTTATACCGTCTGCTCCGATTATCTTATCAGCTTTGATCTCTTTGCCGTTTAATATCGCTTTACTACCTCTGAATTTGGTTTTGGATTTGACAAAAACATCTGCGACATCTGACGCTCTCTCGAAGAGAAGTGTGTCGAGAATTTTTCTCTCGATAACATACGCATCTCCTTTAGCTTCAATGTAGTTTCCAAGGGGAGAGAAAAAGAAAGCTCCCTTTATCCTTTTCTCCAGAGCTTTCTCGATTTTACAGTAACGTCGGTATCTGTTAAAGCAAACATCACTGATAAGCCCGGCACATTGCACAGGAAAACCTGCTATCTGATGTTCTTCAGAAATCGCAACGTCCCCGTTTCTACCAAGCAGATACGCGGTAAGACTTCCTGCTGGCCCAGCACCAACGATCAGCGCATCATACACATTGAGGAGTATGAGTAAGAAATATTTATGCTTAGGGTTACTTCTTTCATGCCAGATGTTATTTACGCTAATCTCTGCCCAATTTGCGGTCATGATATGAGTTTTGATGAAATAGAGCATTCAGAATGTAAGAATAAGAACTGGGGACTCTGTGTGAGAGAAGAAGATAGAGAGGTTAGCGAATTTCTCCAATTCTTTGCGAAATGTGTTGGAAAACCAAGAGCTGTTCAGAAGATGTGGGCAAAGAGAGTTTTAAGAGGCGAGAGCTTTGCAGCTACAGCCCCAACGGGGGTTGGAAAAACATCTTTTGGCATCGCAATTTCCCTTTTTCTTGCCTTGAAAGGGAAAAGATGCTATATCATCTTCCCAACATCCCTTCTGGTATCCCAGGCAGCTCAAATTCTGGAGGAGTATGGTAGAAGGGCAGGCGTTGAAGTCTCCCTGAACCTCAAAAATACCGGAATAAAAGCTGGATGTTACCACGGCAGAATGGGTAAAAAAGAAAAGGAGAGCTTTTTACAAAACCTTAAAGAATTTCAGATTTTAATTACCACAACCCAGTTTCTATCGAGACATTATGAAGAGCTCGGCAGATTTGACTTCATTTTTGTTGACGATGTTGATGCAATTCTGAAAGCATCGAAAAATGTTGACCGAATCCTACATCTTCTCGGATTCTACTGGGACAGCAGGAGCAAAAGCTGGAAGGGTGAGGCTAAGGGATGCGTGATGGTTTCCACAGCTACAGCAAAAAAGGGCAAGAAAGCAGAGCTCTTCAGAAAGTTGCTAAACTTCGACATAGGTTCGTCCAGAATAACTGTTCGAAATATTGAAGATGTGGCTGTAAATGACGAAAACGTTGAAGTGATAGCTGAAATACTGCGGAAGACTGGTGCGGGAGGAATTATTTATGCGAGGACCTCTGAAGAGGCTGAGAAGATACACGATGCTCTGAAGGGTGAGTTCAGGATCGGTTTTGTTGGAACAGGAAAGAGCGGAGATTTTGAAAGATTTGCTGAAGGAGAGCTTGATTATCTTGTTGGTACAGCCCATTATTATGGTACGCTTGTTAGAGGTCTTGATCTGCCAGAAAGGATAAGATTTGCGGTGTTTGTTGGCTGCCCATCCTTCAGAGTGAAGGTAGAGGATGTTGATTCTCTCAAGCCTACAATGCTCAGAGTTTTGGCGATCATGTACCGAAACGTTCCTGAAATCGAGAGGATGCTCCCAAAGCTGGACAGGCAACCGGAGCTCTACAATGAGATGAGAAAAATTCTCAAGCGCGTGATGAGCGAGCAGAGACCGGGGATAAAGGACGTTGTTGTTAGAGAGGGGGAGGTAATTTTCCCGGATATAAGGACATACATTCAGGGTTCAGGAAGAACCTCAAGATTGTTTGCAGGTGGACTTACGAAAGGGGCATCTTTTTTGCTTGAAGACGACTCTGACTTGCTCTCTGCTTTTGTTGAGAGGGCAAAATACTACGATATTGAGTTCAAAACCCTTGATGAGGTTGATTTTGAGTCACTTGTTAAGGAACTGGACGAGAGCAGGGAGAGATACAGGAGAAGAACTGAGTTTGACCTGATAAAGCCAGCCCTTTTCATTGTAGAGAGTCCAACAAAGGCAAGACAGATATCTCGCTTTTTTGGCAAACCGAGCGTTAAAGTACTTGATGGGGCTGTTGTTTACGAGGTGCCCATGCAGAAGTTCATTCTGATGGTTACCGCAAGCATTGGGCATGTCACTGATCTCATAACGGACAGGGGCTTTCATGGGATAATTATCAATGGCAGGTTTATTCCTGTGTATGCGTCTATAAAGAGGTGCAGGGATTGCACCCATCAGTTCACAGAGGAAAGAGATAACTGCCCCAAGTGTGGAAGCTCCAACCTTGACGATTCGAAGAACAGAATAAATGCAATAAGAAAGCTCGCCCACGATGCAGAATTCGTTATTATCGGCACTGATCCCGATACTGAGGGGGAGAAGATTGCATGGGATCTGAAGAATCTCCTTTCAGGTTGTGGGGAGATAAGGAGAGCTGAATTTCACGAGGTTACGAGAAGGGCTGTGCTGCAAGCCCTCGAATCGCTCAGAGATGTTGATGAGAATCTTGTTAAGGCTCAAATTGTCAGAAGGGTGGAGGACAGATGGATTGGATTCGTTCTGAGTCAGAAGCTGTGGGAGAGATTCAAAAATCGCAATCTCTCTGCTGGGAGAGCTCAAACTCCGGTTCTTGGGTGGGTTATAGACAGATATCGCAAATCGAGGGAAAAGAAGACGATAGCCATAATTAGAGACCTTGATCTCGTTCTTGAGCACGACAAAGAGAAGTTTGAGCTGGATGTCAGGCTTGTAGAGGAGAGAGAAGAGCTAAGAAATCCGTTGCCGCCTTACACGACTGATACCATGCTGAGGGATGCGAATGTAATTCTCAAACTCTCTGCAAAACGAACAATGCAAATAGCCCAAGAGCTTTTTGAGAACGGACTGATTACCTACCACAGAACCGATTCGACGAGAGTTAGCGATGCAGGTTTGAGGATAGCGAAGGAGTATCTCGGAGATGATTTTGCTGGGAGAGAATGGGGAGAAGGAGGGGCTCATGAATGCATAAGGCCAACAAGGGCTCTGGATAAGGATAACCTCCAGAGACTGGTTCAGGAGGGTGTGATAATTGCTGAGGGGCTGAGCTGGCATCACTTTGCCCTCTACGATTTGATTTTCCGGAGGTTCATGGCATCTCAGTGCAAACCATTTTTTGTAAGAGTTAAGAAGTATAGTATTGAGTTTGATGGCAAAAGTGTGGAGGAGGAAAGGGTTGTTGATGCGAAGGGAAGAGCTTATGAACTTTATAAGGCTGTTTGGGTGAGAAAGGAGATACCTGCTGGCAGATTTCACGTTAATGCTGAGGTAAGCAAAGTCTCTAAGGTTCTGCCTTTAACCCAGTCTGAGATAATCCAGATGATGAGGGAGAGAGGAATAGGAAGACCCTCCACGTATGCTACTATTGTAGATCGCCTTTTCGCGCGTAACTACGTGAACGAGAGGTATGGTAGAGTAATTCCAACTAAGCTCGGTATCAATGTTTTTGACTATCTGACTGAAAATTATGGGAAGTTCGTCTCTGAGGATAGGACGAGAAATCTCGAGCTCAGAATGGATGCGGTCGAGAGGGGTGAACTGGACTACTTCAGGGCTTTGCAGGAAATTTATGAAGAGATTAAAGATGTGCTTTAGTTTTTGAGAGATTTACCGAACTCGTTGTAATGCTGCAGTCATTACACCATCCCCCAGCATCGAGAACTGCAATAGTTTTTCATTCTCACATTTATTACCAGTAATATATTGGCAAATTTGTAAACCATTTTTTCGTCTTTGATGAATTATTCACCTATAAATTTCCATCTATGTCAATTGAAAATCTTAAATTTCGATAAAAAATCGAAACCTTTAAAACTTACTCTGTGTAGTATGATTCATGTTGGCTGAATTTATCTTAACAGACGACCAGAAAGCCATAAAGGAGGCAGCGAGAGAGTTTGCAGAGAAGGAGTTTCCGA
>ENA-OSAE01000072-OSAE01000072.1-marine-sediment-metagenome-genome-assembly--contig:-NODE-72-length-74426-cov-39.526267_pt1 | contig 74426 bp, 68 predicted proteins | sample MGYA00237870_ERZ529317 | MGnify/ENA primary metagenome ERZ529317 (study PRJEB26369, sample SAMN03142812) | marine sediment metagenome | biome: marine; feature: borehole; material: sediment... | reverse complement strand
ACCCCCCGGATCCGCCCGTCTATCACCGCGTCGTTCAAGGGACGGTAGGTAGCCCGGTACCGCCCCCCCAGGATGTAGTTCACCGTCTCGTGGGAGAAGCCGGCGATGAGGTCGATGGTCCCTTTTGGGATGTCCACCGGCCCCCGGTTGGGGAAGTTCTCTATCGCCCGCCGCACGATCTCCTTGGCCGTCTCCAAGGCGTTGTCGTGCTGGAAGGGGAGGTGCTCCGCCCCGGGGATCTTGGCCTTCTCGGAGGTGGTGATGATCTGGGTATGGAAGCAAGCCGCCACCGTGGGCAGGGAGGGCATCACGCACTGCACGTCCACCACCATGACATCCACCGCCCCGGTCATGATGGCCAGCTCCTGATAGAGGAAGCTGCCGGCGATGGGGATCCCGTGCCGCATCAGGATCTCGTTGGCGGTACAGCAGATCCCGGCCAGGTTGATCCCGCTCGCCCCCTTCTTGCGGGCCAGCTCCAGGAGCTCGGGATCCTCGACCGCCTGGATCAAAAGCTCGGGGAGCTGTGGCTCATGGCCGTGGACGATGATGTTGACCTGGTCTTCCTGGAGCACCCCCAGGTCCACCTTGGCCCGCAGCGGCTCCGGGGTGCCGAACAGGATGTCCTGGAGTTCGGTGGCGATCATGGAGCCGCCCCAGCCGTCGGCCAGGGCCGTGCGGGCGGCCTGCATCAGGATGTTCACCGGGTCTTGATCCACCCCGATGGAGGTGCGGTGGAGCATCTCCACCACCTCCCGGTCGACCCCGCGGGGGGCGATCCTCAGCCGGCGCCATCTCTCCTGGCGGCGCTCTGGAGCCCGGGAAAGGAGGGAAATCTCCCCTTCCTGACGGCCGAAGTCCGCCAGCAGCCGCTCCCCTACCTCGATGGCCAGTTCCTCCTTCCCCTTCCCCTGGGGATCGATCCCCAGGGTGCGGGCCAGCATGTGGAGCTTCCGTTCATCCCGGATCTCGTAGCCGGGGGCTTCCCCCCGGGCGGCTGCCAGAAAGAGGAGCGCCACCTCCCGGCCGTGGTCGGAGTGGGCCGAGGCCCCCGCGGCCACCATGCGGGCGAAGTTCTTGGCGGCGATGGAGGCTGCGCTGGCCCCGCACACCCCCACCCGGCCGTCCTCCCCCACCCGGCATGGCCCCATGAAACAAGCCCGGCAGCAGGTGCCCGACGCGCCGAACGGGCAAGGAAGGAGCTCCTGGGCCCGTTCGAAAGCGGTAGCCACAACCCGTTCCTGTCTCGTTTTCTCCTCTAACAGCGCCCTTTCAGGTGCGTCCATCAGGCCACCTCCTCTGCCCGGCTCAACTTCACCGGCCCGCTGGGCCGGACCCCGCCCCGGAATGGGAGGGCGACCAGACCAGGGGGCAAGGCCGCCCACCCCCAGGCCCGCCCAGCTAACTTCCCACCGTTCACACTGGCCTCCACCGGCTCCCCGGAGGAAACGCCCAGGGATTCAAGATCGGCCAGGGAGATCCCTATCGAATCCCAGCTTGGTGTAAGCGCCCCCAGCTTGCTCCTTTCCACCCAGGCCCGCTGGGGCAGGGAGAAGCGGTGATAGAGCTGAACGGCCAGCACTCCCTCGGCCGCTTGTCCCCCCCCTGTGGGCGAGACCTCCCCTTGGGGCTCGGTGACCAGCAGCTGAGAAAGTTCCTGCCACACGGCTTCGGTTGACTCTACCTGCCAAGTTTCTCCCATGAGTTGTGACAGTTTTAGGAAGACCGCCCAGGTGGGGGGCAGTTTCTTTTGAGGCAGGGGAGTCAGGGAGCTGGGGTGGGGCAGGAGGAGGGTTCCCCGCTCCTCGAACGGGGCCCGCAGGGGGATGAACACGTCCGCGCACTTGGCCGTCTCGGTCAAAAACACGTCCTGGACCACCAAAAACTCCAGCTCCGGGAGCTCCAGCCCCTCTCCCAGCGGGTCCACCCCCAGGAGTAACAGGCCGCGCACCGGGGAACCAGGGGCCATGATTTCCTGGGGCCCGAGCCCGGGCTCCCCGGGGAGGGGTCGGGGGCCGGGGAGGAGCTGGGGGTGAACCCCGGCGGCCACCGCCCCCCACCAGTTGGCCCAGGGGGAAAGCCCCACCACCCCCTGGGGGGCCAACGCCAGTACGTCCCGCAGGAACCCCAGCGGCGCGACGGCCAAGAACCCCTTCCCCAGCGCCTCCGCCGCCTCCGCCAATGCCTCCCCGAGGGGCTCCCCTCCCGGCGGCTCCTCGCCCCCCAGCAGGGCCTCCAGGGCGGAGAGGGTGGCAAGCTCCTTTCCCGGCGGGGGCCTCAGGTGCACGCTGGCGAGCCCCCCCAGCTCGGAATCCAGGGGATCGATCACCACCAGCTTCGCCTTCCTCTCCTTGAGGGCACGCTTTATCGCCACCTTGAGGCGGGGGTAGGACTCCGCCAAGCCGGGGCCAAAGGCTAAAATGGCTTCCGCTTCTTCCAGTGCCGACAGGGGGCGGAGCCGGCCCGGAAGGACCAAAGATTCTTCCGCCCCGAGTTCTACTCCCCATGCCCCCAGGTTTCCGGAGCCGAGCACCTCCCGCAGGAAGCGGGAGAAGGCGTACAGGGCCTCTGCTGGGAGCCAGGCCCCGGCGATCCCCCCCAGGGCCTGCGGGCCGTGCTGCTCCCTAAGCCTGGAAAACCTTTCCGCCACCACGGCCAGGGCCTCCTCCCAGCTTGCCTCCCGGAAGCTTTCCCCTTCCCTGATCAAAGGGGCGGTTGTGCGGTCCTCCCCGGTCAGGAAATCCCAGCCGAATTTCCCCCTGGCACAGAGGAAGCCGTCGGCCCCGGGGCGGGCCCGCACCGGCTCCCCCTCGCCCATGTCCATGACGAGCTCGCAGCCGGCGCTGCAAAGGACGCAGGTGACAGTGGTAGGGGAGAGCTCCCACTCGCGGCCTCGGAATTTTCGATCTTTTTCCACCAGACACCCCACCGGGCAGGCGGCGATGCAGGACCCACAGAAGTCACAGCCCACCTCATCCAGGCGCTTGTTGAACGGGGTGGTGACCAGGGTGAGCATGCCCCGGCGCATGTAATCCAGGATCCCTTGGGAGAGCTCCCGGCAGGCGGCGATGCAACGGCCGCACAGGATGCAAAGCCTGAGGTCCCGCTCGATGAGGGGTGACTCCAGGTCCAGAGGCGGCTCCTCCAGGAGCTCCACCGGGGGCCGCTCCTTGATACCCAGCTGGTACGTGTACCTCTGGAGTTCGCAGGCGCCGGCCTTCTCGCAGGTGGCGCAGTCCCCGGGGTGGATGGACCACATGAGCTCCAGCACGAACCTGCGGGCCTCGCGGACCCGCTCGGTATCGGTGCGCACCTCCATGCCATCCCGCACCCGCTGGGTGCAGGAGGGCACGAGCTTGCTGCCGTCCAACTCCACCAGGCACAGCCGACACGCTCCCCCCGGGGCCAGCCCCTCCAGGTAACATAGGTGGGGGATCTCGATCCCCAAGGACTCGGCGGCCTTGAGCACCGTGGTCCCCTGGGGGACCTCCACTTCCCTGCCATCAATGGTCAGCCTGACCTGCTCCCCCATTGCCCCTCCTTAACCTCCGTGACGCGTCACGCGTGACGCGTTACCCGTCACAGCTTTTCAATTGCGCCCTCGGGGCAGGCCTCCACACAAGCCCCACACCCGTTGCACAGCTCCAGGATGATCTGGTAGGGTCGGTTATCGCCCCGCCAGGCCACATAGGGTTCCCCCAAGATGGCGTCCTGGGGGCAGGCCCTGCGGCACTCATCGCACATGGTGCACTTCTCCGGGACGACCTTGTACTTGACCAGCGAGGCGCACTCGCCGGCCGGACAGCGGCCGGCCAGGTGTGCCCGCAGCGCCTCCCCTTCCTCCGCCATGAGCTTGGCCACTTGCTCCCCCGCGTTCTGCCCCCGGGGGCAGCGGGCGAGCTGGGGCAAGAGCTCCCCCACCCGGGACAGGAGCTCCAGGTCCCTTTGGGTTCCCGCCCCCTGGGAGAAGCGCTCCAAAGCGGCGATGGCAGAGAGCACCCCGGCGGGGCAGGGCAGACACCGACCGCACATCTCCTTTCGGGCGAACCTTTCCAGCCCTTCCTTCACCGCCAGTACCGGGCAAGCCGTGGCTGTGGTCACACCGCCACCTCCTCGGTGAACAGCACCGCCCCGGTGGGGCACACGGCCCGGCAGCGGCCGCAGCCGGTACACAGGCGCGGATCTATGGAAAACCCCTGCCGAGTCCGCCTCACCGCCCCGTCCTCACAGGCCTCGGCACAAAGTCCGCACCAGATACACTCCTCCGGGTTGATCCGGTAGTGGCCCGGGGACCGGCACACCCCGGCGGGGCAATATCGGTCCTCGATATGGGCCAGGTACTCCTCCCGGAAATAGCGCAACGTGGTGAGGATCGGGTTGGGGGCGCTGCGCCCCAGGCCGCACAGGGAGGTCTCCTTGATCCAACGGCCCAGCCGCTCCAGCTCCTCCAGGTCCTCTATACGGCCCTTTCCTTCCACGATCCGGTCCATGATCCTGAGCATCCGGTAGGTGCCCACCCGGCAGGGGGTGCACTTGCCGCAGGATTCGGCCTGGGTGAAGGACAGGAAGTAGCGGGCGATGGCCACCATGCAGTCCGCTTCGTCCATCACCACCAGCCCCCCGGAGCCCATCATGGCCCCGACCTCCTGCAGGGAGTCGAAGTCGACCGGGACATCGAACAGGTGCTCGGGGATGCATCCCCCTGATGGCCCGCCGATCTGCACCGCCTTGATCCTCCCCTCCCGGGGGCCGCCGCCGATGTCGTACACCAGCTCCCGGATGGTGATTCCCATGGGAACCTCCACCAAGCCGGTGTTCTGCACCTTGCCGGTGAGGGCGAACACTTGCGTCCCTTTGGAGCCCTCGGTGCCGATCCCGGCAAACCAGTCCGCGCCCCGGGAGATGATCACCGGGACCGAGGCGAAGGTCTTGACGTTGTTGAGCACGGTGGGCTTGCCCCACAGCCCCCGTTCCACCGACCGGGGTGGGGTCTGCCGGGGCATGCCCCGCTTGCCCTCGATGGAGTACATGAGGGCGGTGGACTCCCCGCACACGAACGCCCCCGCCCCCCTCTTTATCTCGATGCGGAAGGAGAAACCGGTCCCCAGGATGTCCTCCCCTAGGAGGCCGTACTCCTCCGCCTGCCGCAGGGCGATCTCCAGGTGCCTCACCGCCAGGGGATATTCGGCCCGCACGTAGATGTAACCCTCCGGGACATCCCCGATGGCATAGGCGGCGATGACCATGCCCTCGATCACCGAATGCGGGTCCCCCTCCAGCACGCTTCTGTCCATGAACGCCCCGGGGTCCCCTTCGTCGCCGTTGCAGATCAGGTACTTGGGCGTCTCCTGTTGGGCCCGGCAGGCGGCCCACTTGCGGGCCGTGGGGAAGCCCGCCCCGCCCCGCCCCCGCAACCCGGCCCGCTCCACCTCCTCGATGACCTGTTCCGGGGACATCTGGGTGAGCACCTTGGCCAGCGCGGAGTACCCACCCACCCGGATGTAGTCCCGGATGTCCGTTGGGTTTACCCGCCCGCAGTTCCGCAACACCACCCGCACTTGCTTGCGGTAGAAGGGGATTTCTTCCCGGTTGGGCACCGGCTCCCCGGAAGGGGTGTGGTAGAGGAGGCGCTCCAAGGGGCGCCCCCGGCGCAGGGTGTGGTCCACGATGGCCGGGACGTCGTGGGGGGACACGCTGAGATAGAACACCTGCCTCGCCTCCGCCGCCACCAGCGGTCCCCGCTCGCACCACCCCTGGCAGCCAGAGCTGGTCACCTCCACGTCCAAACCGTGCCGCTCTACCTCTCGCTCGAAGGCGGAAAGCACCTCCTCGGCCCCGGCGGCCCGGCAGCCGGTGCCACAGCACACCCGCACCGTGGGCCGCCGGGGTTCTCGCAGGAGTTCTTCCCGCAGGTCCTCCAGGTCCCGGGCGCTTTCCAGCCTCATTCCACCCTCCGTTTCCGCACCCACTCCCAGAGCTTCTTGTGGTCGCGGCGCTTGAGCACCCGCTCGTCCACCACCACCACTGGCGCCAACGCACAGCAGCCGACACAGTTCACCGTCTCCAGGGTGAAGGAGAGGTCCGCGGCCGTCTCCCCGGCCCTGATCCCCAGCTCCTCCTCCAGCCGCTCCAGGATCTTCGGGGCCCCTCGGATATGGCAGGCGGTCCCGGTACATACCCGGATCACGTGCCGCCCCCGGGGCTCGAAGTAGAACTGGGCGTAGAAGGAGGCCACCCCCACCACCCGGGCCAGGGTCAGGCCGGTGGCCTCCGCCACCAGCTTGAGGGCCTCCTCCGGCAGCCACCCCAGCTCCCCTTGCACCTCCTGCAGCAAGGGGATCAACCCCCCTTCCTGCCCGCGATAGCGCGACAGGATCGGCTCCAGCCGGTTCGCCAGCTCCTCCGTCCTCACCCCGCGCTCCGGCACCGGTTCGCCCATCCGCTCACCCCCCACCCCGCCGCATGCGGAAGGCCTTGAGATACCCGTCGGAATAGATCTCCCGGTTTAGGATCAATTCCGCGGTGGCCGCCGCATCCAGAAGCTCATCATCGAGCACGTTACAGATGGCCGCGTCCAGCCCCATGGCCATGGCCATCACCAGGAACGTGCGGGCGATCAGGGACCTCTCCCTGGTCTGGGAGCAAATGTTCGACAGCCCCACCGAGATGTGCGGCGGGGGATCGGAAAGGAGCGTGTACTCCCGGATCGCCTCCAGGACCTTGGTCGCCTGCTCCTGCATGAACCGGATGGGCATGAGCACCGGGTCCAGGAAGATCATCTCGGGGGGAATGCCGGCCTCTACGCAGGCCATGAAGATCTTGGCCCCGTTCTCCACCCGCCGGGCCACGTCCTGGGGGCTGCCCCGGGCATCCATGGCCACCCCGATGATCCCGGCCCCGGCCTCCGCCGCCAGGGGGACGATCGCCTCCAGCTTATCGTCGTCGGCGGTGGTGGAGTTCACGATGGCTGCCCGTCCATCCAGGGCCTCCAGGCCCGCCCTGATCACCTCCGGGCGGTTGCTGTCCACCGAGATCGGGGTGGGAACCGCTCCTTGCACCACCTCCACCAGCCAGGCCATGTCCGCAGGGTCGCGGGAGGCAGCGCCGATGTTCACGTCCAGATAATCTGCCCCACAGGCGGCCTGCTTCTTGGCCCACTTCACCACCGGCTGGGGGTCGTGTTCCCGGATGGCCCGGGCGATGTCCTTGAACCCAGCGTTTATCCGCTCCCCGATCAGGATCATGCTCCCTCCCCCATGAGCTTCCCGATGGTGAGCTTGGTGGCCCGGACAGCCTCGGGATGCCGCATGATCAGGATGTCCGCCCCGGCCAGGAGATAGGTGTAGGCGGTGGCCGCCTCCCAGAACGGCCCCCGCACCCGCTCATCGCCCCACTGGGGCTGCTCTTCTTTCGGGGCCCGGGCCTCCTTCACCCCCCACGCCTCCCGGCCCACGTCCACCAGCATGGGCATGGCCATCAACTTGTCCCCCCGCAGCCCGGCGATGCGGGTGCGCTCCATGATGGTGTACACGTACTCCAGCCCGTACCCCAGGGCCGCAGTGGACGGGTACATCACCAGCCCTTCCAATGGGAAGCCGGCGTCCATGGCCAGGATGTTCACCTGCTTGGCGATGTTGATGTCCACCGGGGACTCGGCGATCACCTTGTGGCCGTAGGCGGTGGCCAGGGCGGTGAGCGTCTTGTAGTTGTCCTCGGTGATGGTGCCCAGAAGGCAGTTCTCCCCCTGCGCAGCCTCGGCCACGGCCGGGAACACGTCGTTGTCCTTGTCCGGGGCCCCGCAGCCCCAGATGATGAGCGGCACCTTCACCGCTTCCAGTACCCGCCGCACCGCCTGGACCGCCTCCTCCGGGGACCTATTCGCCCCATTGGGATCGCAGCCCACAAGGCGGAGACAGATGAGGTCAGCCCCGTACTCCTCCACGCATTTGGCTGCCCACCTCCCCGGGTCGTCCAGCACGTCCTGGAACGGCGTCCGTACCACCGGGGGCCAATCCTGGGGCGGGATGTCCCACACCTCCATGGCCACCACCGGGGGGTGGGGGATCTCCCCGTCGAAGTGGTGGAATGGGAGTGCCCGCTCCCCCCCCACGGTGACGGTCCGCTCCCGGGTACCTCCCTCCTGCGGGGTAGCCCCCAGGGTCACGGTGTAGATGGCCTGGGAGAAGCTCTCCCGCACGTCTGGGACCTCGATCGCCATCAGCCCTCCTTTCCCATTCCTAGCTTCCCGAGCAGCCCCTGCACCGCCCGGCTGGCCGGGGAGTCCGGGGGGAGCCCCACCAACGGTCGCCCCTGGGCGGACAGCTCTTCCACCTCAGGGTCGTAGGGGACGGTCCCCAAGAGGGGCAGGCCCGACTCCTCCTCCGCCGGCAGCTCCCCGCGCACGCGGTTTATCACCAGGTACTTCTTCCCCACCCGGATCCCCAAGTCCTCGGCGATGTCCTTGATCCGCCGCGCCGCCCGCAGCGACACCGGGGTTGGCTCCGCCACCACCAGCAGCACGTCCACATCCTGGGTGGTCCGCCGCGATAGGTGCTCCATCCCCGCCTCGTTATCGAGGACGACGTAGCGGTAATTCCCGGCCAGGGAGTCGATGGCCCGCCGCAACACGTGGTTCACCATGCAATAGCAGCGGGGGCCCTCCCCGTGGCCCATGGACAGGAGGTCCAACCCCCGATCCTCCACCAGGCACTGGTGCAGCCCCAGCTCCAGCAGCTGGTCCTTGGGCACCCCGGGGGGTAGCTCGGAGATCTGCTCCAGCACCTCGTCCCGCAGCTGGCCGATGGTCCGCTCCACTTTGAGGCCCAGGGCCTCCCCCAAGTTGCAGTTGGGATCGGCATCCACTGCCAGCACCGGCCCGGGGACCCGCAGGGCTTGGATGATCAGGGCGGCCAGGGTGGTCTTCCCGGTGCCCCCCTTCCCCGCCACGGCGATCACCTGCGGCCTCATACCGGCTCCCCCAACCTAAGCGTCCCCCGCACCGTGGGAAACCGGGCCAGATCGGTGTGGGGGAGGAACTTGGCGGCCATGAACTCGTCGTAGTAGTAGGGGCAGGAAATGAGGTCGTAGTAGGTAACCCCGGCGGCGATCCGCTGGGCCTCCTCCCAGGCGGCTCGGGAGAGGAGGGCCAGCTTGGCCCCGGCCAGGGCGGTGTTCCCCAGGAAATGGACCCTCTCCAGGGGCACATCCGGGATCAACCCCAGGGTCACGGCGTTGCGCAGGTTCAGGTGGCTGCCGAACGCGCCGGCCAGGTAGATCCGGGACAGGTCCTGGGTGCGCACGTCCAGCTCCCGCAGGAGGATGGACACCCCGGCGTAGATGGCGGCCTTGGCCCGCAGGGCGTTTTCGATGTCGCGCTGGGTGATCACGATCTCCCGGGGGGCTTCCCCGGCGGGGACGAGGACGAACGCCAGTTCCCCGGCCCGCTCCCGCACCAGCTTGGCATCCGGCCTGAGGCGGCCTGCCCGGTCGATGTAGCCGGCTCGGAACAGGCCGGCGATGGCATCGATCAGCCCGGAGCCACACAGCCCCTGCGGCGGGGCGTCCCCCACGGTGCGGTAGCGGACGCCCTCGGGGCTGATCTCCACCTGGGCGATGGCCCCCCGGCTGGCGCGCATGCCGCAGGTCACCCCCGCCCCCTCGAACGCCGGCCCGGCCGAGGAGGAACAGGCCACCACCCACTCCTTGGACCCGAGCACGATCTCCCCGTTGGTGCCGATGTCGATGAGCAAGGTCAGCCCCGCGGATTTATGGAGCCCGGTGGCCAGGATGCCGGCGGTGATATCGCCCCCCACCCAGCCCCCGATCCCGGGGAGCAGGTACAGGAGCCCGCGGGGGTTGATACGGATGCCCACCTCCGCCGCCCGCACCGGGGGCGGCGCCAAGGCCGCCGCCACGTAGGGATGCCGCCGCAGCGCCCCCGGGGGAAGCCGCAGCAGGAAATGCACCATGGCGGTGTTCCCGGCACAGAGCACCGCCACCACGTCGGAGAGCTTGATCCCCTGTCGGCCCACCATCAGGGACACCAGGTCGTTTATGTCCTCCACCACCAGGGCCTGGAGGCGGGTCGGGCCCTGGCGTTCGGCGGCGATGATGCGCCGGGTCACCTCCTCACCGTACGCCCGCTGGGAGTTGTACTTGGCCTCCGCGTCCAGGGTCTCCCCAGAGTTGAGGTCCATGAGGTGTGCCACCACGGTGGAGGTGCCCACGTCGATCGCCACTCCATAGAGGGCCCCGGCGCGGTCCCCGGGCTCCACCTGCAACAGCTCCACCGTGCCGCCACGTTGGGCCAGGGTGGCGGTCACCCGCCAGCCACTGTCGCGCAAAATCCCGGGGAGGGACTGGAGGACCTTGAGGCCGGCCTGGAGGATGGGGGCGGGGCGGAAGCGGCGGATCTCGCGGAACAGGCGCTCCTGGTCGCCCAGGTTGTCCTCCAGGGTGGGTGGGGGCAGGGAGAGGGAGATTTTTTCCACCAGGGGCTCCCGGGGGAACTTCTCGCCGGCCTTTGCCTCCGGGGCCAGGAACTCCCGGGCGTCCAGGTCCACCGCGGCCTCCCTGCCGGCCCGGGATTCCGGGGGCACCTCCACCACCGCGTCTCCCCGCACCACCGCCTGACAGGCGAGCACGTACCCGGCCTTGACCTCCTCCCGAGACAGGTGCAGGGTGGGGGCGGCCTCGATCTGGCCCTGTCGCACGATCAGCCGGCAGCGGCCACAGATCCCCTCTCCGCCGCACACGCTGGGGAGCTCCACCCCGGCGGCCGCGGCAGCCGCCAGCAAGGTCTCCCCTGCCGCCACCCGCGCCTCCTTCCCCTCGGGGAGGAAGGTGACCCGGTACTCCCGCTTCCCACTCAGTTGGGCTTCCACTCGTTCTTGAGGAAGGCCGGGATGCCGGCGGCGTCCTCCGGCCCCACGATCACCTCCCAACCAGTCTCCTCCTGGATCTCCATCCTGAGCACCGCCACCAACCCGGGGATGATGAGCTTGTTGTGGTTGACCCGGTCCATCACCCCGTACTCCCGCACCGTCTTTATGATCTTCTCGGCAGTGAGGCGGTCGTCGGCGTAGGCGTTGAGTACCCCCAACCCCTCGGTGTCGATCACCGCGATGTAAGCCGGCACCTTGCTCCGCTCCACCTCCCCCTCCACGGTGAAGTAGGTGAGGGCGAAGTTGGTGGTGACCAGCACCGGCGAGTCCGGCCCGGGGCCCCCCACCTCGTACAGCTTGGCCTCGATGGCGTTGGGCACCTGGGGATCGGTGTAGATGTTCTGGCGGGCGGTGAGCAGGGGCAGGGCCAGCTCCGGCCCGATCCGGGGGAGCACCACCACCGACGCGTATTTGCACACATAGGCCACCCCTTGGGCGAGGAGCTCCCAAGGGTCGTCCCCGGAGGCGAAGGCCAGGGTGGGGTAGCCCACCGGCCGGAAGGTCTTCACCAGGGCCAGCCGCCGGAGGCGGACCAGGGCCGTGAGGGTGGGGAGAAGCCCCCGGGCGCCGGGGTCCAGGATCAGCTCCTCCACCCCCAGCTCCTTGAGCCTGCCGGTGAGTTCGGCCAGCCCCTCCACCCCGTCCCCCTTGACCCCCAGCGGGCAGGAGTGCTCCTTGGCCAGGGCCGCCATGGCCTCCAGGTTCCCGGGGGTGGCTGGGTAGAGGAGGGGGCGCCCGTCCCCGCAGGCCGCCAGGGCCTTCCCCAGAAGGTCGGGGTCCTCACAGATGAGCATCAAAGGGAGGTCGGTGCTCTCGCGGGCGGCCTGGACCGCCGCCGGGAAGTCGCCCCCCCGGTGCTCGACGGCGATCAGGTTCACCCCGATCTCCTGGCCGATCCTTATAAATCTGAGGGAGGTGGCCTCCTTTACCTGGGCAGAGAGCCCTTCCGGGGGGAGGTCATCCGGGACGCGTACCGCGATGGCACAGGGGCGGTGGAACTTCTCCTCGTGACGGAACAGCACCGTCTCACCGCCCACCTCCCAGGCCCGGTCCCCGGTGCCGATGGTGACGGTGCGCATGGGCGGGGCCTGAGCCTCGCCCAGGGCGGCCTTGGCCTCCTCCGATACGTGGGGGCACTGATCCAGGGCCACCTTCTTGGCCGCCACCTGCATGGCGAACGCCATGCAGGTGGGGAAGCCGCAGTCCCGGCAGTTGGTGCGGGGAAGCAGCTTGTAGATCTCAATTCCCGTCAGCTTCTTCGCCATCCCCTCCTCCTCAACTCGTCAGTTATTGAGGCCCCATCACTCATCGCCTAGATGAGGGATTCCATTTCCAGTGCCGGGTGGTTCACCTTTTGCAAGAACTCCAGCAATTTCTCTGACTCCACCGCCTCCTCCTCAGTGGCGATCTTTTCCAAAAGCTCCGGAGCGCCGATCTCCTCCAGCCGGGCCTTGAGCCGGTCGGAGATTTCCTCCTTGAGCTCTTTGGGCATCCACACCACCCGGCGGATCCCTCCCTCGGCGGAGATGAACTTCTCACTGGTGATGTAGAGCTTTCCGATGCCCAGAAAGCCCGGCGTTTGCACCCCGCCCCCGATCTGGCCGGCCATGGTGGAGAAGGGCATCCCAATGGGGGTGTCACCGGTGTACTCGCGGTTCACGATCATCACCCCGTTGGCCTCGGGAAGCACCGCCACGATGCACTCGAAACACCCACACGAGGTCTGGGGATCCTGCATGATGGAGTACATGCTGACCTTCTCCAGGTTTCCGTCCGAAGCCCGTTTTACGTACTCGTTCACCCCCCGCCACTGGCCCAGCACCGGATCGATGGTGTCCCCCTTCTTGATGGGCTGGTTGGGGCCGTGGGGGTCCATCTCGAAGGAAGCGGCGCAATCTAGCCAGGTGTAAGCCCCGCACAGGCCCAGCCGTTGGGGGGTGACCACGCACACGTGGGTGGGGGCGTAGGACTGGCACAGGATGCAGGAATAGAAGAGCTCCACATCCTCGTCCTTGAGCCCGGCGATCCGCTCGTCCCGTCTGCGGTAGATCGCCTTGGCCTCCTCCAAGGGCTCCTTTATCTTGTCCGGGTCGGTGATCAGCGTCACCTGCACCTTGTCCACGATGCCGCCGAAGTCCTCCTTGAACTTGTGGACCAGGATCTCCCCGTAGTGCTTGAGCCGGAAACCTTTCTGGAACGCCTCCTTGGAGATGCGGATCCAGGGGATGGCCCGCTGGCCCATGTGGAACACCCCGTTGGCCCAGGAGGCGTACTCGTGGATGCGGCGCTCGAGCACCGGCTCGAAGTCCTCCTTGAACCGGCGGCCGGCCACCTCCACGATCACCCCCAGGGGCAACGCCCCGCCTTCCTCCACCTGGTCGATGTCCGGGCCGATGAGGGTGATCTTGCCGTCCTCCACCTCGGACATGGGCCGCCCCCGCAGGAGCTCGAAGGAGTCGGTGTATTTGCCGCCGAACTGGACGTGCATCTGCTCTTTCCTCACCCGCTCCCCCTCGAAACCGGCGCCGTAGGGGACCGGGATGGGGATCTCCGACACCTTGATTTTGAGGCCCCGCACCTCGATTGCCTTGGGCACCAGCTTGTCCCTGGGGATGCCGGACACCACGTGCTCGTAGGTGCAGATGCCGCGGGGGAGGATCTGGGGGATGGGGACGTCGGCCACCACCGGGAAGCCGAAGTTGATGGCCCCGGCGGCGGTGGCGTACTTCTCATCGGTGAGGAGCTGGCCGCCGTTTTGGGAAGGGAGGTCTGCCCCCAGGGCGAGGACGAAGGCGTGGACCCTTTCTTTGTTGTAGAGGAGGATCTTGCGCGCGGCCTCGAGATCCCCGGGCTTGATGCCGCCGAAGGTCATGGCCGCCCGGGCCGCGAAGTTGAGGGCGTGCACCGCCGCCGAGGTGTCCTTGCCGTAGGGGACCAGGAACGTGTCCCAGTTCATCTCGATCCCGGCCTCCGCCAGTTGTTCTGCCATGGACACGCCCCCGGTATGGGAGGCCATGAACACCAGGATGTTCCTCTCTTGCAGGGAGCGGGCCAGCTCCACTGCCTCCTCCACCGTGGGCAAGGCCCCCACGCAGGCGGCGAACCCCGGCATCCTGCCGTCCACCAACTTGATCCCCTGGGTGCGGAGGATGGTGTCGTCGGTAAACCCGAGCCAGATCCCCTCCGGCTCCTCTCCCCGCACGTACTTGAGGGCCTCGATGATCTCTTGGGCGATCAGGGTGGCGATCCCGGCGTCCAGGGTCGGCCCGAGGTAGGGGAGCCAGCGGGAGTCCGCTGGAACCGGGGGGAGGAGGGAGCGGGCGTGAGCCAAGGCTTTTTCGGCGTCGGCGAGCGTTTTCACCTCGATCCCGGTGAGGGCGAGGATCAGGGGGAGGAAGTAGGCCGTGTTGGGGAACTCCACCTTCTTTTGCGGGCCGTAGGCCTCGATCGCCTCGGAGAGCTGCTTCTCCGCCTGCTCCACATAGCCGTGTGCACCCCGGATGGCTGCCCGCGCAATGATCCTCGACATCTCCCCTCCCTTTTTCGGTCAGGTTCGCAAGAGCAATATAGCGAGGTGAAAGTGGGGGGGCAAGTTGGCGGGGAAGGGCAGGGAAATTGGATGCTAGGGCGAAAATTATGCCGGGGGGGCGTGCCCAGGAGGCCTTTTGGCCGCGGCCAGGCCAGGGCCAGGGGTCGGGCTGACGGCCCGGCCGCAGGGTGGGTAAAATTGGGTGCGTTGGGGGCGTAGCTCAGTTTGGGAGAGCGCCGGCTTTGCAAGCCGGAGGTCGGCGGTTCGAACCCGCTCGCCTCCACCAGCTTCCTCGCCGTCCGTGGGCGCTGGGCTTTCCCCCATCGTCCGATAAACTTGAGTCAGGTGATTCCGTTTGTCCGATGACGCGTACCGGTACCCCCGCCGAGAAAGCCCTGGGCACCTGCCTTTGGGCGGCGCCCGTATGGCCTTGTTCGATGTCGAGGCCGGGTTCTGGGCCCTCAGGCGAGAGCTCGAGGAGCTGGTGGGCCGCGAGGCCACGGAAGCCTTGCTGCAGCGGGCCGGGGCCAGCGGCGGCGCCTCCTTCGCCAGGGGCTTCACGTCCCCGGCCCGGGATGTGGAGGGGGCGCTGCGGGAGTGCCTGGCCGCCTATCGGGCGGCGGGGTTCGGCCGGTTCGAGCTCGAGGAGATCGACCTTCCCCGCGGCCGGATCCTGATCCGGGGCCGGAATACCTTCGAGGCCCGGATGGCGCGCCGCCACCCAGGACATAGCGACCGCCCCGCGTGCGTCTACACCGCCGGGGCGCTGGCGGGGTCCGTGAACGTGCTCCTGGGGCGCCGGGACGTGGTGTGCATCGAGCGGACCTGTGCGGCCCAGGGGGCCGACGCCTGTTTGTTCGAGCTTTCGCCGGCGGAAACGGCGGGGAAATCGCCGCCCGCCGGCCTCCCCCTTCCGGCCTCGGGCCGCGGGACGGACCTCGTGGAGATCCTGTTCCACCGCATGCCCATGGGGATCGCCATCATCGACCGCGATTTCCGCATCCGGCGCTACAACGCCACCTGGGAGGATTTCTCCGCCCGGTACGCTCCCCCCTCCGGTGCCCCCCTGGCCCCAGGGGTCGGCTACTTCGACCACCTGCCCGGGACCGAGCCCATCGTCCTGCCCCGGTTCCAGCGGGTGCTGGCCGGGGAGACGGTGCGGGAGGAGGCGGTGCGGCTGGAGTCGGATGGGATCGTGACCTACTGGGACATCGTGTTGGCCCCCCTGGTGGAGGGGGAGGAGGTGGTGGGGATCCTGAACGTGGCCGTGGACGCCACCGAGAGGATCCGGGCGGAAAGGGAGCTTCGCGAGCGGGAGGCCCAATACCGGAGCATCTTCGAGTCCACCTCCGACGCCATCCTCATCTTCGACCTGGAGGGGAGGATCGTGGAGGCCAACCCGGCCGCGTGCAAGTTGTACGGCTATTCCCGCAGGGAGCTGGTGGGCCTTTCGGGGGCGGAGATCGTCCACCCCGATTACCGCCACCTCTTCCGGGACTACCTCCGACGGGTGGGGGCGGGGGAGCGGTTCACGGTCCAGTCGGTGGATCTACGCAGGGACGGGAGCCCCATCCACGTGGAGGTCCGTGGGACCCCTTTCAGCTACGGGGGGAAGCCCCATCTGGTGGCGGTGGTCCGAGATGTCACCGAAAGGGTCCGTGCTCGGGAGCTCCTGGAAAAGCGGGTGGAGGAGCGTACCCGGGAGCTCTCGGCGTTGCTGGAAGTGGCCCGGGCGGCGAGCGGCTCCCTGGAGCTCCCGGAGGTGCTGCGGCGGGTGGCCCGGGGGCTCGCCTCCGCCGTGGGCGTCCGCCACTGTGGGATCTACCTCGTGGACGAGGAGCGGGGGTGCTTGATCCCGATGGAGGGGGCGGACCCGGGTTCCCTGCCCCCAAAGGCGGCGGTGGGGTTCCGCTCCCGGCACCTGGAGCCATCACGTGACCCCTTCACCCGGGAGATCCTGGAGACCAAGCGGCCGGTGGTGTGTGGGGACGCCGAGGCCGATCCCCGCACCGACAAGGAGGTCGTGCGCCTCCTGGGGCTCAAGTCGATCCTGGGGGTGCCCTTCGTGGTCAAGGGGAAGGTGGTGGCGGTGGCCATGCTCGCGAGCTTCGACGCCCCGCACGCCTTCACAGAGGAGCAGGTCCAACTCGCCCAGGGCATCGCCAACACCGTGGCCTTGGCCATCGAGAACGCCCGGCTCTACGCCCGGGCCCGGGAGGCGGCCACCCTGGAGGAACGGGCCCGGCTGGCGCGGGAGCTGCACGATTCGGTGACCCAATCCCTCTACAGCATCGCCCTGTTCGCCGAAGCCGCGAGGAGGCTGGCCATGGCCGGGGAGCTGGAAACCGTGCAGGAGCACCTGGGGGAGCTGGGGGAGGCGGCCCGCCAGGCGCTCAAGGAGATGCGCCTCCTGGTGTACGAGCTCCGCCAACCGGCCCTGGCACGGGCCGGCCTGGTGGGGGCGCTCCGGGAGCGGCTCGAGACCGTGGAGCGGCGGGCCGGGGTGGAAGTCGAGTTTTCGGTGGAAGGTGAGGGGAAGCCGTCCCCGGAGGTCGAGGAAGGCCTCTACCGCATCGCCCAGGAGGCACTGAACAACGCCCTCAAACACGCCCATGCCGATTCCGTAAGGGTACGGCTTCGACTCGCAGCCGACTCCGTGGAGCTGGAGATCAGGGATGACGGGCGGGGGTTCGACCCCGCAGAGTCCACCGGTGGCCTGGGGATCCCCGGGATGCGGGAGCGGGCCCGGGCCCTGGGCGGCGAATTCGGGATATCCTCCGCGCCCGGGGAGGGCACGGCGGTGAGGGTGCGGATACCGCTGAGGTGAGCCGTGGGGAGCGAGAAGATCCGGGTCCTGATCGCGGATGACCACACGGTGGTGAGGAAGGGCATCCGGGCCCTGCTCGAGACCGAGCCCGGGATCGAGGTGGTGGGGGAGGCGGCCGACGGGGAGGACGCCGTCCACCGGGCGTTGGCCCTGAAGCCCGATGTGGTCTTGATGGACTTGGTGATGCCGAAGCTGGACGGGGTCCAGGCCATCAGGGCGATCATGGAGAGGCGGCCCGGGGTCAAGATCCTAGTCCTCACCAGCTTCGCCGAGGACAAGCGGATCCTCTCCGCCATCGAGGCCGGGGCACTGGGGTACCTGCTCAAGGACTCCTCGCCCCAGGACCTCGTGCGGGCCATCCGCGAGGTGCACCGGGGGGAATCCGCCCTCCACCCCAAAGTGGCCCAGCGGCTGGTCAGCCGGCTGCGGGAGCCGGAGGAGCCGGCCCGGGAAGAACTCACCGAGCGGGAGCGGAAGGTGTTGGAACTCATCGCCAAGGGGCTCTCCAACCGGGAGATCGCCCGGGAGCTTTCCATCAGCGAGCCCACGGTGCGCACCCACGTGAGCAACATCCTGCGCAAGCTCCACCTCAAGAGCCGCACCCAGGCCGCCCTCTACGCCCTGAAGAAGGGCCTGGCCTCCCTGGAGAAGTAGGGCCCCTGGGTGTGAATCACCGGATTCCAACGCCCTTTCTTCGTCCAGATCTACAGCATTTGTATCCTCAGAAACATCCGTGACCGGTCCATTTGTCCCGGCCGGGCCAAGCGTTCCTCCGATGTAGCGTGACCTCCCCGGGGTTAGCCTGACTTACGAAACACGCACCCCCAGGAGGTGGCGCATGGAACGAGCGGAGAGAGTGGTCATCGTAGCCGAGCCCGGGCGGCTGCGCGATGCCTTAAAAGCCCTGTTCGAGGCGACCCCGGAGCTCGGGATTTCGGTGGATATATGTGGGAAGGACGTCTTGGGCGAGGATTGCCCCCTTCGGGCCACGGTGGTGGTGCTCGCGGGAGGCCTTTTCGGGGAGGAGCTGCCCCGAGCCGTAGCGACCATCCGAGAAAAGTGGCCGGGGACAAAGATCTTGGTGCTGGCCGAGGACGCTGCCCAGTGGCGGCAGGCCAAGGCCTCCGGGGCGGACCGGGTGCACTTCGCGGGGATCGCCCCCGAGAAGCTGGTGCGGGCGGTGCGGAGGTTGTTGCAAGAGGGACAAGGAGGGGGAAATGCTGTGGAATTACTACCTGGCACAGAAGCTGGCGGAGTCTCACATGAGGGATCTGCTGGGTGAGGCTGAAGCACACCGATTTGCGAGGGCAATCCCTTCGCGCCCAGAGGCGAAGCGATGGGCACTGTGGGCCTGGCGGGTTGGCGGTGCCGGTGGAGCCGGGCTGCTCCTCTGGGGGCTCATCTCCGCCATCAGGAGCACGGAATGAGTCGGGTACTGGTGGCCTACGCCACCCGCTGCGGCTCCACCCGGGAGGTGGCCGAGGCGGTGGGCCGCGCCCTCGCCGAGGCCGGCCTGGCGGTGGAGGTGCGTCCGGTAGGGGAGGTGCAGGGCATCGGGCCTTACCGGGCGGTGGTGGTGGGAAGCCCCATCCGGGGCGGGAGGTGGCTTCCGGAAGCCACGGGGTTCGTGCGGAAGCACCGGGAGGCGCTGCGCCGGATCCCCGTGGCCTACTTCGCCCTGGGCCTTTCGCTCCTGGAGGGCACGGAGGCGGCCGAGGGGAAGGCGGCCGCGGCCCTGGAGCCGGCAAGGAAGCAGGTGCCCCCGGTTGAGGTGGGCCTGTTCGCCGGGGCCCTGGACCCGCGCAAGCTATCCCCGTTCCTGCAGTTGCTTATGCGGCTCATCAGGGCCCCGGTGGGCGACTTCCGCGATTGGGAGGCCGTCCGCGCCTGGACGGAAGGGCTTGCAGCGAAACTGAAGGAGGGATGATGAACCGAAAGAAAGGATGGGCTTTTGGGGGGATCCTCCTGGCGGCGGTGGTGGCGGTCCTCCTCTGGCCCGCCGGGGATCCCTTGGTCGGCGCCGAGGCGGTGGCTATCGCGCCCCCAAGCGGCCTCCCGGAGGAGGCTGCCACCCATGGGATCTTGGTTCGGGGGCTGACCGTGATCCTGGAGGAGCGAGGCATTACGGTGGTGGAGGACGTCGAGGAAGCCGACCTCCTCCTGGAGATCAGCGACGTCCGACTGGAGGAGCTGGAGGTGACGTTGGGCGAGGAAGGGCTGCGGGGAAAACTCACCGCCACCTGCCTCGCCACCGACCTCCGGACCGGGGAGACATACCGCCTGTACCTGTACGTCACCCTCGAGGACGGCATCCTCCGGGTCGAGCTCGTGGCCAAGCGGCCCTGGCAGTTCTGGAGATGAGATGCACATCGTGTTTTCGGTTCTTCTAGTGGCTGTAGTCCTAGGGGGGCTCGGCTTCGTGGGCCTGCAGGTCCCGCCCAAGGGCTTCCCGCCCCATCCGGAGGAGACGCGGGACCTGGGCATGATAGAGGTTCCTCCGGACTTGCCCGCGCCGGTCCGACGCTACCTGGGGGCGGCCTTGGGCGAACGGGTCCCCAGGATCGAGTCCGCCGTGCTCTGGGGCCGCGGGAGGCTCAAGATCAAGGGGCTGTGGTTCCCGGTCCGCTTCCGGGCGTATTACCTGCCGGGGCATGCCTTCCGTCGCGCGATGGAGATCACCTGGTTCGGCCTCCCGATCCTCAAGGGCGTGGATTCCTACATCGAGGGCCGGGGCGGGCTCGAGATCACGGGTCTACTCGATCTGGAAGAGACCGGGGAGAAGATCGACCAGGCCCAGAACCTGGTCCTGTGGGGCGAGGCGATCTGGACGCCTTCTTTGTACTTCACCGATCCCCGCGTCCGCTGGGAGGCCGTTGACGCGAGCACGGCCCGCCTGATCGTCCCCTTCGGCGAGGGGGAGGAGGCCTTCCTCGTCGGGTTCGACCCCGAGACCGGCCTGATCCGGGAGATGTCGGCACCCCGCTTCCGGGGCCAGGAGGATGCCAAGACCCCGTGGCGGGTGGAGTGCCTCGATTGGAAAGCCTTCCACGGCGTGATGGTCCCCACCCGCGTGATCGGGCACTGGGCTGACGAGAAGGGCCCCTACGTGGTCATGTCCGTGGAGGGCCTCGAATACAACGTGGACGTCTCCGAGGCCCTTCCGCCCGAGGGCCACCGCTGAGCTAAAAAGGAGCGAAAAAATGGCGAAGATCGATCTCAAAAAGGAACTCAAGGAGCTTTATTCCCCTTCCGCGAAGGAGGTCACGGTGGTCGACGTGCCGCCGATGAACTTCCTCATGATCGAGGAGCGGGGCGATCCCAACACCTCTCCGGGGTTCAAGGCCGCCATCGAGGCGCTGTATTCGGTCTCCTATGCCCTCAAGTTCATGGCCAAGGAGGAGACCCCGGAGCGGGACTACGTGGTCATGCCCCTGGAGGGCCTGTGGTGGTTCGAGGGCAAGGAGGGGTTCGACCTCGTGGATAAGGGAAGCTGGTGTTGGACGGCGATGATCATGCAGCCGGAGTTCATAACGGAGGAGATGGTGGCCCGGGCTCTGGAGGAGGTGGCGGGGAAGAAGGACCTGCTCGCGCTCTCGGCGCTCCGGTTCGAGCGGTTTCACGAGGGTCTGGCGGCCCAGATCCTCCACATCGGCCCCTACTCCGCCGAGGGCCCGACGATCGAGGGGTTGCACCGCTTCATCGCGGAGCACGGCTACGGGATGCGCGGGAAGCACCACGAGATCTACCTGAGCGACCCGCGCCGGGTGGCGCCGGAGAAGCTCAAGACGGTGATCCGCCAGCCGATAGCGAAGCGGGTCTAGGATGGGCTCGCATTCTACTGCCCCATAGGGAGGTGAATCCATGGCCCAAACGCCGTTGAAAGTGCACGAGCTGGTGAAGCGCTTTGACGGCCTCACCGCCGTGGCGGGGATTTCCTTCGAGGCTCGGGCGGGGGAGGTCTTCGGTTTCCTGGGCCCCAACGGGGCCGGCAAGACCACCACCATCCGGATGATCATGGGGATCATCCGGCCGGACGCCGGCAGGATCGAGTTCTTCTTCGACGGAAAGTCCGGCCCCCTGGACAAGGGGCGGATCGGTTACCTCCCCGAGGAGCGGGGGCTTTACGAGGACGCCAAGGTTATCGATGTCCTGGTCTACTTCGCCGAACTTAAGGGAGTGCCGCCGAAGGAGGCCCGCCGGAGGGCCCTCGCGTGGCTCGAGCGGCTCGACCTCGGGGAGTGGGCCCACCGCAAGATCGAAAAACTCTCCAAGGGGATGCAGCAGAAGGTCCAGCTGGTGGCGGCGATCCTTCACGAGCCGGATCTGGTGGTGTTGGATGAGCCCTTCGCCGGGCTCGATCCGGTGAACCAGGACCTCTTCAAGGAGCTCATCCGCGGGCTCAGGGACGCGGGCGCGGCGGTGCTCCTCTCCTCGCACCAGATGAACCTGGTGGAGGAGCTCTGCGACCGGATCTTTCTCATCCATAAAGGCCGGCAAGTGCTCTACGGCTGCCTGAGCGAGATCAAGGCGGCCCACGGGGGACACAGAGTCGAGCTCCGTTTCCGCGGGGACGGATCCCTCCTCCAGGGGAACGGGCTCGTCAAGGACCTGGAGCTCGCGGACGGCCGCGCCCGGTTCACCCTGCCCCAGGGGGTGGAGCCGGAGCGCTTCCTCAGGGACCTCCCCGAGGGGCTGGGGGTGGAGGAGATCACCGTGAGGCGGCCCTCGCTCCACGAGATCTTCGTCGGTGTGGTGAAGGGGGGTTGAACGATGAAGCTGCTTAAGGTCGCCGAGTGGGAGTTCCTGAAGATCGCGAAGAGCAAGCAGTTCCTGGTGATGACCGTGATCATCCCGCTCCTTCTGGGAGCCTTCGGCGGGGTTCCCATCCTGATCGAGCGCCTCACCGGGGATCGCGCCCGCGAGATCGCCGTGCTCGACGAGACGGGCGCGATCTACCCGGAGCTCTCCCGGAGGCTTGAGGGCACCCCCCTGCGCTTGGTGGCGGCCACCGGCGACCGGGACGCTTTACTTGAGCGGCTTGAAGCCGGGGAGCTGGATGGGCTTTTGGTCATCGGGAGGGACGTGGATGAAACGAACGCGGTGAGCCTCTACACCCGCGGTCTCAAGGGGCTTGTGCTCGACGAACTCAAAGAGGCCCTCACCCAGGTGCTCTCCGAGAGGCGTCTGGCCCGGGCGGGCTACGATCCCGAGGAGATCGCGGCCCTCACGGAGGAGGTGCGCGTGAGCACCATCGTGCTGGGTACCGAAGGGCGAACCCTGGCGGACATGGCCGTCCCCTTCGGGCTGGCGATACTTCTGATGATCGGGGCGATGTTCTCGGGTGGGATGCTGTTCTACAGCGTGATCAAGGAGAAGACCGGCCGGGTGGTGGAGATCATGCTCTCCTCGGTCTCGGCCAGGGAACTGATGATGGGGAAGATTTTGGGCTATGGAGCCACGAGCCTCCTCCAGATCGCCGTCTGGGGCGGGATCGCCTTCGTGATCGCCAACCACTACCTCGGCATCTCCCTAGCGGCTCTCACAGGGGTGCAACTGTCCACCTATCCGCTCTACTTCATCCTTGGATATCTCTTGATCGCCACGATCTATGCCATCCTAGGGGCAGGGATGAAGGATGCCCAATCGGGGAGTCAGCTCCAGGGGTTCGCCACCATCCTGCCGATCATCCCGATTATGCTCGTCGGGGTGATCATCGAACAGCCGGACCTTGGCTGGGTGCGGGCCTTCAGCTTCATCCCCCCGTTCACCCCGGCGACGATGATGCTGCGGATGGCCCTCACCCGGGTCCCCTGGTGGGAGGTCCTCGCCAGCTTGGTGATCTTGGTCCTCTTCGTCTATCTCCTGATGCGGTTCGCCGCCAAGGTCTTCGAGGTAGGGATCCTGATGTACGGCAAGTCCGCCACCCTGGGGGAGATTTGGCGCTGGGGGATCCGGCCTTCAAAGGAGGGGGAATGGAGAGGATGAGGATCGGCTGGTTGATTTTAGGTGTGGTGGGGGTGCTGCTCGTCTTTGGGGCGGTACAGATCTACGCCCGCTATCGGCGCGATATCCACGCCGCCCGGGAGCGCGTGGAGGAGCTGGGGAGCCAGATCGTCGGTACCGCCTGTGGCCCCATGGAATACGCGGAGTTCGGAGAGGGGTATCCGGTGCTGGTGATCCACGGCATCTTCGGGGGGTTCGACCAGGGGCTGGTGACGGCCCGGGCGCAGTTGGGGGAGGGGTTCCGGGCCATCGTCCCCTCCCGGTTCGGGTACCTGCGCACCCCGCTCCCGGAAAACGCCTCTCCCGCCACGCAGGCCGACGCCTACGCGTGTTTGCTCGACGCCCTGGGCATCGAAAGCGCAGCGGTGATAGCCACCTCCGCCGGGGGGACCTCGGCCATTCAATTTGCCCTGAGACATCCCGGGCGTTGCTCGGCACTGGTGCTCATCTCCTCCAACGCCCCTGGCGAGACGGAGGCCGGCCTACCCCCGAAGCCGCTCGCGAAGGTGCTGGTCCGCTCCGACTTCGTCTTCTGGCTGCTGGCCACCTACTTCCGCTCGACCATGAGGTCGATGATGGGCGTGCCCAAGGGGTTCGAGCTGGCTCCCCAGGACGAGGCGGACATAGCGGAGACGATGGAGACCATCCTGCCCGTCAGCCCCCGCGCCGAGGGGGCCCTCTTCGACATGTACATCTCCAACCCCGACATCAACACCGGTTACCCCCTGGAGGAGATCGCCGTGCCCACGCTGATCGTCCACGCTGCCGACGATCCCCTGGCGAGCTACGAAAACGCGCGTTCGATGGCCGAACTGATTCCCGGTGCCAGGCTGGTCACGGTGAAAAGCGGTGGGCACATGCTCCTGGGGCAGGGTGAGGTGGTGAGGGCCGCGGTGGCGGACTTCCTCAGCCGAAACGCCCCGGTGGGCGAACCATGAGGAACCCGTGGTGCGTCGAACTCTGTCGTTATCTCCTCGACCGAGAGCCCTGCACCCGGAACACGGTCCGGGAAACGGACTTCATCGTGACGTCCCGAGAGACGGCCACCTTGAGGGCAACCGGCGTGGGTGAGAGCGAATCGCCGGGGAAAGCGGGTACAGTCCGCTGGGGCATTGTGATGGGAAATTGAAGGGGGAACCATGTCCAGAGCGAACTGGATTCACTTCAAGCTGATGTCCTTCGTCCACGAGACCCTCTACGGCCTGTTCCGAGACCCCTACAAGGCCCTGAGGGCCGCGGGGCTCGAGCCGGGCCAGAGGGTGCTGGAGGTGGGCTGCGGCCCCGGCTTCTTCACCATCCCGGCGGCCCGCATCGTCGGGGAGGAGGGGAGCGTCCTGGCCTTCGACATCAATCCGGTGGCCGTGGAGCACGTCCGGCGCAAGATCGAGCAGGCGGGCATGGCCAACGCCAGGGTCATCGTCGCCGACGCCGCCAAAACGGACTTGCCCGCGGAGAGCTTCGACCTCGTTTTCGTCTTCGGCCTGGCCCGTCCCATCGGCGATATGGAGAGGATCTGGGCCGAGCTCCATCGTCTCCTGAAGCCGCAGGGCATCCTCTCCGTTGAAGGGCGGCTCCGTCCTCCAGGAGAGCTTTTCCAGTTCGTGGAGCGCCAGGGGAGGATTGCCCGGTTCAGGAAGGTGGGCTAAGTCCCCACGAACTCCTACAAGTCCCTATGATTCTGAAAGCTTTTACGGGGCCTAATAAAGGTTCATAGGGGCTCATGGGGGCTCATAGGGGCTCGTGGGGGCTCAAGGGGATTCTCAGGAGGAAATATGTGGGCTAAAAAGGAATACGGCCAGAGCTGGGAGATCGCCGCCGCCCTGTGGGACGGCCCCCGCACGCTCCCGGAGATCGTGGATCACTTCCACAGCTACCTCCGGCTATTGGGCTTCTTCGGCGTCACCGGGCGCATGGAGCGGCGTCACCGAAGGATGGAGAAGCGCATCGAGGAGGCGGTGGAGCAGCTGATTGAGCGCGGCTGGGTGGTAGGGGAGGAGCGATTGAGCGTCACCGATGCGGGCCGGGACCACCTGCGCCGGCGGATGCGGGGAGCGCACCGGTTGAAGCCGGTACCCAAAACACAAAGGGGGAGTTGAGCGATGAAATATCTGATCACCGGCGCCACGGGCGCCATCGGGAGCGCCGTCGTGCGGCAACTGGCCGCCGAGGGCGAGGAGGTCCGCGCCTTCGTGCGCGATGAGGAGAAGTTCAAACGGCTGCTGCCGGACGTTTCAGTTGAGGTAGTCCATGGCGATGCGCTGAACCCGGACGACGTCCGGCGGGCGATGGCGGGCGTGGACGTGGTCTTCCACTGCGTCAACTTTCCCATCACGCAGTTCGAACGGAACCTCAAGGCGGCGAAAGTCCTCATAGAAGCGGCCTCAGCGGAGAAACCCCATATCGTCTTCCCCGGCAACACCTGGGTCTTCGGGAGGCCCGCTCGCACCCCGATCACCCCCGACACGCCCCTCAACCCGCCTTCCCGGATCGCCCGCATCAAGGCCCTGGTGGACGGGATGCTAATGGGCTCGGAGCTTCCCGTCACCGTGGTGCATCTCCCCGACTTCTACGGGCCGAACGTGGTCAACCCGCTGGTGAGGCCGCTATTCGAGAATGCCCTGGCCGGAAAGGACATCACCTTCCCCGCCCCGGTGGACGTGCCCCACGAGTTCATCTACATCGAGGATGCGGCGCGGGCGCTCATCGCCGTGGCCGGACGGGAGGCATTCTTCGGGAAGCGCTACACTGTGGGCGGCGTCGAGCCGATCACCGTGCGCAGATTCGCCGAGTCGATCTATCGGACAGCGGGCACGAAGGGGCGTGTGCGGGGGATGCCGCCCTGGTTGCTGCGGCTGGCCGGGTTCTTTAATGCCGAAGCGTGGGCCGCTTCCGGGATCATGCACGTCTTCGCCTGGGACACCACGATGGACGAGACGGCCCTCCGGCAGGACACGGGCTTTGCGCCCCAGGTCGGCTATGAGGAGGGCATCCGGCGGACGATCGCCTGGTTCCGAAAGGAGAGGCTCGGGAGGGCATCATGACCATCAGGGTCGGGGCCAGGATCGCGGCCCTCCTGCTTTCCCTCCACGGCCTCATCGAGATCGCCGGTCCGATCGCGCTGGCCTTCAACCCCCGGGTTCAGACGGGGAGCGGGTTTGAGGGAGGGCCCTTCGGCCTCGCCCTCCTGGGGGCGGTCTGGGGGCTGACCCACCTCGCCGCCGGCTGGGGGATCTGGCACCGGCGGAAGTGGGCGCTCATGCTGGGGGTCCTGATGAGTGCGATCACCATGGCGGCCGCGGTGGACATCCTCCCCACGGGCCTCGGGGACACGGTCCTCGCGGCGCCCGTGTTGGCCCTGTCGCTCTATCTCTGGTTCAGGAGCGAGAAAGTAGGGGAATAAACGAGAAAGGAAGGAGGGAGATCATGCTAGTTGAGAAGCTGGGTTTGCCCCGTGATGCCCTCGCCGGGAAGGTGGCCGTCGTCACCGGCGCGGGGCGGGGCATCGGGAAGGAGCTGGCGAGGGCCCTGGCCCGGCTCGGGGCCAAGGTGGTCATCGCCGAGATCGCCGACACCGGTGCCGAGGTCGAGGGCCTCATCCGCGCCGAGGGGGGCACCGCCCGGTTCATCCGGACCGATGTCTCCGATGAGGGGAGCATCCGGAGGCTGGCGGAGGAGGCCCTCCGGGAATTCGGCAGGGTGGACATCTTGGTCAACAACGCCACCGTGGTCGAGACCGGCTCGCTCCTGGAGCTGCCCCTCTCCGCCTGGGACCGTGCCTGGGCGGTGGACGTGCGGGCCGCGGTCCTGGCCATCAAGGCCTTCCTCCCGGGGATGCTGGAGCGGGGGGAGGGCGTCATCGTGACGGTCACCTCCGGGGAGGGGATGCCGTATCTCGCGCCGTATGCGGCCACCAAGGCCGCCCTGAGCTCCCTCGCCCTGTCCCTGGCCGCCGAGCTCGGCGAGGACTCCGGCGTGTACGCGTTCGTCTTCGCCCCGGGGATGGTGGACACCCCCGGGATCCGCGGGGCCGCCCGGGCCCTGGCCCCCTACTACGGCACCACTTACGAGGAGTTCGTAAGCCAGCAGGCCAACCCCGGCTACGAGGGGCTGATGCCGGCCGAGGACTGCGCGGCCGGGTTCGCCTACACCATCGTCCACGCCCGCCGCTATCACGGCCAGGTGGCCGACCCCTTCCAGCCCTTGGCCAAAGCCGGGCTTCTGCCGGGTGCGCGGGCCGCCGAACTTCCAGCGAGCTCCTTAACGGAAACGCCCGTTCCCGCCGAGATCCTTCGGTGCGCTCAGGAACTGAAGGCGGTGCTGGAGGAGGTGAACCGGGAGTTCCAGGAGTTGAGCACATTCCCCAGGATGTATGCCCGGCGGGACTTCCAGCGCAAGGCCGGCATGGGCATAGAGGATTGGCTGGAGGTGGCGGCGGACCTGATCTCCGACCTGGAGGCCGGGGGCGAGAGACTCCGGGCCAAGCTCCCCTGGCTGAGGGAGAACTTAGAGAAACTCGCCGACTACTTCCGACGTACTCAAAAGGACGTGGAGAGCTTCATCCGGGACCCGGAGAAGCTGGCCGCAGCCCAGGAGGCCCTGGCCCAGAGAGAAAAGGCTGTGCGGAAGCTGCTTTCGGCGCTGGAGCGGATGTCATAATGCGAGCGACATTCTCTCCCAAGCAAGTGGCTCTGCTGATCGCGCCACCGGTGTTGCTCGCCGGCATGTATCAGGCCTACCGAGGGCTCGTCTCGCTGACCGGGCCAAAAGGCGGCTACCTCGCGGGATTTCTCTTCTATTGGGCGTTCTGGGGGCTGCTCTTCCCGCTCTGGGCGCTCGGGCCGCGCGGCCTTCGTGAGGTCTTCCGCGATGCTCGTCCGCGTTTTGGCCGGCCGGCTTGGCTAGGGTTGGTGCTCCTCCTGATCCCGCCGATCCTGGGCTTCAGCACCGCATTCCCCCGCGCACTTGGGACGGGCTCGATCCGCTGGACGGTGGTCTCGCACATCTTGCTGGATCTCTCCGGGCTAGGGGCGCTCAAGTATTTCAGCTAGCCGGGAGCGAAGCTGATTGGAAACAGAGAGGGGTGAGGAGGAACATCTCCAGGTCTCCGTAATCGGGCTAGAGCTCGGCGTGGGGAGGCCACGATGAGCGCCCCTACACGGATTCCGCTCCCCGGGCTATCTTCGGGGTAGGAAAAGGGGGGAAGCAATGGGTGAGCATACGCGGTCGCACGGAGACAACCTATCGCGGTCTCTTTCCGATACTGAGGGACGAAAAATACAGTATGACCATAGCTTACAGGAAGTTTTTGCAGTTCAGGACGCGATCAAAGACCTCCATCCTTTCCTGGAAAAGGTGTTCCCCATCGCTATTGTGGAAAACGACCGCTTCGTGATCTACGAACCCGATCCTTCCAGGAGGAAGTATGTGTTTGTCAAAGAAACTCCTACCCCGATGCAGTTTCCAAAAAGCGTCCGAGCCGCATTTCCCATCGAATGTTATGGCAACAGAATAGCTTGTGTGGTCTCAGGGGAAATCTTTGACTCCCGAGAAGGCTATGCCACGATCTTCCATGAGTTCGTGCATTGCCACCAATGGGAAATCTGTGAGCCTCAATTGAAGGCGAAATTAAAGGTGGCCCAGAAGGCGATGCAAGCGGGCGACTACATGTGGGAGATAAACTATCCTTTCCCGTACCAAAGCAGCGAATTCAGCAGGGTTTACTCCTTGTTCTTGGAGGCCCTGTCAAAAGATGACGCCGGTGCGGTGTTCGAATCGCGGCGACAGTTGAAGCGGATCTTAAGCGGGGATGAGTTCGAATACACGGTTTGGCAGGAATGGAAAGAGGGGCTCGCGCGCTTCATAGAAAACCGAATCAGAAACAGGCTCGGGCTTGAGGAAAATCACAGCGGCAGTGAGAAACCCTTCTGCAGAGCCTCTTTGTACGAAGGTGGGGCGAGATTCATCGCTTTTCTGAGCCAACGGAAACGGGAATTGTTGGTGGAGATCGAGGACCTATTCTACGAGATGCTTAACAGCGGATAGAACTTCTTTAAAGCCCCACGTAGCGTGTTGGGGTTGATGAACGCTGCGGGGTATGCTGGCCCCTACCTACTTGGGGCTTCCGCCGGCCACCGGGAGGGATACGAGGATGCGGGATGCTAATGGAACAAACGATGGTCCGGATGTAGAAGCGATGGCCGAGTTCTTCGATCGGCGGGCAGCCTCCTACGATGAACACATGCGCCGCTCGGTGGCCGAGTTTAGTGATTTCTACCGAAACGTTGCCAAGCCCATCAGGCGGACCGAGGAGCCGATTGCCATCTTGGACCTCGGATGTGGGACCGGGCTGGAGCTTGCGTTCATCTTCGAGAAAGCCCCCAACGCCCGAATCACAGGCGTGGACCTCTCCCGGGAGATGTTGGCCAAGCTGTCGGAGAAGCACCGCGATAAAGGTGAGCAGATCACCCTGGTGCGCGCCTCGTTTCTGGACTTTGAGATCGGAGAAGAACGCTGGGACTACATCGTCTCGGTGATGGCCATGCACCACCTGACCCGGGGGGAGAAGCTCCGTTTGTACCGGGCGATCCACAAGGGCCTCAAGCCCGGCGGGCTCTATATCGAGGGCGACTACGTGGTGACCGAGGAGGAAGAGGAGGAATCCCTCAAGCGATATGCTGAGTTCAGACGGAAGTATCCGGAGGCTGCGAACGGGGCATATCACATTGACATCCCGTTCTCTCCTGGGACGCAAGTGCGCCTCCTTTTGGCCGCGGGCTTTGCGGAGGCCGAGGTGGGTTGGAACAATGGGAAAGCGGCGGTGTTCGTCGCCTCAAAGTGCCCTAAACCTGCATGACAAGGGGGTATGGGACGGCATGGGAGAGCGAGAGGAAGCGGAACCTATAGCGCTGAGGGCCTACGAGATCTTGGCGGAACGGTACGCTGCGCGCGCGGATTCGAAGGCGGAAAACGCATATGTGGAGCGTCCGGCGATGCTTTCCCTTTCCTCGACGATGAGTCGTTCGATGTCGTCTTGTGCCCGCTGGTGCTCGACTATATCTGCGATTGGGAAGGTGTCTTTGCGGAATTCTTTCGAGTCCTCCGCCCTGCGGGCCTGCTGATCTTCTCGGTGGAGCATCCCTTCACGAAGTTTCTGCTCCACGGGGGCAGGGATTACTTTGCCACCGAGCTGGTCGAGGTCGAATGGAGGGGCTTTGGGGTCCCCGTGCAGGTGCCCTCCTACTGGCGGCCACTGGGCGCGATGATCTCGGCGCTTGCGGAAGCGGGGTTCGTGATCGAGCGGATCATCGAGCCGCGTCCAATAGAAGAGCTGAAAGACAAGGAACCGGAGGTATATGAGCTGCTCAGCAAACGTCCTGGATTCCTGTGCGTCCGAGCCCGAAAGGAAATGAGCGAGAATCGACCACTATCTGAAATTGAACAAAGTCGTCCATGAGCTTCCTTGAGTGTGTGGACCCAAATATGAACAGATTGCATCAAAGGAGGCGAAAGTGGATAAAGTCAGAAAGTTCCTTGAAGATTGGACAGAGAGCTTTTGGCGGAAGGTCCCAGACGATTACTCGCTGACCGTTCAAATCGACGTCCACCCTGGGCCGACATCTTGGCACATCGTCGTTGAGCCCGGAAGGCGAGTCGAGCTCGGCGAAGGCGACCACCCGAACGCCCAGGTCGTCTTCTCTACCACCGAGGAGACCCTGCAGCGGATCTACGAGGGGAAGATGACCGCCCTGACCGCCGCCGGGAAGGCTCGTATGTCGGACTCCGCGCCGGTTGAATTCCGGCTGGGCGAGGGTGTCGAATTGACCCCGGCCCTCAAGGCAAAGCTCTTCTTCTTTGTCCAGTCCTTCTTCAACCGCTCCACACCGGAGCGCATCCTGCTAGGAGAAGAGCGCGCCCGCAAGGTGCATGGAGCCCACGCAATCCCGTTGTTCTACCACCCGGGCTTCCGCAGTGCCTGGTATCTCGTCAAAAAGGGAGAGCGGCTGAACGAACCGGGAGATACCAACCCCTTCCCGCAGGCGTTCATCTTCATCTCCGGGGAGGGCTTTGCGAAGATCGGTGAGGAGACCGTTCCCGTCAGGGCCGGTGAGGCTTACTACATCCCTCCCGGCTCCGATCACGTGGTCTGGACCGAGAGCGACCAGCCTTTGGAGTTGATCTTCCTCGCCTGGGGAGAGGGAGCGTGAAGAGAGGAACTGCGCCAGCGGGAGATGAGGAAGTGTTCCGGCAGGCACCTTGAGAAGTTAAAAATCCACGAAAGCGGTGGGCAAAATCCCGGGACACGACATTTGTCCGAGCCCGCCTCCACGGCCTGATGATCCCCGGTGAGCCGTTCTTCCGATGAGCACCGAGGGCGGAGGGGCTAGACTGGGTTCGGCTAGATCCCAGCACGGAAGGGGGTTGCTGGAATTGACAGATGGGAAGGCCGTGATCGTGGTAGAAGGCCTGAGCCGCAGGTTCGGGGACGTGACCGCGGTGAATGGCCTTTCGCTGAAGATCCAGGAGGGGGAGGTTTTCGGGCTCCTGGGCCACAACGGGGCCGGGAAGACCACCACCATCCGGCTGCTCACCGGGGTCCTTTCCCCCCACGGGGGTGAGGCCCGGGTGCTGGGGCTGGATCCCACGAGGGATGGCCCGGCCCTCCGCGGCCGCACGGGCGTCCTCACCGAGACCCCGGCCCTGGACGAGCGGCTCACCGCCCGGGAGAACCTCTCCTATTACGCCGACCTCTACGGCGTGCCCCGTCACGAGGTCCCCGCTCGGGTGGAGGGGCTCCTGGAGGAGTTCGAGCTCGCCGACCGGGCGGACGAGCCGGTGGGCCGCTACAGCAAGGGGATGCGGCAGCGGCTCGCCTTAGCCCGGGCCCTGCTGCCCGGGCCGGAGCTCCTGTTCCTCGACGAGCCCACCACGGGCCTGGACCCGGTGGCCGCCCGGGAGGTCCGCGAGCTCATCGTCCGGCTCAGCGGTGAGGAGGGGCGCACCGTCGTCCTGTGTACCCACAACCTCGTGGAGGCCCAACGGCTCTGCCATCGGGTGGGGGTATTGGAGCACGGGAGGCTCGTGGCCCTGGGGACACCGGCGGAGCTCGTCCGGGGCCTGGACCGGGGCCTCCGGGTGGAGGTGGAGCTTTCCCCGGGGGACGAGGGGGCGGTGGGGGCCCTGCGCGGGCTCCCCGGGGTGCTGGAAGTGGTGGAGGAGCGGCCCGGGCTCCTGGGAGTGAAGGTCGCCTCCCCTCGGGTAGTCCCCGAGATCGCCGCCGCCGTGGTGGGGGCCGGGGGGCGCCTCTATCGCCTCCAGCCCCAGGAGCCCACGCTGGAGGACTTTTACCTGGCCCTGCACGGGGGAAAGGGGGGGCGGTGAACCGCCGGGCGGTGTTGGCCATCGTGCGGAAGGACCTGCGGGCGGTGGGGCGGAGCAAGGGGGTGATGTTGCCCCTGGTGCTGGTGCCGCTCGTCATCCTGGGGGTCATGCCGGCCGTGGTCTCCTGGGTCCCCTCCCTGATCCCCCCGGAGGCCATGATGGGGGTGGAGGGGTTCCTCGCGCGGATGCCGGAGGGGCTGCGGGCGGAGCTCTCCGGGCTCGAGGGGGCCCAACGGCTGTTGGTGCTCGTCTTGGTCTACTTCTTCGCCCCCATGTACCTCATCGTCCCCCTGATGGTGGCCAGCGTCATCGCCGCCGACAGCTTCGCCGGGGAGGTGGAGAGGAGGACCGCAGAGGCGCTCCTTTACACCCCCACCACCGACGGGGAGCTTTTCCTGGGGAAGGTGCTCGCGGCATGGCTCCCCGCCTTGGGGGTGGGGCTGGGGGGCTTCCTCCTCTACGGCCTGGTGGCTGATCTCTGCACCTATAGGGTCGTGGGGCGGCTCCTCTTCCCCAACCCCATGTGGCTAGTGCTCCTGGTTTGGGTGGCGCCGGCGGTGGCCGGCCTGGGCCTGGGGACGATGGTGCTCGTCTCCTCCCGGGTGCGCACTTTCCAGGAGGCCTACCAGCTGGGCGGAGCGGTGGTGCTCCCGGTTCTGCTCCTGGTGGTAGGGCAGATCACCGGGGTCCTCTACTTCAGCCTGCCGGTGGTGGCCCTGTTGGGGCTCCTCCTGTGGGCGGTGGACGCGGGGCTCCTCTGGTACGGGGCCCGCACCTTCCGCCGCGAGGCCCTCATCACCCGGTTATGAGCCCCAAGTACGTCCTCACGGCCCTCGCGGCGCTGGGGGCGGTGATCGCCGTGGCCGCGCTCGGCCCCCTCTACCGGACCGGGACCTTCCCGCCCCCCAGTGCGGCTCACGTGGCCAACTTCGAGCGGCTGTGGGGCGCCCTGGAGGCCTACTACCCCTACTTCGAGCTCAAGGGCCTGGAGCCGGGGGAGCTGCGGGCTCGATACCTCCCCCGGGTGGAGGCGGCACGGAGCGACGAAGAGTATTGCGGGATCATCGCGGACATGCTGGCCGAATTCGGGGACGCCCATACCGGCGTCATCTCCCCTCCGGCCCACACCGGGCGCGTCTACTTCGGCACCTGCCGGATGGTGGAGGGGAAGGCCGTCGTGGACGTGGTGGGGGAGACCGGCCTGGCGGCCGGCCTCGAGCGGGGCGCGATCGTCCTGGCCGTGGACGGGCTCCCCGTGGAGGAGGCGATCGCGGCGTTCCCCCCGCGGCTCCGCTCCGGCTCCACCCCTCGGCAGCGCTGGGCCCGGGCCGCCTTCCACCTCCTCAGCACCCCGCGGACCTCGCTCCAGGTGATGTTTCAGGGCCTGGGAGGGGAGGTGAGGACCGCCGGGTTGATCCTGCCGAAAAGCGCTTCCGCCGGTGTAACGCGCGTCGGGGAAGACGAGGAGGATCCCCTGATCACCGGGGAGCTCCTCCCTTCCGGGCTGGGGGTGATCCGTATCCCCACCTTCAGCCGGGGGAGCGGGCACGACCTCGTGGCCGAGTTCGACGCCGCCCTGGAGGCGCTCATGGATGCACCGGGATTGATACTGGACCTGCGGGGCAACGGCGGGGGAAGCACCGCCCTGGCGGAACGGATGGCGGGGCGGTTCCTGGCCGAGGCGTTCATCTACGGACGGGAGCATTATCGGGGGCGTCTCCCCCAGCGGGGCTGGCGGCTGCACCTCGATTACCGGGTGGTCCCGCGGCGCCCGATCTACCGCGGGCCGCTGGTGCTGCTGGCGGACGAGCTCACCATGAGCACGGCGGAGCAGTTCCTGGCGATGCTGGTGGACAGCGGCCGGGCGCTCCTGGTGGGGCGCGGGACCGCCGGCGCGAGCGGCAATCCCCTTCCCTTCGCGCTCCCAGGCGGGAAAGCCCGGTTCTCCACTGGGTTTTTCCGCCGCCCGGACGGGAGGCCCATCGAGGGGCTGGGGTTCACCCCCCACGTGCCGGTGGTCTACACTGTGGGAAATTTTCGGAGCGGGCGCGACCCGGACCTGGAGGCGGCTCAGGAGCTGCTCTCGCCGCAATAGGGCTCGGCCAGCGCCCCGGGTGTCCCGGGAGGAAAGCGCAAAAAGGAGGCGACGATGAAGAGGCTTTACCGGTCCAAGCGGGACAGGAAGCTGGCCGGGGTGTGTGGCGGCCTGGGGAGTACTTCGGGGTCGACCCCAACTTAGTGCGGTTGGGGGTTTTTCTTTTGGCCCTGGCCACCGGGGTCATCCCGGTGCTCGTCACCTACCTCGCCGCCTGGCTGATCTTGCCCGAGGAAGATCAATATCAATGAAGGGAGAGGCCCGAAACCACGGGTCGACCATGCCTCTCCAGGGGCTGGCATCGTGGTCTTTTGGACATTCCTGGACAAGGTTCGAAGTCAGAAGTCGCCGTTCCACTCACCCGAGTTTGACGCTGCAAAACAGGGATTCGCCTTGGAGTAAACCTTTTTAGTGGGCCCGGAGGCAACGGTACCTCTACCGGCTCATTCTTCACTCTGGAATCTCCGGTAGGCCTGGCCGAAAAGCTCCTGCGGGTCTGCTAAGGGTTCGGCCTCTCCGCCACTGGTCTTGACAAGGCGGGGCGCCTCGGCTATTATTAACCGGTTTAAAAATTGGCGGCCAAGTTATGGATTTATAGTAAGTTCGCGATGTGATTTAATCGGTTTAGAAATGGTCACCATAGCGGATATCGCGCGGGAAGCCGGAGTTTCCAGGGCCACGGTGTCGCTCGCCCTGAACGGCAAACCCGGGGTGGCGCCCGAGACCCGCCGCCGCGTGCTGGAGATCGCGGAGAGATTGAACTACCAGCCCAACGCCTCCGCCAAGGGCTTGGCCCTCCAGAAGACGCAAACCATCGGGGTGATCGTCCCCGATATCAGCAGCCCCTTCTATGCCGAACTGGTTCGCGGCGTGGAGGAGGAAGCGGGAAAGCACGATTACCACCTCATCCTCTGTACCACCGCCGGAAAACGGGCCAGGGAAGCGGCCTACCTCCGCCTCCTGGGGGAACGGCGCGTCGACGGGATGATCCTGGCGACGCCGAGGGGGCAAGAGGAGGCCATCCACCGCTTCCGGGAAGCCCGGTTCCCCCTGGCCATCGTGGACCGGGACATCCCCTCCGCGGACGAGATCATCGAAGTGGTCGTGGACAACCTCCAGGGAGCCCTCACCGCGGTGGAGTACCTCCTCGATCTCGGTTATCGCCGGATCGGCTTCATCAACGGCCTGCCAGATCTCCAGGCGAGCCGGGATCGCCTGCGGGGCTATCAGCTGGCGCTCCGGGAGCGGGGGATCGTCCCGGATAAGCACTGGATATGCGTGGGCGACTACCAGGAAAAGGGCGGTTACCGGTGCATGCAACGCCTGCTGAAGGTGAAACCTCCCCTGGAGGCCGTTTTCGTCGCCAGCGATCTCATGGCCATGGGGGCGATCCGGGCGATCCGAAAAGCGGGGAAGGACGTCCCCGGGGATATCGCCGTCGTGGGCTTCGACGACATCCCCTTGAGCGAGTTCTTCAATCCCCCTCTCACCACCGTGCGCCAGCCGATAGCCAGGATGGGGGCCATCGCCTGCCGCCTCCTCCTCCAGGAGATCCGAGGGGAGACGATCCTGGAGCGGAAGGTGACGTTGCGGACCGAGCTTGTAGTGCGGGCTTCCACACCGAGTGCTGAAAAAGGGGGTGATAAGCAGGGGAAGTAAACCATACCATAACAAATAGGCGAAGGAGGGTGCGATGAGGAAGGCTCTGTTTGTGGGAGTTTGTTTGGCAGCCTTGGCCTTGGCGGCTTGGGGAGAGGAGAAGGTCACCATTACCGTGGCTGTGTACCCCGACCTCGACTCGGTGATCGAGGGCGTGCTGCCTGCGTTCCAGGCCCTGTATCCGGACATCGAGGTCGAGCTGGAGGTAGCTGGGTACGTGGATCATCACACCAGGCTCCTCACCACCCTGGCCGCCGGGATGGGCGTCCCGGATATGGCGGCCGTGGAGATCGGCTACATCGCCCGCTTCGCCGCCGAGGGGGGATTGGTGGACCTCAGCCAACCGCCCTACAACGCCGAAGCCTACGCTTCCCTGTTCGTGCCCTACGCGTGGCAGCAGGCCCACACCGTGGACGGGCGCTTGATCGCCATGCCCGCGGACATCGCTCCGGCGACGATGTTCTGGCGGCGGGACGTGTTCGCCGAGCGGGGTGTCTCGATCGATGAGATCAAGACCTGGGAAGACTACATCGAGGTGGGTCGGAGGCTCACCTATGATGCGGACGGCGACGGCCAGATCGATCACTGGTTGGTCGACGACGCGGCCACCGTGGCCATGATCCTGTGGGGAGGCCATACGCGGTTCTTCGACCAGGAAGGCAACTGCATCGTCGACAGCCCCCGCTTCGTCCGCGCCTTCGAGGTGGCGAAGGCGATCCGCGAGGCCGGCCTGGACGCCCGTATCCCCGCGTGGACCAACGAGTGGTATGAGGCCTTCCGCCGGGGCACGGTGGCCACCGCGATCAACGGGGCCTGGCTGATGGGACATCTGCAGAACTGGATCGCCCCCGAGACGGCGGGATTGTGGGGGGCCGCCCAGCTTCCGGGAGGGATCTATACCCAGCGCGGTGGCACCTGGTATGTGATCCCCCAGGCCTCGGACAATAAGGACGCGGCTTGGAAGCTCGTCAAGTTCCTCACCACCAACCCCGATATCCAGCTCCGGGCATTCGAAATCACCAATGCCTTCCCCGCGGTTCAGGCCGTCTGGGAGGACCCGATCTTCGAGGAGCCCGTGCCCTTCCTCGGGGGACAGCCCGCCAGGTTGCTGTGGAAGGAGGCCGTCCAGCACATCGTAGGTGTGCCCACCAACCCCAACGACGCCATCGCCATGGAGATCGTGAGCGACGCCCTCACCCAGGTCCTGGAGGAGGGCCGCCCCATCGCGGAGGCCCTGGCGGAGGCCAAGCGGCTCATCGAGAGGCGCACCGGGCTTTAGGGGACGGACCGGGCGGGGGAGGAACTCCTCCCCCGCCCAGTTTTTTAATGGGGCCCGATGTCGAATCCTCTGGGACTGTGGCGTAGGTGGTGGGCGCGGAGGCAGCAGCGCTACGCCCCGTACCTGTTCATCAGCCCGTTTTACATTTTGTTTTTTGCCTTCGGCCTGTTTCCGATCGGGTTCTCCTTGGTGCTGTCCTTCCACAGCTGGCGCGCGGTCGGGGGCCTGGAGACGATGCGCTGGATCGGCCTTGAAAACTACAGGTTCCTCCTCACCGATCCCTGGTTCTGGCAGTCCCTGGGGAACACCCTCGTCCTCCTCGTGATCTCCGGGTTGCCCCAGCATTTGATCGCCCTGCCGTTGGCGTTCCTCCTCAACCGCCGCCTGCCCCCCCGCCTGCGCCACCTCTACAGCGCCAGCTACTTCTTCCCCTACATCACTTCCACGGTGGCCATCTCGCTCGTCTTCGGCACCATCTTCGGGCTGCACTACGGGATCCTGAACCAGCTCCTGGAGTATCTCGCCTCGGCGCCGTGGAGCAGGTGGCTGTTCGGCTGGCTCGAGGGCTACCTCCCCATCAATTGGCTGGGGAAGGCGGTCTACATCAAACCCGCGATCGCCATCGTGGTCCTGTGGCACTGGTTCGGGTGGAACACCATCCTGTACCTGGCCGGGCTCCAGACGATCCCGCGGGAGGTATTCGAGGCCGCCAAGGTGGACGGGGCGAACGTATGGCACGAGTTCTGGCACATCAGCCTCCCCCTCCTGCGCCCCATCATCTTCTTCGCTGTCACCATGACCATCATCGGCAACATGCAGCTCTTCGACGAGCCGTTCATCCTCACCGGGGGGACGGGAGGACCGGGACGGGCGGGGATGACGGTGGCGATCTACCTCTACCGCACGGCCTTCGAATGGACCCAGATGGGGGTGGCCGCCGCCATGTCCTGGCTGCTGTTCGTGTCCATCGGGGTCCTCTCCCTCCTCAACTACCTGCTGCTCGGGCGGGCCGCGCTGGCGCGGCGGGGTGAGGAATGAGGCGGCGACCCCTTCCGGGCCGACTGCTCATGTACCTCCTCCTCTCCCTCGTGGCCGTGGTCACGGTGTTCCCCTTCTACTGGATGTTTATACTGGCGACCCAGGCCCCGGCGGAGATCTTCCGCACCCCGCCCCACCTCTGGTTCGGGCGGAGCGGGGCCGAGAACTACCACGCCCTGATCCGGGCGCTGCCCACGTTCTGGCGGAACATGTGGAACAGCATATACGTCGCGATCATGGCCACCCTGACCACCCTGTTTTTCTGCTCCCTCGGGGGCTATGCCTTCGCGATGTATGACTTCAAGTACAAGAACCAGCTGTTCGCGCTCATGATCGCCACGATGATGATCCCGCCCCTCCTGGGGATCGTGCCTTACTACATCATGATGAGCTGGCTCGGGTGGATCGATAAACCCCGGGCCCTCTATGTCCCGAGCATGGCCTCGGCCTTCGGGATCTTCCTCCTGCGCCAATACATCGCGGCCGCCGTGCCCAGGGAGCTGCTGGATGCCGCCCGCATCGACGGGTGCAGCGAGTTCAGGATCTATTGGAACATCGTGCTCCCGCTCATAAGGCCGGGGCTCGCCACCCTGGGGATCGTGACCTTCGTGGGCTCCTGGAACAACTTCCTGGGGGCCCTGGTGGTCCTGCGCTCCCGGGAGGCCTACACGTTGCCGGTGGCCCTGAGGTCGCTTCAGGGCCTGTACACCACCGATTGGGGGGCCATCATGCTGGGGACGGCCCTCAGCATCCTCCCGATCCTGGTGGTGTTCCTCTTCGCCTCCCGCAGGATCATCGCCGCCTTCGCGGCGGGGGCGGGGCTCAAGCAATAGGGGTATGCAGAGGAAATCGGTTGTGATCGCCGTGCTGGCCCTTTCGGTCCCCTGGGCGGTGGCCGCGGGGGATGGGGCGCTCCGGGTCCCGGAACGGGGCTGCTACACCGGGGTGTTCCCCGGACACCGCACGGTGTTCGCGGTGGAGCGGGAGGTGGGGAAACACATGGCCTTCGTCCTCTCCTTCACGGACCGCTGGGGCCCCCTCTACCGGTTCCCCCGGGAGTACTGCGAGGTGCTCTGGGCCACCGGCCACCTCCCCGTGATCACCTGGCAACCGCAGGTGGACCTGGGGAGCGTGATCGGGGGCGAGTGGGACGATTACATCCTGGCTTGGGCCGAGGAGGCCCGGGAGTACGGCCATCCGGTGATGATCCGGTGGGGACACGAGATGAACGGCACCTGGTACCGATGGTGCAGCCTGTGGAACGGAGGGGGAGAGACCGCGTCTTACGGCGATCCCGCCGTGCCGGACGGGCCCGAGCGCTACGTGGACGCCTTCCGCCGGGTCCATGATCTATTCGCCGCGGCCGGGGCCCACAACGTGATCTGGGTGTGGTGCCCCAACGAGGGGAACCCGGTGGGGGAGGCGTGGAACGAGGTGGAGCTCTATTACCCCGGGAGCGAATTCGTCGACTGGCTCGGCATGGACGGCTACAACTGGGGGAACTCCCGCCCCTGGAGCCGCTGGCGGAGCTTCCCCGAGGTGTTCGGCGAGCTCTACCGGCGGCTGGTCGCCCTCGATCCGGACAAGCCCATCATGATCGCGGAGTTCGCCTCCTCCGAGGAGGGCGGGGACAAGGCCCGCTGGATCGAGGAGGCATTCCGCCTGATCCGGGAATCCTTTCCCCGGATCAAGGCCTTCATCTGGTTTGACACGGTGAAGGAGACGGACTGGGCCATCGGTTCCAGCCCCGAGAGCCTGCGGGCCTTCCGCGAAGCGATCTCCCACGGGTACTACCGCGGGGAACTGATACTGGAGGAGGAGGGATGAAGCTGTCCTTGGACGGGACTTGGGATTACATCGTGGACGAGGCGGGGGCCCTCGACCCGGCGCGCCTCCCCGGGGCCGGGTGGGGCCGGATGGGGATCCCGTGCAACTGGTACCTCGGGGGGCTGGGGGATTACAGCGGGGTGGTGTGGTTCAGGCGGACCTTCGATGCGCCGGTGGAGCCGGGGAGGGAGTACTGGCTGCGGTTCCACGGGGTGGATTACTTCGCCAGGGTATGGCTGAACGGGGTGTATCTGGGGGAGCATGAGGGCTATTTCCAGCCCTTCGAGTTCCGCGTCACCGGGATACTGCGCCCCCAGGGGAACGAGCTCCTCGTCCGGGTGGACTCCCCCCGGGAACCCCCGGGCGAGGTTTGGCCGGACCGCAAACGGCTCATCAAGGGGGTGCTCAACCACCACGACTGCCGGCCCGGGGCGTGGGATCCGGTCCGGGGCCAGGACATGAACACCGGGGGCATCTGGAACCATGTGGAGCTCTACAGCACCCCGCCCGTGAGGATCGCCGCGTTGCGGATCACCCCCGAGCTGCTCCGGGACGGCTCCGCCGCGGTGGAGGTGGCCCTCACCATCGAGAACCTCGGCGACCGGGTCGCGACCGAGGTGGAGATCGAACTGCTGCCCGACAACTTCCCCGGGCCGGGCCGGAGCTGGGGGACCGGGTTCCGCCTCCCCCCGGGCGCGACGGTGCTCAGGCGCGTGTTCATCGTGGAGAAGCCGGGCCTGTGGTGGACGTGGGACCACGGGGAGCCCCGCCTTTACCGGGCCGTGGCCAGGCTCGGCCACCCCGGTGGGGAGGGGGCCACCCGGGCGGAGCGGTTCGGGATCCGCAAGCTCGAGGTGGACAAGGTCCGGGGCTGGAAGCTGAACGGCGTGCGGTTCTTCCCCCGGGGGACCAACTTCATCCCCGCCCAATGGCTGGCGGAATACGACGGGGAGAAGATAAAGCGGGACATAGAGCTCCTCCTCGCGGCCAACGTGAACGCCGTGCGGGTCCACGCCCACGTCACCCATCCCGACTTCTACCGGGCCTGCGACGAGGCGGGGATCGCGGTGTGGCAGGACTTCCCCTTGCAATGGGACTACGAGGAGAGCGAGGAGTTCTACACCAACGCGACCAGGCAACTGCGGGAGATGATCGAGCTCCTCTATAACCATCCCTGTGTCGTGGTCTGGTGTTGTCACAACGAGCCCAAGCGGAACAAGGGGAAGCTGGACGTGGTCCTGGCGCGGACGGCGCGGGAGGCGGACCCGAGCCGCCACGTGGAGCCCCGTTCCGATTTCCAGGAGCACCCCTACCCCGGGTGGTATTACGGCCACTGGACCATGTTCGCCCACGCGCCGGGGGCCCCCTTCGTGAGCGAATTCGGGGCCCAGGCGCTGCCGGGGCCGGAATCCATGCGGCGGATGCTCCCCCCCGACAAACTCTGGCCCCCCGACTGGGAGGCCTGGGCCTATCACGACTTCCAGTACGAGCAGACCTTCGATGTGGCCGGGGTGGAGATGGGGGGATCCCTGGAGGAGTTCATCGCCAACAGCCAAGAGTACCAATACCGGTTGCTGAAGTTCGCCATCGAGGCATACCGGCGCCATCCGGGGATGACCGGGGTCTTCCAGTTCATGTTCGTGGACCCGTGGCCCGCGATCACCTGGAGTGTCGTCGATTACTGGCGGGAGCCGAAACTGGGCTACCGGGCGCTGCAACTCGCCTTCCAGCCAGTGCTCGTATCCGTGACCTACGGCCGCACCCGGTTCCGGAGCGGGGAAAGGGCGAGCCCCCTCTTCCATGCCATAACCGTGGTGAACGACCTCCACAGGGCGTTCCCGGGGGCCGAGCTCCGGCTGGTGCTGCGGGGGCCGGCGGGGGAGGAGCTGGTGAGGGAGGAAGTGCGCGTGGACGTGCCGCCGGCGGGCCGGGTCGAGGTGGTCACGCCGGGCATGCGGAAGGAGATGTGGTGTCTCCCCCCGGCCGCCCCGCCCGGGAGGTATTCGCTCCGGGTCCGCCTGGTCCACGACGGGGAGGTGATATCGGAGAACGAGGAGGTATTCGAGGTGAGACCGGGCCCCTGAGGGAGGTGGAGTCAGGACCGATCTCGGCCAAGGGGGGCGCAAGAGCAAGAGTCATGGTGACTCCCTTTGGAGGCCAGAGCTTTCGGCCGTCGAAGCTTTCTTGAATTTTCTTACTTAAAATGTGCGCCGTTCCCCCTGTGGGAAAGCTTTTTCCACAAAGAAGGGCGGGACGCTCCGGTGCTAGGTCTTGCGCTTACCGCCGCCCACCAGCTCACCCATCACGAGAGCAAGGCAAGCCCTCCGGTTGAACTCGTCCACAGCTAGTAGCGGGGAGGCGTGGACCTCTAACATGGATCTGAGTGCCCCACCGAATTCCATTGCCTGCCCAGGGCGAAAGGGCGTGCTCCGGGTCGAAGGAAAGTGACTAGTTCGCCAGCTCAGGAAAAGGGGCGAAAGGTTCCTAGGTCAAAGTTCTTCCAGTTTGGGGACCCTTACCCCCCGTTCTTTCGCCACCCGGATCGCCTTCTCGTAGCCGGCGTCGGCGTGCCGGGCCACCCCCAGCCCCGGGTCCACCGTCAGCACCCGCTCCAGGCGCCGCCCCGCCGCCTTACTCCCGTCGGCCACGATCACCATCCCCGCGTGGATGGACTTCCCGATCCCCACGCCCCCGCCGTGGTGCACCGACACCCACGTCGCCCCACACACCGCGTTCAGCAGCGCGTTCAGGATCGGCCAGTCGGCGATGGCGTCCGAGCCGTCCAGCATCCCCTCCGTCTCCCGGTACGGCGAGGCCACCGAGCCCGAGTCCAGGTGGTCCCGGCCGATGACGATGGGGGCCTTCACCTCTCCCTTACGCACGAGCTCGTTGAACACGAGCCCCGCCTCCGCCCGCTCACCATACCCAAGCCAGCAGATCCGGGCCGGAAGGCCCTGGAACCTCACCTTCTCCTCCGCTTCCCTGATCCAGCGGGCCAGGGCCTCGTCCTTGGGGAACAGCTCCAGGATCGCCCGGTCCGTCCTCAGGATGTCCCCGGGGTCCCCGGACAGGGCCACCCACCGGAACGGGCCCTTGCCCTCGCAGAACATGGGCCGGATGTACGCCTGCACGAACCCCGGGAAGGAGAACGCCACCTCGTGCGCCAGCCCCCCCTTCTCCGCCTGGGCCCGGAGGGCGTTCCCGTAATCGAACACCACCGCCCCGGCCTCCCGCATCTCCGCCATGGCCCTGCAGTGCCTCACCATGGACTCATAGGAGAGCTCGATGTACTTCTCCGGGCTCTCCCGCCGGAGCCTGAGCGCCTCCTCGTAGGTCATGCCGCCGGGGACGTAGCCCTCGAGCTCGTCGTGGGCCGCGGTCTGGTCGGTGACCACGTCCGGGATCACCCCCCGTTCGAGGAGCTCGGGGTAGACATCGGCCGCGTTTCCCAGAAGCCCGATGGATATGGGCTCCCCCTTCTTCACGTGCTCCCCGGCGATGCGGAGGGCCTCGTCCAGGGATTCGGTCCAGGTATCCAGCTGCTCAAGCTCCAGGCGGCGCTTGATCTTGTCGGGGTTGATCTCCACGATGATCCCCACGCCCTCGTTCATGGTGATGGCCAAAGGCTGGGCTCCGCCCATCTCCCCCAAGCCCGCGGTGAGGACCAGCTTCCCCCGCAGGGTCCCGCCGAAGTGCTGGCGGGCGCACTCGGCCAGGGTCTCGTAGGTCCCCTGTAGGATCCCCTGGGTCCCGATGTAGATCCAGCTCCCGGCGGTCATCTGGCCGTACATGGTGAGCCCCAGCCGCTCCAGCTCCCGGAACTTCTCCCAGGTGGCCCACTCGGGGACCAAGAGGGCGTTTGCGATCAGGACCCGGGGGGCGTCCTCGTGGGTCTTGAAGATCCCCACCGCCCTCCCCGACTGCACCAGGAGGGTCTCGTCGTTCTCCAGCCGGTTCAGGGATTTCACGATGAGGTCGAAGTCCTCCCAGGAGCGGGCGGCCTTGCCGGTCCCCCCGTACACGATGAGGTTGGCGGGGTCCCCGGCCACCTCGGGGTCCAGGTTGTTCATCAGCATCCTGAGGGCGGCCTCTTGCCCCCAGCCCTTGCAAGTAAGCTTCGTCCCCCGGGGGGCCCGCACCTCTCGCGCCAGCAGCTTGTCCCCCATAGTTCCCCCCTATCGGTTCTGAAAGCGCGCCATTCTAGCCTTCTGGAGGAGGAGCGGTCAATAGCGGCGGTAGAGGACGAGGGCATTGGGGTCGCGGGAGAAGCCCAGTTCTACCAGAAAACCCTCTACCTCGCTCCCCCGCACCGGCCGGCCGTTCCAGGTGCGCACCTGGAGCTTCCTGAGGGAGCCCGTGAGAAGCTCAGGCAGGAGCGAGAGCGCTGCCGCCAGTTCTTCCCGAGGAAGATCGGCCAGCCCAATGAGGCGTTCTCCCCTGTTTTCTACCGCCAGCACGGGCGCACCCTTCCGCAGGATCAGGAAATTTCCCGGGGCGCGGCGGAGCCGCCAGCCCGGATCCAGAGGGTGGGCCAGGGGGAACGGCGCCCCTGCCCCCCACACCGCGGCGGGGTCGCAGGCAGGCAGGATCGTCCAGCCCGGTTCCTCCTCCAGCCTGGCCACCGCCTCCTCCCGGGCAAATTGGACCCCGGAGAGGCCCTGCACCAGCGCCCCCCGCACGAGCTCCCCCCGCCATTCCAAGCGCGCAAGCAAGGGATAGAGCCTGCCCCACAAAACGGCCGCCCCGTCCAGCCGAAGGATCCCCCGGGAGAGGAGCCCGTAGCGCGCCAGGAGCAACCGCAGCAGCTTTTCCAGGTCCTGCTCCTTCAGCTCCCACGGCTCGGGGAGCAGGGCCCAGCGCCCCCGTCCCCCAGGCCAGGGCCTGAGCTTCCCCGGTCGTTTGGGGGGCGGGCCGGCCAAAAGCGGCTCCAGGCCATCGCTCGCCGCCAGCCCCGCCCGGGCCAAGGCCCACAACGCCCGCTCCACCTGCAAGGTGGGCACCCCGAGAACCCCGGAGAGCTCGATGGGAAAACTCGCCCCCCTCTCCGCAAGCAAGCTCTGCAGCTCCTCCGCCTCCTGGGGGAGGTTCAGGGCCTCCGGGGGGTAGGCCGCCCGCAACCATGGCAGGTCCTCCCGGAACAGGAAGGCCACCTGGAGCTCGTGGCCGGGCCCGGGCCGACCGACCCAAACCAGTTCCCCGGATCGGAGGAGCCCCTCCAGCCACTCCCTCCGGTAGCCGGCCACCCGGCTGGGCAGGACATCGGAGTCCCAAACCGGCCACGGCAGGAAAACCCCCTGCAGGAGCGAGAGGACTTCCCGCAGGCCCTCCTCCCCCTCTGCCCTGGCCTCCGGGTGGCGGCGTTGGTGCCGCAAGAGGAAGCACTGGAGGGCCGCCGGGGATCGAGGGCGGAAGGAGCGCCGACGCCGGGCCAGGGTCCACCGCCTGAGGCGGGCCAGGGACTCAAAAGTGGTGAAGCAGACCTCCCCCCGGAGGCGGACTTCCAGGAACGGGGTTTCCTCCAGGGCTGCCAGCACCACCTCCTCGGAGAACGGGTACCGCTCCAGCAAGTCCGGCAAAGCGGCCAGGCCCTGGAAGGAGACCCGCCGGCGGACGAGCTCCGCTTGGGCCTTCACCTCGCCGGCCAGGGCCCGCTGCCAAACCGGGAGATCTTCCCCAGCCACGATCCGCCCCCCAGGGCTCTTCCCCTCGACTTCCAAGCGGGCGAGCCTCCCGGTCGAGAGGAGCTCGGGCAGGGCGGCCCGCGCCTGGGGGGTGGCCAACTCGGCGAGTTCGTCGGGAGAGAGATCCCCGGCCGACCGCACCAGCTCCACCAGCTCCGCCCCGGTGCGGGCTCTCTCCCGACTGGCCAGGGCCGCCACCGCCGCCGGATCGATCTCCTCCGCCAGGTCCCGCCCCAGCAGAGTGGCCAGTTCCTCCCGGGGCAAAGGGGCCTGGAGGGGGGCGGCCTTGGGCTCGTCCCACTGGTAGAGGTACTCCGCCTGGAACTCGAACAGCAGCGCAGCGGAGAACGGGGAGGGGGCCTTCAGTGCCTTGGCCACCAGCTCCAGTTCCCCTGTCCGGAGCCGGCGCAGGAAATCTTCGAGCTCCTTCACCGGCAGGAAGTCAGACAGGATCTCGCGCAGGGTCTCGGTCACGATGGGGAAACCCGCTTGGGACTTGGCCGCAGCCAAAAGGTCCCTGGCCCGGAGGCGCTGGAGCCAGAGCGGGGTCCGCCTGCCCGGCCGGCCCCGGGGGAGGAGCAAGGCCCGGGCGGCGTTCTGCCGGAACCGCAGGCCGAAGAGCGGCGAGGAGAGGACCTCCGAGAGCAGCCGCTCCTCCACCTCCTCCGGGGTGAGGGAGCGGATGACCTCCAGGACGCGGCCGAACGGGACGCCGGTGAACCGAAACAAGATCCCGCCCTCCGAGTGGAGGGAGTCCGGGACCAGCTTGAGCCGGCGGCGGAAGGCCGCCTGGAGGGCCAACAGCCAGGCCAGGTGGAACCGCCCGCCCAAGGGGGTGAGGATCGCCACCCGCAGGCCACCGGCCTCGTCGGGGAAGCCCTCGATCACCAGCCTCCGGTCGGTGGGCACCGCCGACTTCTCCCGCTGGCGGGCGATGTAGCGCACCAGGTTCTCGGCCGCGGCTCCCTCCAAACAGCAGGTCTCCCTGAGCCAAGGGAGGAGCTCCGGGTCGGAGAGGCGCGCCTCGATCTCCCTGGCCAGGGCCCCCACCCGCCGGCCCAGCTCGACATCCCGGGAAAAAAGCTCCCCCCGCCAGAAGGGGAGCTTCGCCGGCCCCTCCCCCGGGGCCACCACCACCCGGTCGTGGGTGATCTCCCGCACCCGCCAGCGGGAGGTGCCCAGGAGGATCACCTCCCCCTCCCTGGTCTCGTAGACGAACTCTTCGTCCAGCTCCCCGATCCGGTCCCCGGATTCGGTGTAGACGCCGAACTGGCCGGTGTCGGGGATGGCCCCGGCCGAGGTTATGGCCACGTGCCTGGTGCCGGGGAGGGGGTGGAGCACGTCGTGTACCTGGTCCCAGGAGATCCGGGCCCGCAGGGGGAGCCCGGGGCGGGAATCCCTCCCCGACAGCATGGAGAGCACCCGGCGGAAGGTGCCCTCGGGAAGTTCGCGGTAGGGGTAGGCCCGGCGAATCGTGTCGAACACCTCCCGCGCCGGGATCGGGCCGGCCGCCACCAGGGCCACAATCTGTTGAGCTAAGATATCGAGCGGGTTCTTGGGGATCCTCACCGGGGCCAGGTCCACCTCCCGCATCCCCCAGGCCACCGCCGCCAACTCCAGAAGGTCCGCCCGGGTCTTGGGGACGAGCCTGCCTTTGGCCGCTGCCCGGAACAGGTGCCCGGCCCGGCCCACCCGCTGCAGGGCCCTCGCCACCGAGCGGGGGGATTCCACCTGGACCACCAGGTCCACCAGCCCCATATCGATCCCCAGCTCCAGGGAGGCGGTGGCCACCAGGGCCGGGAGTTCCCCGGCCTTGAGCGCCTCCTCCAGTGCCCGGCGCCGCTCCTTCGCCACCGAACCGTGGTGAACCCGGGCGAGTTCGTAGCCGGCCAGTTCGTTGAGCTCGGCGGTGATCCGCTCCGCCGCCCGACGGTTGTTCACGAACACGATGGTGGAGCGGTGGGCTTGGATGAGCTCCAGGAGCTTTTGGTAGATGGCCGGCCAGATGGTGCCCTCGGGCAGGGCGGCCATGTCCGGGACCGGGGAGATCACCTGCACGTCGAGCTCCTTCCGCAGGCCGGCGTCCACGACCTCCACCTCCCGGGGCACCAAGGTTCCCTCCTGGAGCTCGTAGCCCCCCAGGAAGCGGGCCACCTCCGGAAGGGGCCGGATGGTGGCCGAGAGCCCGATCCGCTGGTAGGGGCCGGCCAGCTCAACCAGCCGCTCCAGACACACCGCCAGGAAGGTACCGCGTTTGTTCCCAGCCAGGGCGTGGATCTCGTCCACGATCACGTAGCGCACTGCCCGGAGGGTCTCCCGGGCCCGGGGGGAGGTGAGCATGAGGTGCAGCGACTCCGGGGTGGTGATGAGGATATGGGGTGGCCGGCGCACCAGCCGCTGCCTCTCCGCTTGGGAAGTGTCCCCGGTCCTCACCCCCACTCGGATCTCCGGGATCTTCTCCGAACGGGCCTGGGCCAGCCTCAGGATGCCGGAGAGGGGGAAGTTCAGGTTGCGCTCGATGTCATAGCCCAAGGCCTTCAAGGGGGAGACGTACAGGGTGTGAACGCCGGGGGAGAGGTCCTCCTCCGGCCGGCGCACCAGCTCGTCGATGGCGAACAGAAACGCGGCCAGGGTCTTGCCGGAGCCGGTGGGGGCCTGGATCAGGGTGTGTTTCCCGGCGGCGATGGGGGGCCAGCCCAGGGCCTGGGCCGGGGTGGGCTCCCCGAACGCCCCCCGGAACCAGTCGGCCACCAGGGGATGAAAGAGCGCCAGTACATCTCGTTGGGGCACAGGCTATTTTAGTGTCCGGCCTCGGATGCAGGAAGCCAACCTTGCGTTAAGATTAGTCGCCATGGAATCGGGATGGCTTAAGCCCTTCAAGATAAAGGTAGTGGAACCAATCTCCCTCCCCCCGCCCAACCGCCGCCGGGAGCTCCTTGAGAAGGCTGGCTACAACCTGTTCAATCTGGATGCTCAGGAGATCTACATCGACCTGCTCACCGATTCCGGCACCGGGGCCATGTCTCAGGCTCAGTGGGCCGCCCTGATGGAGGGGGACGAGGCCTACGCTGGCTCCCGCTCCTTCCGCCAGTTCCTCAAAACGGTGCAGGAGATCACCGGCATGCCTTATGTGCTCCCCACCCATCAGGGCCGGGCGGCGGAACACGTGTTCTTCTCGTGCCTGCTTTCTGGTGGAGAGGTGATACCCAGCAACGCCCATTTCGACACCACCCGCGCCAACATCCAAGCCCTGGGGGCCACCCCGGTGGACCTCCCCTGCCCGGAGGCCACCGACCCGGAGGCAGACTTCCCGTTCAAGGGGAACATGGATCTGGCCGCCCTGGAAGCCCTGCTGGAGAGGGAGAAAGGCCGGATTCCCTGTGTGATGCTCACCCTCACCAACAACACCTGGGCCGGCCAGCCGGTCTCCCTGGCCAACATCCGGGCCGTCTCGGAGCTGGCCCGGGCCCACGGGGTCCCCCTGATCCTGGATGCGGCCCGCCACGCGGAGAACGCTTACTTCATCCACGCTCGGGAGCCGGGACAGGCCAAAAGGCCCCCCCGGGAAATCGCCCGGGAGGTGTTTTCCCTGGCCGCTGGTTGCTTGATGTCCGCCAAGAAGGACGGCTTGGGGAACATCGGCGGCTTCATCGCCCTGCGCTCTGGGGAGCTCTACGAGCGGTGCCGGGAGCGGCTGATCTTGGTGGAGGGATTCCCCACCTACGGTGGCCTGGCCGGGCGGGACTTGGCCGCCCTGGCGGTGGGGCTGCAGGAAGCCCTGGAGCTCGAGTACTTGCGAGACCGGGTGGGGCAGGTGGAGTGGCTGGCCAGGCGATTGCGGGAGGTAGGGATCCCGGTGTACTGGCCTCCTGGGGGGCACGCGGTGTATGTGGACGCCGGCCGGCTGCTCCCCCACATCCCCAGGGAAGCCTTCCCCGGCCAGGCCCTGGTGTGTGCCCTTTATCTGGCAGGGGGGATCCGGGCGGTGGAGGTAGGCTCCCTGATGTTGGGGCAGGGGGCGAAGCTGGAGCTGGTGCGGCTGGCCATCCCCCGGCGGGTCTACACCCGGGAACACTTGGAATGGGTGGTGGACACGTTCTGCCGAATCAAGGAGCGAGCGGCGGAGCTGCGGGGGCTCCGGCTGCTGGCCGGGGAGGGCCCCCTGCGCCATTTCGTGGCCCGGTTCGCCCCCCTACACTAGAGGGTCCTCTCTGGGGCGAGTTTTGCCCCCGGGGGCCCCTCCGGATATACTCCCTGAGCTTTTCAGCTCTTGGAGCATGCCAGGGGCTTACGGGAGAACATGAGTGCCAGGGGCGGTAATGCGGCCACTGAGTGCAAAACCAGAAAAAGTTCCTAAACCGTCGAGGTGATCTGGATGGCAAAAGCTCGCACCATCTGCTTCGTGGGCCACTCCGGCTCGGGGAAGACTAAGCTGGCAGGAACCCTCCTCTCCCAGGCGGGGGTGAAGGACGAAATAGCCTTCGACCAGTCCCCGGAGGAGAAGCGACGCGGCTACTCCATCGACCTGGCCATCGGCGCTTGCACCTATCAGGGAGGGCCTCTCAACTTGTTGGTCACCCCCGGGTTGGGGGAGTTCGTGGAAGAGATCTACAAGGGGATGGAGGCGGCCGACCTGGTGGTGCTGGTGGCCAACGCCGAAAAACCGGTGGAGGTGGTCACAGAGCAGGCCTGGGAAATCCGGTCTCGGATGGGGAAGCCGGCGCTGGTGTTCGTGAACATGATGGACAAGCCCAACGTGAACCCCGATAAGGTGCTCTCCGAACTCCGAGAGGCCCTGGGGGCGAAGCTGTGGCCCCTCCAGTTGCCGGTGCGGGAGGGGGAGAAGTTCCTGGGGTTGTACGACCTGATCGAGGAGAAACCGGTGGGCTTCTCGGGGGAAGTGCCGGCAGACCTCAAGGCGAAGAGTGCCGAGGTGCGAGCTGAGCTGCTGGAGGAAGTGGCCACCTTCGACGACGCGCTGGTGGAAAAGGTGCTGGCCGACGAACCGCTCACCGGGGAGGAGGTGGCCGCCGCCCTGAAGCAAGGGGTGGCCGAGGGCGGGATCGTGCCGGTCCTGTGGGGGTCGGCGGAGACCGGGCAGGGAATCCCCCAGCTCCTCGAGGCCCTGGCCTCCCTGACCCCAGAGCCCACCGGGGACGATCAAGTCCGCCTCCGCGTGTTCTCCCTGGCCATCGACCCCTATTTGGGAAAGCTGGCCTACGTGCGGGTGCTGGGGGGCAAGGTGGCCGAAGGGGACTCCCTGGTGAACCTGCGGAGCGGGGAGAAGCTTCAGGTGCGGGACGTGTACGCCTTCCGGGGCACCAAGCTGGAGAAATCGGGCAGCGCCGAGCTGGGAGAGGTGGTGGCTTTGGGGAAGCTGGACGGGGTGGCTTTGGGAGACACCCTGGCCGCCAGCCCCGAGGTGGAACCCCTGCCGGAGATCCCGTTCCCCAAACCGGTGTTCTCCCGGGCCATCGTGCCCAAGTCCCAGGCCGACGACGAGAAGATGAGCATGGTGTTGCGGGACCTGGTGGCCACCAAGGCCACCCTGGATTTCCAGCGGGACCCGGTGACCAAAGAGGCGATCTTGTCGGGCATGGGGGACGTGCAGCTGGACGTGTTGGCCGAGAGGCTGCGTACTCGCTATCAGGTAGAGGTGGAGTTCCGGGTGCCCAAGATCCCCTACCGCGAGACGATCCGCAAGACTGCTCAGGCCCAATACCGGCACAAGAAGCAGACCGGGGGCCGGGGGCAGTTCGGCGAGGTGCACCTCAGGATCGAGCCCCTGCCGCGGGGGGCGGGGTTCGAGTTCGCCGACGAGACCAAAGGAGGGGTGATCCCGGGCCAGTTCATCCCCGGGGTGGAGAAGGGGGTACGGGAGGCCATGCAGGAGGGCATCCTGGCCGGCTACCCGGTGGTGGACGTGAAGGCGGCCGTGTTCTACGGTCAATACCACCCGGTGGACTCCTCGGAGCTGTCCTTCAAGATCGCCGCCCGGGAGTGCTTCAAGCTGGCCGCCCAGCAGGCTGAACCCACCTTGCTTGAGCCCATCATGCACCTGGCGGTGACCACCCCGGAGGCGTTCACCGGGGACATCATCTCCGACCTCAACTCCCGCCGGGGGCGCATCCTGGGCATGGAGTCCCAGGGGGGCAAGACGGTGATCAGGGCAGAGGTCCCCCTGGCAGAGGTCATGTCCTACGCCCTGGACCTCAAGTCCCTCACCCAAGGGCGGGCCACCTTCCAGATGGAGTTCGTGCGCTACGACTACGTGCCGGCGCAACTGCAGGAGAAGGTGGTGGCCCAGGCCAAAGCGGGAAAGGATGAAAGTTAGGGAGTGGATGAACCCCGAGCCGCCCACCATCTCGGCCCAGGCCCCGGTGGCGGAGGCAGAGAAGCTGGCCGAGGAGCACGGGTTGGCCATCGTGTACGTGGTGGGGGAGGAGGGTCAGTTGGTGGGCTTCCTCACCCGCAAGGCCATCTCCGCCGCCCCGGACCCGGCCCTGGCCAGCGGCAAGCTGGCCGCAGAAGTGCCCCTGGTCCTGTCCCCGGATGACCCCTTGGAGCGGGCAGTGGTGCTCCTGGGGGAAAGACACATCCTGCTCCCAGTGGTGGAGGAAGGCAAACTGGTGGGGATCATCTCCCGCACCGGGGCCTTCCGTGCCCTGGCCAAGATGGCCGGTTTTGGCGAGGAAGGGGTGCGCATCCGGATCAAACTCTCCCAACCCAGCGACATCTACCGGGCCCTGGAAGTGTTGGGCAAGAACGAGTTGGAGCTGGTGGCGGTGATGCGAGCCGGGGATGAAGAGGTGATCTTCCACATAAAGGGCCTGGAGGACCGCCAGCGGCTCTTTTCTGAGCTTCAGGAGGCTTTGTCGTGACCTCTCCGCTAGCCCGGGCCACGCTCCAGGTGGACACCCGAGCCCAGGCGGAGGTATTGGACATCACCCCGCAAGTGGAAGAGGCAGTGCGGGAACTGGGGATGAACCAGGGGGTGGTGCTCCTCTATTGCCCCCACACCACCTGTGCCCTCACGGTGAACGAGGTGGCAGACCCCGACGTGCGGGACGACGTGCGCCGCGCTTTGTGGGCGTTGGTGCCCGCGATCCGCTTCCGGCACATAGAGGGGAATTCCCCTGCTCACCTGTTGGCAGCGATGCTGGGGCCGTCCTTGCTCCTGCCCGTGGAGGGGGGCAAGTTGGCCCTGGGCACTTGGCAGGGCGTGTACCTGTGTGAGTTCGACGGCCCGCGTTCCCGTCAGGTGTGGGTGTATCCACTGGCCGCAAGCCCGTAGCACCCTCCCGGGGAGCACTTGCCTGAGGCCCGAATCTGCCAGCGGGTAGAGGAGCAGCGGAGGGTAGGTGCGCCCAGCACCCTGAGCCCTGTCTTTAAGGTAAAATTGACGCACTTCAATGGGGGGCTTCGTTGCTTTACGGAAATCTAGATAGGAAGCTGCCATGCCTTCGAGACACGTCAGCTGAGGCGCTATGTCGCAGGCCTAGCCGTGCGCGCCCTCCTCACAGAGATCGAGTTCAAGATGTGGGTACCGGGCACAGAGGTTGGGGTAGTTATGGAAACCCGCTTGAGTGGATCGCCGGGGGACCTGCGGCCCTGACCGGAAGCGACGATGACTACATCGAGATCCGATTGGATTACCAGGGCCCAGCCACCTCACCTGTTGGCTGACAGAGGCAGGCTGGGTGCCCCTTCCCAACCGGGCTCCCAAGCACTGCAGGTGGCGCGAAGGATGTCAGCTCGCTGCCCCTCGCGGGGGTAGCCAGCACGAGCATCCCGGTGGCGGTGCTTTGCTCCAAGTCCCGAGCTCAGTGCGGAGCCCGGCTCAGCTCCAGCAGGGCCAGGGCAGCCAAGGTTTTCCCATCACCCGCCCCGACCCGGGCTAGCTCTGCTAGGTCCCGTTTGGAGAAGAACCGCACCTGGGAGATCTCGGAGGCAGGCCGGGGCTCCCCTGTAACCCCCTGGGCGAGAAACAGGTGGATGAGCTCGTTGGAATATCCGGGAGTGGGGTAGATCGCCCCCAGGGGGACCAAGTTTTCTACAGCCAGCCCGGTTTCCTCCCGCAGCTCCCGCCTGGCCGCCTCTTCCGGCGATTCCCCTGGTTCCAGCTTGCCAGCCGGGATCTCCCACAGCTCCCTCCCCGCCGCGGGCCTCTCCTGCTGCACCAGGAGCACCCGCCCCGCTCGGTCCAGCACCAGCACTGCCACCGCCCCGGGGTGCTCCACCACCTCCCGCGGCCCCCGGGAGGTCGGCAGCACCCGCACCGAGATCAGCCGGCCGCGGAAGGCATACTCAGCCAAGCTGCTTCTGCGCCTCCTCGAAGCCCAGCTCCAGGGCCCGGCGGTTGATCTCCACCAACCCCTGCCTCCCCCGCTCCCCCAGCTCGTGGGCCATGGCCTCCATCGCCGCCTCCAGGGGCACTACCCGGCAGGCAGCCAGCAACGCCCCCAGGGCCACCATGTTCAGGACCCGCGGGTTGCCTAGCTCCTGAGCGATGTCGTTGGCCGGCACTGCCACCCCCACCACGTCCGGCCTCTCTACCCCCCGCCGGATTAGGGAGGAGTTGAACACGATCGCCCCCTGGGGGGCCACTTGCGGCTCGAACCGGTCCAGGGAAGGGAGGTTCAACGCCACCAACGCCTGGGGGGCGTCCACGATGGGGGAGCCGATCATTCTTCTAGAGAGCACCACCGTGCAGTTGGCCGTCCCCCCGCGCATCTCCGGCCCGTAAGAAGGCAGCCAAGTGACCTCCAACCCCTGCTCCATGCCGGCCCGGGCCAGGATCTTCCCGGCGAGCAAGATCCCCTGACCCCCGAACCCAGCGAAGATCACCCCGAACTCCATCGCCCCGTCCCCCTTCTTTTCACTCATCGCGCACCTTCAGGTCCCCCAAGGGGAAGAACTGCATGGCCTTCTCCGTGACCCACTTCTGGGCCTCTACCGGCGGCATCCGGAAGTTGGTGGGGCAGGTGGCCAGCACCTCCACCAAGGAGAACCCTTTCCCCTCTAGCTGGTTGCGGAAGGCCTTCAGGATGGCCTTGCGGGCCAGCTGCACGTGGCGGGCGTCGTGCACCGATTGGCGGGTGATGTAGGCCGGGGCGTCCAGTTGAGCCAGCATCTCTGAGATCTTGAGGGGGTAGCCGGTGAGGGCAACGTCCCGGCCCTGGGGGGTGGTGACGGTGCGTTGGCCCGGAAGGGTGGTGGGGGCCATCTCCCCCCCGGTCATGCCGTAGATCTGGTTGTTGACGAAGATGACGGTGAAGTTCTCCCCCCGGGCGGCGGCGTGCACCGTCTCCGCGGTGCCGATGGCGGCCAAGTCCCCGTCCCCCTGGTAGGAGAACACGATGAGGTCGGGATTGGCCCGCTTGAGCCCGGTGGCCACCGCACAGGCCCGGCCGTGGGCGGCCTGGATGAAATCACACCGGTAAAACCGATACAGAAACACCGAACACCCCACCGGGGCGATCCCCACCGTGCGCCCCTGGATCCCCAGCTCGTCAATGGCCTCGGCGATCAGACGGCCGATGATCCCGTGATGGCAGCCCGGGCAGTAGGTGTAGGGGGCGTCGGACAGGGCCCGGGGGCGGCCGAATACCTTCTGGTAACCAGGAGGGATCTCTACGCTAACTTGAGACATGCTTCTTCACCTCGCTCAGGATCTCCCTGGGGGTGGGGACCACCCCGCCCAGCTCGCCGTAGAACGGGGTCTTGGCCCGGCCCTCCACCGCCAGCCGCACGTCCTCCCACATCTGCCCGGCCGAGAGCTCCACGGTGAGGATGGTGGGCACGCGCTCGGCCAGCTCCCGGAGGGGCTCGTAGGGGAACGGCCACAGGGTGATGGGCCGCAGGAGCCCGGCCTTGATCCCCTCCTCCCGGGCCCGCTCCACCACCGTCTTGGCGATCCGGCCCATGGTGCCATAGGCCACCAACACGATCTCGGCGTCGGCGGTCTCCACTTCCTCCCAGCGCACCTCGCTGCGCTCTATTTCCCGGTAGGTGTCCTGCAGGACGCGGTTCATCTCCCGCAGCCCCTGGGGAGAGAGGTCGAAGCTCAAGATCACGTTCGGCTCCCGCCCCTCGGCCCCGGTGAGCGCCCAGGGCTTTTCCGGAATCGAACTCGGATCCACCGGGGGAGGGAGTTCCACCGGCTCCATCATCTGGCCCAGCATGCCGTCCCCCAGGATCATGGCCGGCACCCGGTACTTGTCGGCGAGGTCGAAGGCCAACATCACCAGCTGGGCCGCCTCGGGCACGGTGGAGGGGGCGAGCACGATGAGCCGGTAGTCGCCGTGTCCACCCCCCTTGGTGGCCTGGAAATAGTCCCCCTGGGCCGGGGCGATGTTCCCCAACCCCGGCCCGCCTCGCATCATGTTCACGATCACGCACGGGAGCCGGGAACCGGCCAGATACGAGATGCCCTCTTGTTTGAGGCTGATCCCGGGGGAGGAGGAGGAGGTCATGGTCCTCACCCCGGCAGCGGCTGCCCCATACACCATGTTGATGGCCGCCACCTCGGACTCGGCCTGCAAGAACACCCCGCCCCGCTTGGGCAGCTCCCGGGCCATGTACTCCACCAGTTCCCCCTGGGGGGTAATGGGGTAACAGAAATAACATTTGAGGCCGGCCCGGATGGCCGCCTCGGCGATGGCCTCGTTCCCCCGCATCAACACCCGGCTCATACCGCCTCCTTAGGCTGGTCCGGCTGTTGGCGATAGACCTCAATGGCCACATCAGGGCACATCTGAGCACAGATGGCACAGCCGGTGCATTTCTCAGGGTGGAGCATGGTGGCCACGTTGTAGCCGGAGCTGTTGTACTCTCCCGAAAACCCCAGCACCCCAAATGGGCAGGCGTCGATGCACAGCCCGCAGCCCTTGCACCGCTCCCGATCGATGACTACCAATCCCTTGGGCATCTCTCCTCCCCCTCAGAATCCCTGGGACAACCGTTTGCCACGGTGGCGCTGCAGTCGAGCCAGGCCTTCCTGAGCCCGCTTGAGCCAACGCTCCAGCTGCCACTCCAATCGGTCTTCCCTGGGGACGGGACTCGGGGGAGTCAGGGAACGTCCGGCCAACTGGGACTGCATCCGCACCACTTCCCGGTGGTACTCCACCGCCTCCCGGTCCCGGGGGGTAACCCGAGTCAGGGAGAGGGAAGGGCGCCCTTGGCGATCGAACCCGATCACCTTGAGCACCAATTCTTGTCCCACCCGGAGGTGGTCTTCTAATCGCCTGGGCATGGGGTCGGCCACCTCGGCTGCGGGGAGAAAGCCGACCTGGCCCTGAGGCAGGTCGATCAACGCCCCATGGGGACGGAGCTCGGCCACCTTCCCCACCACTAGTTCCCCCACCTCGTGGGCCATGATCACCTCAGGCTTTGACGACTTTCCCGGCCTTCAGACAGCGGGTGCACACCAACACCCGCCGGCGCCTGCCCCCCTGGACGATGCGGACCCGCTGCAAGTTCGGCAGGCGGACCCGGATGGAATGTTTCCCGGAGTGGGAGACGGATTTCCCGTACTCGGGCCGGCGACCACATATCGCACACACCTTGGCCATCAAACCTCCTTTGCCTTCCCCACCGGGGGCTGAAGGTAGAGGGGCTCCAGTGGCCCTCCCCCCTGGGCTTCAAACCTGGCCAACCCCAACCGGGCCACCGCCCCTGGGCTTGGCCAGGCCAACCCCTCGGCCACCACCGCCTGGGGCACCGCCCGGCGGATGTCAGCCGCGAACATGGCTGCCCCTGAGCCCACCACCAACACCTCCGGCTCCCCGGTCAGCTTCTCCAACGCTTGGGAAACCGGCAGCACGGATTCCCGCCCCGCTCGATCCTCCCTGGCCCAAGCATGATACACGAACTGGCGCCGGTCGTGGATCCACACTGCCACCCGCCCGGGCCACCAGCGGGCCACGGGCATCCCCAACGCCTCCGTTTGCCGCACCCCCACCGTGGGCAGGGAGTGAGCTTGGGCCAGGGCCTGGGCGAAGGCGATCCCGATCCTGAGGCCGGTGAAGGAACCCGGGCCCACGTCCACCGCCACCAGCCCCAGGTCCTGGGGACCGATCCCCGCTGCTTGCAGCACCGCTTGCACGCAGCCCGGCAGAAGCTCGCCGTGTTGTCTGGCGGCGAAAAAGGTGGCCTCGAACAACTCGCCGCCGGGGGCGAGCAGGGCAGCCCCGCCCCTGTCCCCAGCGGTCTCCAAGGCCAAAACGAACATGGGCACACATTTTACCTCCTAGATTAAGAAACTCAATTAAAGCCCGCTCCAAGCGCGGGTCGTGAGGGCTCAGCTCCCCACCAGCACCGGGGCCGGGGGGGAGAGTGAGGAGAGGAAATCCCGGGCCCGGCGTAGGTCGTCCTGGATCTGTCGGCCCAGCTCCCGGGGGCCGGAGAACCTCATGTCGGGTCGTAGTTGCGAGAAGAGGGCCACTTCCAGGAGGCCTTCGGGTTCCGGCTCAGGCGAGGATAGGAGATGAAGCTCGCAGGTGGGGGGAAGGTGGGGGAAGGTGGGGCGGCTGCCCAGGTAAAACAGCCCGGCCCCGCTGCCCCCGGACCAACGTGCCCAGGCCAAGTACACCCCGGCCGGGGGCCTGAGCTGCCCGGGCCACAGCTCCAGGTTCACTGTGGGGAACCCCAGTTTGCTGGCCAGCCCCACGCCAGACACCCTCTCCCCCCACAGCATGGGGGGGCGGCCTAGCAATTTCCCCGCCTCCTCCACCCGGCCGGCTCGTACCAGCTCCCGGATGCGCCGGCTAGAGATCACCTCCCCGGTGGCATCTGTCCGGGGTGGAACCACCCGCACCTGCAGCGAGAACCGCTGCCCCAGTGTTCGCAGGAGGTCCACATCTCCCCGGGCCCGGTGCCCGAACCGGTGGTTGGGGCCCACCACCACCACCTTGGCCCCCAGGGCCCCCACCAGTTCCCGGCTCACGAACTCCTCCGGGGAGAGGTGGCGGACCTCGGGCCAGGGTTTGACTAGCACCCGGTCACAGAACCTTTCAAGCAAAGCCTGTTTGGCCGGCAGGGGGAGGAGGGCCTCCCCGGTGGGGGGGAAGGTGTAGGCCACAGCCGGGACCCCCCACTCCCTGGCCGACCGGCGGGCTTCCCGGAGCAGAAACTGGTGCCCCAGGTGCACCCCGTCGAACCTCCCCACGGCCACCACCGAGCCCCGGGCCGAAACCAGCTCTGGGGAGGAGGTTGAGCCAGGAGAGTTCGTGTCCGGAAGCATCGGTTCCATTTCAATTTCAATCTAGGAAACTTCCGGCAGGCGGCCCATCCTGAGCCCGCTAATAGGTGCCCTCGGTGAAGATGACCCAGCCCTCGGGGCGGCGTTTGGCATAGGCCAGCTCCTCTCCGCCCGGGGACCAGGCGGGGAACGCATCCCGCCACTCGTCGTAGGTGAATGGGGTGAGGTCGGTGCCGTCCTTCCTGATCACGTAGATATCGGTGAGGCCACTGCGGCCGCTTTCGAAGGCGATCCACTCCCCATCTGGGGAGAAGCGGGGGCACCAATCGAAGAACGGATCCTCGGTGAGTTGCTGGATCGCCCCGGTCCTGAGATCCATGATGAACAGCTCCCAGCTCTCCGTGGTTTCCCCCGGCCACAGGGCGACGAAGCACAACAGGTCCCCGCTGGGGGAAACGTCCGGGCAGGCCTCCTGGAACGGGGTGTGGGTGAGGGGGCGCACCTCTTTTGTTTCCAAGTTCACCAGCACCAGGTCAGTTTGGCCATCTGTCTCCTCCACCAGCACCACCGATTGACCGTCCGGCATCACCTCGGGCTGGTGGATGGGGACGGGGGAGCGATAGAGTTCTTCCGGCTCTCGCCCATCCAGCCACCCCCGCCACAACACATACTGCTCCTCCCAAGGGGTCACGTAGGCGAACCACTCGCCATCCGGCGAGAACCGGGCCCAGGTCACCCGGATCCCCTCCGGGGTGAGGGCGCTGGGGGGGGAGGAGCCGTCCTTCTGCCAGAGGAACACCTGCCCACCCTGGCAGAAAAGCAGGTGCAGGTTCTGGATCGGTGCCCAGTCCAAACTGGTGAGGTCTTGGAAGCCGGAATTGGCCAGGGTCATCCCCAACCAAACCGCCACCCAGAGACCGACCAGGGCGAAGCCCTTGGCCAGCCGACCGCTGCCCAGCTTCAGTAGTCCTTCGCCTTGCACGTTCATCCTCGGTGCCCCCTTCGTGAATCCCGTCCCCGGGTGCCTAAGTCCGATTTCCCCAAGTTCAGCGAAAACATTCTACCAACTCCGGGCTGGGGAAGCCGGGCGCTTGTCCCCTGTGCGGTTGCCCTGCCCAGCGGGCATCCTTAACATGACACCTGAAAGGAGGAGAGGTGACCAAGCTGGGTTGGTGGACAGGAGCCCTGGCCCTGGTGGCGCTGCCCCTCTTTGGGGAGCAGGTGATAAGCGGGGATTTTCACGAACACGCGTTGGCGGTGCTGAGCGCGGAAAGCTTCGCGGTGGCGGAGGGGCGTCAGGTGCTGATCTGGTCGCTTTCTAGCTTGGACGCCCCCCAGGAAGTGCTTTCCGGGGCAGTGGGCCCGGTGTGGTCGCTGGCCGCATCTCCAGACGGGTCCCTGCTGGCGGCCGGGGACCAGGACGGCATGATCACCATTTGGTCCTTGCCACGAAGAGAGCTCGTCTTTTCCCTGCCCGCGCATGCCTACGGGATCTGGGCCCTGGCCTTCTCTCCCGACGGGAAGCTGTTGGCCTCCGGGTCTCATGATTCGGAAATCCGCCTGTGGGATGTGGAAACCGGGATGGAGGTCGGCCTGCTGAGCGGCCACCGGAGCTGGATCCGGAGCTTGTCCTTCTCCCCAGATGGGAGGCTATTGGCCTCCAGCTCCTGCGACGGCACGGTGCGGGTGTGGGACGTGATGACCTTGCGCCAGCTGGTGGAGATCCCGGCCGGGGCAGACGGCATTTACTCGCTCTCCTTTTCCCCGGATGGCCGCTGGCTTGCGTGGGGCAACTACGAGGGGCACCTGAAGCTTTACCGGGCGGGCAGCTGGGACGAAGTCTGGGTGTCCGGCCCCGGGGCCGGAGTGGCCATCCGGGCCCTGGCCTTTTCCCCAGACGGCCGCCTCATCGCCACCGGGGAGTATCCCAAGCGGGTGCGGCTGTGGGATGCCCGCACCGGGGAGGAGCTAGCTCAGTTGGGGACGCACGATCGGGCGGTGTGGGGGATAGCTTTCTTCCCGGACGGCCGGCGGCTGGTCACCACCTCCGAGGACGGCACGGTGAGGATCTGGGAGGTGCCGGCGGGGCTGCCGTGAGCGGGGCCTGGGACTCCTTGAACCGACGAATTGTCAACTGCCGCCGTTGCCGGCGGCTGGTCTCGTTTCGGGAAGAAGTGGCCCGGAGGAAGCGGGCTGCCTTCCGGAAAGAGGAGTACTGGGGCCGGCCGGTGCCCGGGTTTGGCGACCGGGAGGCACGGCTCCTCATCGTGGGGTTGGCCCCGGCTGCCCATGGGGCCAACCGCACCGGCCGCATGTTCACCGGGGATGGCCCCTCCGGGGCTGGGGATTTCCTGATGCGGGCCCTCCACGAGCTGGGGCTGGCTAGCCTCCCCTACTCCCGGGCGCGGGAGGACGGCTTGGAGCTCTCCGGGGCCTTCTTGAGCGCGGTGGTGCGTTGTGCCCCGCCGGGGAACCGCCCCACCCGCGAGGAGATCGAAAAATGCCTTCCGTTTCTGGTGGAGGAACTGAGACTCCTGCGGGAGGTGCGGGCAGTGTTGGCCCTGGGGCGAGTGGCCTTCTCCGGCTGCCTGAGGGCGCTGGAGTCGCTGGGGGCGGCGCTTCCTAACCCCCGACCCAGGTTCTCCCACGGGGCGGTGTATGAGCTGGGGGGACGCCTCCCAGTATTGGTGGCCAGCTATCATCCCTCCCGACAGAACACCCAGACTGGCCGGCTGACCCCGAGGATGTTTCGGGCCGTGTTGGAAAAGGCCCTGGCCGCGGCCGGCCTGCCAGACCTAGAGGCTCCCGGGCCGAGATGAATATTAAAGCCATTATTTTTGACTTGGACGGCGTGATCGTCGATACCGCCCACCACCACTACTTGGCCTGGCGGCGCTTGGCCGAGGAGCTCGGGCTCGCCTGCTCCCCGGACCTCAAGGACCGGGTGCGGGGGATCTCCAGGATGGAGGCTCTGAAGATCGTGCTCGGGGACGCCTGGCCCACCTACGAACCCCAAGCCCAACAGCTGGCCGATCGCAAGGACGCCTATTATCGGGAGCTCATCGAGGACCTTGGCCCCCGCGACCTCCTCCCCGGGGTGGCGGAGCTGGTGGCCGACCTCAAGGCGAACGGGGTGAAGGTGGGGGTGGCCACGGTCTCCAAAAACGCCGAGCGGGTGCTGACCCAGCTGGAACTCCTCGACGCATTCGATGCCATCGTGGACGGCCACTCCGGGGCCGAAAGCAAGCCCGCCCCGGACCTTTTCCTGTACGCGGCCAGGGAGCTTGGGATCCCCCCCTCCCGCTGCCTGGTCATCGAAGACGCCCCGGCCGGCATCCTGGCAGCGGAGCTCGCTGGGATGCGCAGCCTGGCAGTAGGCGAAGGAAAACTGTTTTCCGGGGTGCGCCCCGACCTCGTCCTGCCCTGCCTCGCCGGCCTCACCTACCAGGGGCTCCTCCGGGCCCTGGCCGGGGCGGCCGAAATGGCCTCTACCTGGCTGGTGGAGCCAGGGGACGGGCTTTCCCCCCGGGCCCAGGAGTCCGTCCTGGCGGTGGGGAACGGGTACCTGTCCACGCGGGGCACCTATGAGGAACACCACCCCGGGGAGCTCAGGGCCACCCTGATCAACGGGGTGTACGACGACGTCCCCATCTACTTCACCGAGCTCGCCAATTGCCCGGATTGGACCGGGGTTGAGCTGGAAGTAGAAGAGGAGCGGCTCTCCCCTGGCTCCGGTCAGGTGGTGTCTGAAGAGAGGACCCTGGACCTGCGGGATGGGGTCCTCCGCCGCCGGGTGCGCTGGAGGCCCCCCCGGGGAGGGGAGGTGGAGGTCCAAACCATGCGGTTCGCCTCCCTGGCAGAGCCCCACCTGTGCCTCCAAACCTACGCCGTCACCCCCCTGGCCGGGGAGACCCGCCTGAGGCTGGAGTTTCCGCTCGCTGGGGCCCCGGCCAACCCGGGGCTCCCCCCGCGGCCGGAGGTCGCCCTCAACCACTGGGAGGTCCGCTTCACCCACGCCGCCGGGCGCCAGGTTCACCTCCTCCTCCGCACCCGGAGCTCCGGGATAGAGCTGGGGGTCTCCCTGGGGATCCGGGTCCAGGGGGTGCCGGAAGGGCGGGTGGAGGTCCAGCCCTGGCCCGGGCCCTGCCCAGGGCTTTCCCTAACCGCGAGGCTCGCCCCCGGGGAGACGCTCCAGGTGACCAAGTTCGTGGCCTACGCCACCTCCCTGGACACCCCCGATCCCTTCTCTCTCTCCCGGGCTCGGCTCGCTGAGGCGGAAAAGAAAGGCGTCGCCCAGCTTCTTTCCGAACATCGGGCGGCCTGGGCCCGGCTATGGGAACGGTGCGACGTGGAGATCGGGGGGGACGAACTCGCCCAGCGGGCGGTCAGGTTCAACCTGTATCACCTCTTGATCGCCGCCCCCTATCACACCGATCGGGCCAGCATCCCGGCCAAGGCCCTAACCGGGTTCGGCTACCGGGGCCACGTGTTCTGGGACACGGACGTGTTCATGCTCCCTTTCTTCGCCTTCACCCTCCCCGAGGTGGCCCGGAACCTGCTCCTCTACCGCTACCACACGTTGCCGGGGGCGCGGGAAAACGCCCGCCACCGGGGCTACGCCGGGGCCCGCTATGCCTGGGAGTCGGCGGCCGACGGCCGGGAGGTCACCCCCAGGTGGGTGCCGGCCGAATCCGGCGAGCCGATTCCCATCCTGTGCGGAGAGCTGGAAGAGCACATCTCCGCAGACGTGGCCTATGCCACCTGGCTTTACTGGCAGGTCAGCGGCGACGATGCCTTCATGCGGGATTTCGGGGCCGAGATAGTGCTCGCCAGCGCCGCCTTCTGGGCCAGCCGGGCGGAACTCAACCCCGAGAAGGGCCGGTATGAAATCCGAGGGGTGATGGGCCCGGACGAATACCACGAACGGGTGGACAACAACGCGTTCACCAACGCCATGGCCAGCTGGAACCTGGAATCGGCGGTGGAGCTGTTCGCCTGGCTCCGGGAGCATTACCCGCGGAAGGCAGAGGAGCTAGTGGAGAAGCTAGGCCTAGGCGATAAAGAACTCGAAACGTGGCGACAGCTAGCCCAGCGCATGTACGTCTCCCAGGACCCCGCCTCCGGGCTCATAGAGCAATTCGCGGGCTTCTTCCAACTGCAGCACATAGACCTCAAGGAGCTGGAGCCCCGCAGCGAGTCTCTCCAAGCCATCCTGGGGCGGGCGGGGGTGCAACAGGCCCAGGTGTTGAAACAACCCGACGTCCTCATGCTCCTTTTCCTCCTCCGGGATCGGTACGACGAGCAGGTGAAGCGGATCAACTGGGACTATTACGAGCCCCGCACCGATCACGAGTTCGGCTCCTCCTTGGGCCCGGCCATCCACGCCGCCCTGGCCTCCGAGCTGGGGGAGGCGGAGCGTGCCTACCGGCACTTCATGCGGGCGGCCCTGGTGGACCTGGAGGACCTGCGGGGGAACACCGCCGAGGGGGCCCACGCCGCCTCCGCCGGGGGGCTATGGCAGGCGCTGGTGTTCGGGTTCGCCGGGCTGCGACTCACCCCGGAAGGGCCGGTAGCCTACCCCCGACTGCCCAGGAAATGGGACCACCTCCGGTTCTCTATTTGTTACCGGGGGCAGTGTTACCGATTCGACCTCTCCCGAGGCCAGACCGGGCCGGTACCACCCGACCGAATCCCCGGCTAAGGCCCTGGTTCCCAAAGGAGGCTTGTGCCCCCGGGGAAAAAATCAGCGTTCCTCGGGATAGAGGCCGAACAAGCCGGTGGGTTCTTCCTTCCGCAGGAGTCTGACCCCGGGCAGTTGGGCAAGCACGAGTTCCGCGGTGTTGTGAACCACTGCCGCCATGAGGTGCCCCCCCAGAGCCTTCCCCCCCTCTTTTCCCACCACCAAGTGGAGGTGGGCGATGGGCTCCCCGGTCTCCTTCTCCCCCAGGTTCCCCTGAAGGGACAAAAGCTCCACCGGTTCAGGCACCTTTTCTTCCAGGTAGCGCTCTCCGTTCCAATAGCCGAAGGAGAGTTCCCGCAGCATGCCGATTCCGGCCAGGACCACTGCCGAGCTCAGTCCCAGCTCCAGCAACGCCTGGGGAAGCCTTTCGCCTTCCTTCAGCCTGATCACCAGAAAATCACCGCTCCGTGCCTTGATCATCGCGCCTCCTTTCCCGCCATCACCAAGTAGAGGTCCGCCACGTTGGTGCCGGTGGGGCCGGTCACCAGGAGGTCCCCGGCTGCTTTCAGGGCCGGATAGGAGTCGTTCTCGGCCAGCGCTTTATGGGGATCCAAGCCGGCGGCCTGGATATGGGCGACGGTGCTTCCGTCCACCACCCCTCCGGCGGCGTCAGTGGGGCCGTCCCGACCGTCGGTGCCCAGCCCGCAGATCACCACCCCCTCCAGCCCCTGGATCCCCAGCGCCGCGGCCAGGGAGAACTCCTGGTTGCGTCCCCCTTTGCCCTCGCCCCGCACGGTGACCGTGGTCTCCCCGGCGGCCACTATCAGGGCCGGGGGCGGAAGTGGCCGTCCGGAGGCGGCCAGCTCCCGGGCCAGGCTGGCGAACACCCGCCCCACTTCCCGGGCCTCCCCCTCCAAGGTAGTGGTGAGGAGCAGTGTCCGGTACCCCAGCTCCTCCCCACGCCGGCAGGCGGCGAGGGCAGCGGTAGTCCCGGACCCCACCACCACGTTTTTCACCCGCTGGAACAGGGGATCGCCGGGCTTGGGGGTCTCCGGCACCAGCCCCTTGACGCCGGCTTCCAGCCTCTGTCGCACCATGTCCGGCACCGCCCCCCACAGCCCCCGGCGGCGCAGTACCTCCACCGCCTCCTGGAAGGTGGTGGGGTCGGGCACGGTGGGCCCGGAGGCGATCACATCCAAGGGGTCGCCGGGCACGTCGGAGAGGATCAGGGAGAACACCTGGGCAGGGGCGGCCAGGCGGGCCAGTTGCCCCCCCTTCACCTGCGAGAGGTGTTTTCGGACGGTGTTCAGTTCCCTGATGGTGGCCCCCGATTTGAGCAGCAGCTGCGTGGTGACCATGAGGTCGGGGAGGGAGATCCCCGGGGCAGGTGAGGTGAGCAAGGCCGACCCGCCCCCCGAGATGAGGACGATCACCAGGTCGCCTTCCTCGGCTTGGGAAAGCAGGTCCACGATCCGAGAGGCTGCCTCCTGCCCGCGGGCATCCGGCACCGGATGGCCGGCTTCCACCACCTCCACCCGCCGGGTCTCGGCCCGGTAACCGTCGGCGGTGACCACCAGCCCCCCGGAGATGAGCTCAGCCAACTCCGCTTCCACCGCTGCCGCCATCCGAGCCGAAGCCTTGCCGAAACCAACGACCCACAGCCTCCCCGGGGGCAGGGGGTGGGGCTGGCCGGCCACCTCCAACCCCTGAGAAGTGCGCCGCAACACGCGCCGCACACATTCCCCCGGCTCCACCGCCTGCAAGGCGGCCCGCAGCACTTGGTGAAGATCAGCCCGCAACCTGTTCTCCTTGCTCACCTCGTCGTCCTCCCCTATCCTGGCCGGTCGTGGATCCGAAACGGAAGCTGGCCGAGGTTGCCCGGCGGCTGCGCCGGGCCTACGGGACCCCTCCCTCCCCGGGAGGGGACCCCCTCGACATCCTGATAAAGACCATTCTTTCCCAGAACACCACCGATCTCAACCGGGACCGGGCTTACCAGAGCTTGCGGGAGGAATTCCCCAGTTGGGAAGAGGTGTTGGCGGCCCCGGAGGAGGAGTTGGCCCGGGCCATCCGAAGGGCGGGGCTGCACCGGCAGCGGGCCGCCCGCATCAAGGCGGTGCTGGCCAAGATAAAGGAAGAACAGGGGCGCCTCTCCCTGGATTTCCTGGCGGGGCTTTCGGATGAGGAAGCGGAACGGTGGCTCCTCGCCCTGCCTGGGGTGGGGAAGAAAACGGCCTACATCGTGCTCCTGTTCGGGCTGCGCCGGCCCCGGTTCCCGGTGGACACCCATGTGGCCCGGGTTACTCGGAGGCTGGGGCTGTTCTCCCGCGGGGAGCCCCACCGGGCCCTGGCGCCGTTGGTACCGCCGGGCAAAGAACTGGAACTCCATTTGAACTTGATTCGGCTGGGCAGGGAGGTGTGCCGGCCTCGCCGGCCCCGCTGCCCGGAATGTCCGCTCGTGGACCTGTGTGCGTGGGCAAAGGAGGGGAGATGACCCGGGAAGAAGCGCTGGCACTGGTGAAGGAGCAGGTGAAGACGACCAACCTGGTGAAGCACATGCTGGCGGTGGAGGCCGGGTTGCGGGCCCTGGCCCCCCGGTTCTCAGAAAACCCGGAGCGGTGGGCCCTGGCTGGGTTGCTGCACGACCTGGATTACGAGGAAACCAAACAGGACCCGGGCCGCCACGGCCGGCTCACGGTGGAGCTACTGGAGCGCCGGGGGTTCGCCGACCAGGAAGTCCTGGGGGCCATCCTGGCCCACGCCGGCCACCGCGAGCCCCACACCCCGCTGGAACGGGCCCTGTGCGCGGTGGACCCCTTGACCGGGCTGATCGTGGCTGCCGCCCTGGTGCACCCTGAGCGGCTGGCGGGGTTGACCGTGAAGAACGTGCTCAACCGGTATCGGGAGAAGGGGTTTGCCCGCTCGGCCTCCCGAGAAGGGATCGCCCGCTGCCGGGAGCTGGGCCTGGAGCTGGAAGAGTTCGTGGGGATAGTGCTCACGGCCATGCAGGGGATACGCAAAGAGCTGGGCCTCTGATCCCCCGGCTTGTGGAAGGGAAAGCGGCCCCCGCCAGGCGGCGGGGGCCGCCCTTGCGGGCAACTCTAGATCGCCCGGACCTCCCGCCGCATGAACAGGACGTAGGAGATCCCGAAGCACACGGCGGTGAGGGCCACCAGGCTCACCAGCTGGGGCCAGACGATGAGCAGGCTTTGCCCCAACGGGAGTGGGTTAGTGGGGACATTCGGCTGCAACAAGGCCTGCACGATCCCCAAGCCGCGATAGGTGGGCATCAACACCGCCCGGGTGGCCTCCTCGAACAACGTGACCGGGGAGAACCGGAGGACCATGTCCCGGATGGCCTCGTGGCGGGCCCACTCCTGTGGGGGGGAGTCCAGGGCCACCGGGGCCAGCTGGTCGGCGATCAGGCCGGCGGCCATGTAGAAAAACAGGGTGAAGAAGAGCCAGACCGCAATCCCTGCCAGGGCGGAGCTGGCCGCCTGTCGGAACAGGATGGAGAACAGGATCCCCAGGGCCAACCAGAACCCCAGGTACACCAAGCCGAGCAAGAAGAAGGTGAACATCCGGGCCAGCTCCCCTCCATCCGGGGGAAAGCCGAGCGCATACAGCCCCAGGCCGAAGATGATCAAGATGATCCCGGCCAGGGCCAGGGCCAGGGTGGCCAGCCCGGCCAGGAACTTGCCGTTGATCCAGGAGTCGCGGTAGATGGGCTGGGCCAGGACCCGGGACACCGTGCCCCGGGAAAACTCGGAGTTCACCGCGTCGAACCCCAGCAGGATCCCCAGCAGGGGGCCGAAGAAGGAGAGGAAGGAGAGGAAGGAGGGCAGCCCCCCCGCCCCTTGGGTGAACAGGCGCAGGTAGACGTAAGAGGTGTCGAGGGGCGGGTTCTCCTGCAGGGACTGGCCGGCCAGGTACACCGCTGCCCCGGCCACGATCAGGATGAGGAAAAACAGGATGATGAACCGTTTGCTTCCGAACAAGTCCGCCAGCTCTTTCCAGAACACCACCCTCATCCTCATCACCCCTGGAAGTAGCGGAGGTAGATTTCCTCGAGGGTGAGCCCCCGGCGCCGGAGTTCCAGCAGTCTGGCCCCCTGTTCCACCACCAGGCGGGCCACCTCCGCCCGCACGTCGGAGTCGGCCCGAAGGAAGAGTCGGCCATTTTGCAGCTTGACCTCTTGGACTCCGGGCAGGGCTTCCAAAGCCGTGGCCAGCTCCGGCCCCGCGCCCTCCACCCTGGCCTCCAGCTCCACTCCCTCGCCGGCAGTCTTGGCCCCCAGCTCGTCCACCGTGCCCTCGGCCACCAGCTTGCCTCGGTGCATGATCCCCACTCGATCGCAGATCCGCTGCACCTGGTGGAGCAGGTGGGAGGAGAGCAGAATGGTCATGCCCTGCTCCCGGCGCATCTCGACGATCATGTCCAGGAGCTGGTTGGCCCCCTCGGGGTCGATCCCGGTGGTGGGCTCGTCCAGGATGGCCAGGCGGGGCCGTTTGATGAGCACGTCGGCGATCCCCAGCCGCTGGCGCATGCCGCGGGAATAGGTTCCCACGGGCCGGTTCGCCACCTCGGTGAGGCCCACCTGTTCCAGCACCTCCCGGATTCTGTCCTTGGATTCTTTGTCCGGGATGCCGTTCAGGCGGGCGATGTAGCGGAGGTTCTCCACCGCGGTGAGGTCGTCGTAGAAGCCCACGTTTTCCGGCAAGTATCCCACCTGTCGTTTCACCTTCAGGGGCTCGCGGGTGGGGTTGAACCCGCACACCTGGACCTCACCAGCCGCCGGCTCGGTGAGCCCCAACAACACCAGGATGGTGGTGGTTTTCCCCGAGCCGTTGGGCCCAAGGAGGCCGTAGATCTCTCCCTCGGCGATCTCCAGGTCCAGGCCGTCCACGGCCTTCACTTCGCGGTAGGCCTTGACTAGCCCCCGCACCGACACCAGCATCCCTTACCTCCTCCCCAACCGTACGAACACGCCGGTGAGGGCGGCCACCACGAACACCACCACCCCCACCCCGATCCAGCCCCAGCCCATGGCTGCCCCGACCGTGACCCGGAGCTCAGCCGAGGCATGGTCCTCTTGACCGGTGGCCACGATCCGCATCTGGTAGTCTCCGGGAATGGCCCGGTTGGGTGGGGTGATGGTGACGGTGACCTTCACCAGGTCGGCCAGTCCGCCGGTGGGGGGCACGCTGTCGACGGTCTCCGGGGCGAACTCCACCGTCCAGCCTTGAGGCTCGTTGACGTGGAAGTTCACGTCGTGGATGGGGGCCGAGCCCAGGTTGCCCAGATAGAGGGTGAACTCCCTGGCCTGCCCTTCGGTGGCTTTGATGTTCCAGGTGTCCCCGCTGCCGGTGATCTCCGCCTCGCTGGCCAGCCTCAGCTCATAGGTGCCGGTGATGGTGGCCCCCAACTCCAAACTGGCCTGGTAGTCCCCGGCTTGGGCTCGGAAGACGATGGAATACTCCCCCTCCTCCGCCCCGGGGGTGGGGACGACCACGAATCGGATGTTTTCCGTGCCGTGGGCGGACACCTTGATGGAGGTGATGCGGGTGTCTTGCTGCCAGCGAGGGGTGAAATAGCCGATCCAGCCCAAGGGCGCCTCCCCGGTCAGCTCCACTACCTGGTCCTCATCGGTTTGGTTCTTGATCTGGATGGTGTAGACGAACTCCTCCCCGGCAGCGTTTTCCAAGGAGGGGTAGTCCACCACCAGCTGCAACACCTCCTCGGTTTCCTCCTCTTCCGGTTGGGCCTCAGCCTCCAGGGTCACGGTGACGGTGAACGACTGTCGGAGGGCACCATCTGGGGTGGCGGCGGTGAGGGTGAACTGGTAATCGCCCCCGGGGGCTTCCTCCGGCGGGCGGGCCTTGAATCGAATCACCTTGGGCTCCTCTTCCCCGGGCAGCAGATGTACCGCCTGGATGCGGATGATGGGGTAGCCGGAGGTTTCAAACCGGGGGTTCCAATCCTCCGGGCCGGCAACGGAAAGCTCCACGTCCACCGGGCTATAGCCAGTGTAAAGGAGCTTCACTTCCAGGGACACTTCCCGCCCCTGGCTCACCACCACGGCGGGGTAGTCGGTGTAAAAGGAGAGTTCTTGCCCCAGTACGCCGAAGGAAAACAGGGATGCTACTCCTAGCAGCAACCAAGCGATGTTCCGCGTGGTTCCCATGGTCACCTCCTGAGAAAGAAGTGTAGCAAAAGGCTTCAATATTTATGCCAAACGCGGTAGGAGGTCAACCTCGCGATTCAGGGCCAGCGCATCTTCGAAGAGGGCCCAGTAGTAAGGGGAAGCGAAAAGGGACCCTGCCTGAAGGCAGGGCCCCCTTCCCTAACGGCAGGTGTCGGCTCGCGCCACCGTGAAATGCGCGGTGTTATTGGTCTCGTCACACTCGTCCACGTCGTCCTTGCAATCCAGCTCGATCCACACGGAGTAAGGGGGAGAGGTCCCATACGGGAGTGTAACCGTGACGGTCACGTGTTTGGTAACCCCTGGGAACACGGTGCCAGCGAAGGCCGTAGCGGAGGTGCCATCCACGGTGACGCACACGTCCACCCCATACGCGGTTTCCGTCCCGGCGTTCTCAAACCACACCTCCACCCGCACCACTGGCCTTTGCTGTTGATCCACGTACCAGCAACCGGAAGTGCGGACCACCTGCAGATCCGGGCAGCCCTCTTCCTCCCCGGGGCCGGTGGTGTTGAACTTGATCCTGAGCGGACGGGATGGGCCAGCGACTGGCGGGAAAACGCAGGTGGCAACCGTCGCGGGATGGACCACATCCACGGTGGGGGCGGGCACAGCGAAGCCGAACACCGCCGACTCTCCGGGCATGATGCCGCAGCTTCCCAAAGGGGCCGTCCAGGACCAACCAGCCAGAGCCCACACGTTCATCAGCCAACCCGGTGGGCCCCACTGGTCCCAGGTAGGAAGCCCGGAAGTGTTGGGCAGATAGAATTCACACAAGCCGCAGTCGTTGTACAGAAAGTCAATATTGCGGACGGTGTAAATGTAAAGGTCCCGGTCCCCATCATGTACCGCGCACTCCTCCACCTGGAAGCTGCCGTACTCTGTGTCCACCGTGACCACGTCGTAACCGAAGGCATTTTCTGCACACGTGTACTCTTCCTCGCCGAGCCCAAGCTCCCGGGTGGGGGAAAGGGAGAGCATGAACTCCAAGGGCTGCCAGCCCCCGTAGGCCACCAACCAGTGGCGCTCCCCCTCTCGCATGTAGGTGGGCAACACCTGCCCCTGGAGGCCGGACTGCCCCGGGTCGTCGCTCGTGTCCACCAAGTCTATGGACCACCCCTCCGGCTGCTCCTGAAAGCGAAAAGAACGCCCTACGAAGAACCTGTTCCTCTCCCGTTCCTGTCCCAATCCCAGGATCACCCCTTCGGCAGCCAGCAGCTCTTGAGTGTAATCGTCATGAGTAGCGTTGGGATGGAGCTCAAATGAGATGTGAGGGTATAGGTCGGGGTCAAAAGGCCTCCCCATGGCCGCTTGGTACTCCTCCCGGAAGGTGTCGTCGTAGAGCTTGATCAGGAACTGATCAGGGTAACGTTCGGCCACGTAGCGGGCCAGGGCGTCCACCAAATGTGGATCCAACGCCCCTCGGTCGGGTCGCACCCACATTTGGGAAGCCAATTCCTCAGCCAGCTTTATGGTGTCCTGTTCGTCCACCACCCCGTCCCCGGTGAGGTCGGGGAGCAAGCCTGGATAACCGTGGTCAGCAAACCAAGCTAGGACGATGGCCCCGCAAGTTGGGCCAGTGTAAGCCGGCGTGCCCTCCAACACTTCCTGATGGGAAATCAGCTGCAGGTCGCGTATCTCGAAGTATTCCGCAGGAGGGATCTCCTGGGCCACTGCTAGCACCCACAGCCCCACCAACACCATCATTACTGCCAACCTCTTCATGAGTACCCACCTCCTCTCCCAGTATAGCACTCTTGGGGGTGGGAATTAGAAACAGTCTTCTCCTGCCCCCTCAACAGAAGATGGCGCGCACCGCGGCCAAGGATCCCATTCAAAACAATCATGCTGGTTCAGATAGAGGGAGCCTGAGGCATTAGGGGATGGCACGCAATTCTCCTCACCCCGCGAGGCCGGGGCCGGACCATCTTCCTCTGGACCTCCCCCAACTCTCAGCACTCCCTCCAGGTGGCGCCGTGCTAAGGGCACACCTAGCAGAATCGAGTTTGCCCATTGCATATCCTTGCACCGGGCCCTATAGTCCTGGGTGTGGCTTCAAGGAGGACCTCCGGCAAAGTGATAACCCAGATCGGTTCACTCCCCCTAGGGGATCCCAAGAAGGCGGTGCGCTATAGCCTGGAACACGACATCCCCTTCCTCCCAGAGCTCCCTCGCCTCGGCGACGCCATGCTCACCTACATCAAGACCCCGGGGAAGCTGAGCTGTTTGGCAGAGTTCAAACGGCACCGGTTTGAAGTCGTCAAGGTGCAGGCGGTGGGGCCGGCCACCCTCATCCTGGCCGGTTACCCGGCGGAGGAGGCGGTGCTCAGGACGTACCGACACCTGGAGGTGATCCTAGACGCCCTCCGGGCGCAGGCGGTGATCGCCTTCCTGGACGAACCCGCCCTGGGTCAGGCCGGCTTTTCATATGAAGACCTGTGGGAGGAAGTGTTCGCCGACTTCCCTGTGACCCGAGGGGTGCACGTGTGCGGGAACATGCAGTGGGACCTCCTTTTCTCCTCGCAGGTGGTGGAGATCATCAGCTTCGACGCCTCCCGCTACGACCTCACCCTCTACTACCCCCGCCGGGGGAAGCGGATCGCCTGGGGCATCACGGACCCCACTCAGATCAAGGACTTCCAGCCCAGGGACCTGATCACCCCGCCCTGCGGACTCGCCCCGCCGCGCTACCGGGAATCGGACCTGCCCCGAGTACTTGAGATGCTCCGGCGGGCAGCCCGCCAGGCGCTCAAGGGCCAATTGCATAAACGTCCAACGGGTTTAACCCCCAATTCTGACCGTTAAAAATTTCAGGCCCATCTTCTACAGTTGGGAGGTGGGGCGGCGCTGGAAATGCAGATCTGTTGGTCCCCGGTCCCTGAAAAGGCGGGATTTGTAGTGCCAACAGAGTGACGAATGTCCCCTATCCTTTACTTCACAACCGACTCTTTATCCGCTATGATCGTGGTGGTAGGAGAGGGCGATGTTCGTGCGCAGGAAACGGGTGGGGAAGTACACCTACCTCCAGTTGGTGGAGAACCGCAGGGTGGAGGGGAAGGTCCGCCAGCGGGTGCTGTGCACCCT